>Ga0081519_100058_pt1 | contig 11841 bp, 11 predicted proteins | sample ConSprmetagenome_FD_70987 | JGI IMG/M metagenome (GOLD analysis project Ga0081519, IMG submission 70987) | Hot spring microbial streamer communities from Conch Spring, Yellowstone National Park, USA - C T=80-84 v2 (version 2) | ecosystem: Environmental > Aquatic > Thermal springs > Hot (42-90C) ...
AGCAAGCATCTCTTTGTTTTCAAAAAGCCCGGTTATAGAGTCGATCACCGTATATTTGACTTTGTAGGTTTTGACCACATAGGCAAGGGTGCTAAGAAGATCAGGGAGGTTTTCACGGATCCTTGTTGAAGAGGCAGCATCAATAAGGATGATGTTGTCTTTAAACTCTTCAAAGTTTAAACCCATGGCTTGGGCACGAAGCTTAAACGCAGCTACTACAAAGGCAGCAGGAGACTCAACCGTGATAAAAGCAACCCTCTCTCCTTGACTTGCTCGAAACACAGCAAACTGCTCAACCATCAAGGATTTCCCAGTGTCAGAAACTCCGGTGATGTTAAAGACTGAATAGGAAGGAATGCCCTTTAGAGATGTTTTCTTGAGCTTTCCGTTTTCTTGGGTGACGATGAAAAAGAGGTCGTCTAAACCCTCAATACCCGTGGGAACGCCCTTAATCTCCGGCGCCTTCTCTAAGGCTTGAGACCCAGTGAATACCGCTGAAAGGTCTGGCTGGGGTTTTTCTTTCTCTTCAAAAGAGTGGAATTCTTTTTCCTCATCTTTGAAATATGGTCCCATGTTAAACTCCTTTGCGATTTTTTGCCAATTTATAAAAAATTATAATTACTTTGTTTTAAAATTTAAAGAGAAAATTTAGGTAGTGTCTCATTAATTGTGTAAAAACTTAAAAGGACAGGAAGGGTATAGTGGCTTTCCTAAGAAATGCCGACCTAAAATCACAAAAAAGGAAGGAAGCTACCATCGTTTCTTTTATTGTATACCAGCTTGCTAAACTTTTCTTTAGTGAAAGTTAAATTTGTATCTCTTGAAAATTTAAGAAGGTTTTGTATTATCAATTTTGAAAAAAAATATGCTTTTTATGTTATAATTAACTAAAAAATAACCTAAGTGGAGGTGGAGATGAAGAGGAAGTTATTAGTTTTAAGCCTGTTTGGTTTCTCGTTAGTTGCTCATCCTATCTCTGGGAAAGCTTTAGAAATTAACGAAAAGCTTTCTCTTGAGGCTAATCTCACTGGCGTTTATCAATGGCTTGAAAAGAAAAAAGGAAACTTTACCGATGAAGAAAAAGGCTCAGTTGCTTTAGATGTTAAGATCAGCTTTAAACCAACTGAAGTAGACGAGTTTTCAGCAAGGGCAAGCTTTGCTAAGGGGAATGGGCTAAACAAGGTGCTTGAAAAAAAGGATATTTTCAGGCTTCGCCCTAACGCAGATGACTTAAGGGATGACCTCCACAACATAAACAACCGTCCAAGGGACCATCTTCTTGAGCTTTGGTATGCAAGGACTTTTAGCCTGCCTGGAAATTCAACTCTTAAATCAACCCTTGGCATCCTTGACGGAACTGCCTTCATCGACCAGAACCGATTTGCAAACGATGAGCTAACCCAATTCATGAACGAAGCCTTTGTAAACAATCCTTTGGCGAACATCGTTAGCTACGACTACGGCGTTGCCTTGGAGTTCGGTAAGGGTCCTTTTGGGATAACCCTTCTTGGAATGACAAGCAAAACTAAGGAGCATGATGACCCAAGGTTTAACAAAAAGAACTACAACTACTACTCTGCCCAGATTAGCTATAAGCTTGAGTCACCTTTAGGAGAGGGGAACTACCGCGTCTACGGCTTTACCACGAACAAACGCTTCCCTGATTGGAAAAACAATAAGAAAAAGGCTTTAAAGGGCTTTGGAGTCTCTATCGACCAGGACCTGATAAAGGATAAGCTTGGTTTGTTTGTAAGGGTTGGCTTCCAGGATGACGATGCTCAGATAGTAGACTATAAAAGCATGTATTCAGCGGGACTAACCTACAAGTTTTGCCTTTTTGGAAAGAAAGATTTTACCCTTGGTGCAGGATATGCTTTCTTGAAGTCTCCTTCTAAGAACCCCGAGCTAAAACAAACAAAGGTCTTTGAGACTTATTTTTCTATACCGATCTATGAGAAGGAAAAACTTTTGACTTCGCATCTTACCTTTGATTGGCAATGGATGAAGGACAAGTTTAGGGAAGAGGACAAAAAGGACCACTCAGGGCATATCTTTGGGGTAAGGCTTAACTTAGGATTTTAACGATTTTTAGTAACTTTTTAATAAAATACTAAAAGAAGGGGGGTATTAGATAATCCCCTTCTTTTTAAACCATGCTATAATTCTCGGGACTTTTTTGGCAACTCTATAGACAGATTCTATGCCTCAAGCCTTTTATCAACTGCCTGTTGATGAAGTTTTAAAGGCTTTTCGTACATCTCTTCAAGGTTTATCAGCAGAGGAAGCTCAAAAAAGATTAAAAGAATATGGACCAAACGAGGTCGTAAGAGAGAAGAAGAAGTCTCCCCTTGCCCTTTTTCTCTCGCAGTTCACTAACTTTTTAGTTCTCATTCTCATCATAGCAGGTCTAATCTCTGCCTATCTTGGGGATTATGTTGAGAGCATAGCTATCTTTGCCATTGTGCTTATGGCTGGTGTTTTAGGCTTTGTGCAAGAGTACCGAGCAGAGAAGGCTTTAGAAGCCTTGAAAGCCCTTTCAGCACCCACCGCTCGCGTAATAAGGGATGGAGAAGAAGTCGTCGTTCAAGCAAGAGATATCGTGCCCGGTGATATCGTAAGTCTATATGCTGGGGATAAGGTTCCTGCAGATGGACGCTTGATTGAGGCTATAAACCTTCGGGTTGATGAGGCTATTTTGACGGGAGAGTCTGTCCCAGTTGAGAAGAAAACCGACCCCATTCCTCAAGAGAACGTGCCTATTAGCGATAGGTATAACATGGTCTTTTCTGGGACAGTAGTGGTTAATGGGCGAGGGCTGATGGTTGTTACAGCAACTGGAATGAACACCGAGTTTGGGAAAATAGCCCACATGCTCGGTGAAGTTGAAGAAAAGAAAACTCCCCTTCAAGTTAACCTTGATAGAACGAGTAAGCTTATTGGTACTTTTGCTCTTATACTTTGTGCCCTCATCTCAGGGGTTGGTATTGCAAGAGGTTACGATGTGCTGGAGATGTTTGTCTGGGGTGTTGCTCTTGCTGTAGCCATAATCCCTGAAGCTTTGCCCGCTGTTGTCACCATAAGCTTAGCCCTTGGCGTAAGAAGAATGGTAAAAAGGCAAGCCCTTATCAGGAAACTTCATGCGGTTGAGACCTTGGGCTGCGTAACCTACATTTGCTCTGACAAAACCGGAACCTTAACCAAAAACGAGATGACTGTCCAAAAGGTCTGGGTCAACAGAAATCTCATTGAGGTTAGCGGTGTCGGATATGACCCTAAGGGTGATTTTAAGCTTGACGGAAAACCTTTCCCTAAGGATGAGGCGCATCTTCAGATGCTTATTAAGACAGCAGTCCTTTGCAACGACTCTGAACTTTTCTACTCAGAGGAGGACAAAAAGTGGAAGATAAAAGGAGACCCTACAGAAGGTGCGCTTGTTGTTTTAGCTAAAAAGGCAGGTCTTGATAAGAAGGAGCTTGAAAGTCTTCATCCAAGGGTTGATGAGATACCCTTTGATTCAGAAAGAAAGATGATGACCACAGTGCACAGGTTGGATGATGAGAAGCTTTTAATCTGTAGCAAGGGAGCTCCTGAAGTTATCCTTAACAAATGCGCGCACATCCTCTACGATGGAAGAATTCACGAGCTAACTCAAGCTGAAAGGTTAGAAGTTTTAGAGGCTGCGCAAAGTATGGCTAAGTCAGCCTTAAGGGTGATAGGAGTTGCCTATCGTATTGTAGCAAAGTCTTCATATTCAGCATCCTCTGCGGAGAGCGAGCTAATCTTCCTTGGCTTGTTAGGCATGATTGACCCGCCCCGGGATGAGGCAAAGCCTGCCATACAAACCTGTAAAGCAGCTGGAATTAAGCCAGTTATGATAACAGGCGACCACAAGATTACCGCAGAAGCGGTAGCAAGGGAGCTTGGGATTTTAACTCACGGAGAGGTTATCTCAGGAGCAGAGCTTGAAGCTATGTCTGATAAGGAGCTTGAGAAGAGAGTTGAAAGGATAGAGGTTTACGCAAGAGTGAACCCAGAGAGCAAGCTTAGAATTGTTAAGGCTTTGCAGAAGAGGGGACATGTTGTTGCCATGACAGGTGATGGCGTAAACGATGCCCCAGCTCTTAAGCAAGCTGACATAGGCGTTGCCATGGGGATCACAGGAACTGAGGTTGCTAAAGAGGCTTCACACATGGTCCTTCTTGACGACAACTTTGCCACCATCGTTGCCGCTGTTGAAGAAGGAAGAACCATCTATGCGAACATAAGAAAATATTTAGTGTATCTTTTAACCGGGAATACAGGGACGGTGGTAGGTTTAACATCAGCCCTTGTGGCAGGTCTTCCTATCCCTCTCACTGCAGTGCAGATACTCTTCATCAACCTTCTCATGGATGGTGGACCTGCTGTGGCTTTAAGCGTTGAGCCCCCAGAGCCTGGTGTGATGAAAAAGCCACCGAGAGACCCAAAGGAGAGCATCTTCAACCGCTATGCCTTAACATTTATCCCCCTTATGGGGCTCTGGATAGGGCTTTGTGCTTTATTCCTCTTTATCTATCAGCTAAAGACCGCAGACTTAGATAAAGCCATGACCGTCTTCTTTGCTGGCATAATCTGCATGAGGCTTGCAAATGCCTTAAACTGCCGTTCAGAGGAGGCTTCTCTCTTTAAGCTTGGGCTATTCACAAATAGATGGCTAATTCTTGCCCTTATCTCCTCCTTAACCTTTATGCTCCTTGCCATATATGTTCCCTTCCTTTCTAAAGTGTTCAACACCGTCCCCCTTAGCTTTACCGATTGGCTTATGGTCGGTGCTTCAGCCTTATCAGTTATAATTCTTGACGAAATACATAAGCTGTTAAAATCAATAAAAAGAAAACCATGAAGCTTGAGCATTATCCAGTTGAAAAGCTAAAAGAGGAGATATTGAAAATCTTAAGTAAATATTTAGACCTTAAGCATTATAAGGTCTTTTTCTTTGGTTCGAGGGTGACCGGAAGGTGTGATGAAAGGTCTGATATAGACATTGGCATTGAGGGTCCAGAAATCCCATCGCATATTAAAATTCAAATAGAGGAGGAGCTTGAAAACTTGCCCATTCTCTACAAAATTGATTTAGTTGAGTTCAGGAAAGCGAGTGAAGAGTTTAAAAAGGTAGCTAAAGAGAAAGTTGAATACATCTATCCTTAGATGACAAAATTTGAAAAGCATCTTGAAGACTTTAAGAAAGCGGTAGAACGACTTGAGGAAGTCCTAAAGCTTGAAAAGACTGACATAACAAGGGATTCTGCCATTAAAAGGTTTGAGATCGCTGTGGATACTGGGTGGAAGGCTTTGAAAAATTATTTAGAAGATAGATACGGAGTGGTTTGCCGTTCTCCAAAGGGATGTTTTCGTGAGGCTTACCAGCAGGGACTTATCGATTACGATGAATATTGGCTAAGGATGATAGACCTTAGAAATAAGTCTGTGCATACTTATGAAGAGATGGTTGCGGAGGAGGTCTACGCAGAGCTCCCAAAGGCTTTAAACTATCTTAAAAGCTTGTTAAGCCTTCTAACAAAATGACCTCAGAGCATATCTTTCTTGTTGAGGCTGAGTCTTATGAGCAAGCCCTATCTCAGGTAGTAGAATTTCTTTCAAGCTATCAGCTAGTAAGATATGATAGGTTTGAGGTTAAAAAGGAGGAAATTATTTCTGTTCAGGATGAGAGATTTTGGGAAGTTTTAGAAAAGGGTTTGCAGAAAAACTATGAGATATTGCAGGGCTTTATTGGGGAGCTAAAATCTGAGGGCTATCAATTAGTTGATGATTTAAGGAGCCTGCCTCAGGGATATTTGAGCAAGCTCGTTCATCTTATCGCCCATTTCGTTGACGGATTTTTCAGCGTAGATTCTTATTTTTATAATCTAATAGAAGATTCTCATTTCCTTAGCCCTAACCTTAAAACACGAATGCTTAGAGTAAGGCAAAACTTCTATCTAATACCAGCTATAGGGTATTTTGAAGAAAAAATTCATCCCTTTGAGATGTTATCACCAAGAAAATTCTTTAAATACTAACCATCTTTGGTGCCCTACTTTTTTTCTTAAAAATTCTTTCTGGCAAGCGCCAAATTGATAAACTTGCTACTTTAGCCAAGGAAGATAAAACTATCGGTTTTTAAAGAACAAAAGCGCTTTGGAGGGTCTACATAAAGGCTCTTGAAAAATTTATAGAATGATTTAATATAATATTAAAATTAAATTCCTAAAGGAGGTGGAAGGATGAAGAAGGTGTTAGCCTTTGTAGGTGGAGTTCTTCTTTTAGTTAATACTGCATTTGCCTACGATGCTAAGCTTGCCAAAAAGCTTGACGAAGTGTTTTCTAAGCAGACTCCAGAACTCATTAAAGTCACCAGGCTTCCATCTCCAGATGAGGTTAAACCGCGTCCCTGCGAGATTAGTCATAAGAGGTGGGTTGAGTCGCTTTCAAAACACGATGCTGAGCTTGCTAAAAAGCTTGACGAACTGCTTTCTCAGCTACCTCCACATATTAAACAGACTCCCTGCGAAGTTGATGGTAAAATGCTCTTAGACATGATGCACAAGAAAGAACCTTTTGTATTCTTAGACATTAGAACTCCTCAAGAAATGGCCATTACTGGTATAACCTGGAAGGACACTTTAAGGATCCCCATGCATGAGCTTTTTAAGGAGGAAAATCTTAAAAAGCTTCCCAAGGATAAGAAGATCCTTGTAGTATGTCACGGAGGGGTAAGATCACAAGCTGTTACCTTGGCTTTAAGAGCTTTAGGCTTTATGAATGCCTACAATTATGAAGGTGGAATCACTGCACTTGCTAGAGATTGTACAAGAGCTTTTATCCCCGTTGTCGAAGTAGGAAAATAATTAGTTCCTTTCCAGGGATGACCTTTTGGTCATCCCTCCTTTAACTTTTTTAAGGCAAGATATGCGGCTTTGTTCTCAGCTTCCTTTTTAGACCTTCCTTTGGCCTTGGCAAGCACCTCATCCCCAACCCTAACCGCAACCTCTATCCAAGGTTTGTGCGAAGGTCCGATTATAGATAAAACCTTATAGCTGGGCGTGATGCCCTTTTCTTTTTGCAGATATTCCTGTAGCTTTGTTTTATAGTCAATAATTCGGTTTATGCTAAGCCCTCGAAGATAAGGTTTTAACCAATCTTCAAGGATCTTACAACTTTTTTCAAACCCTACTTCAAGGAATATGGCTCCGATTAAGGCTTCAAGCGCCCTTGCGGAGATGTTTTTGAGGCTTCTTTCATCAAGCTTTCTTTCTCTGTCTCCAAGAAGTAGATAGTTGGAAAGGTTAAGCTTTTCGGCAATTTTACTCAGCCTTTCCTTGCAAACAAGGTAGGCCCGCTTCCGCGTTAGATCACCCTCTTTATCCTCAGGGAATTTAGCATAAAGAAGTTGAGAGACACAAAGGTTCAAGACCGCATCCCCTAAAAATTCAAGCCTCTCATTGTCAACAAGGTTTGGATCTTTTTTCTTTAGACGATAAGAACTATGAGTTAAGGCTGTCCTAAGGAGGGACTTGTCTTTGAAGGTAAGACCAAGTTTTTCTTCAAGCTCCTGAAGGTTCTCTATCACCCTTATTTAGCCACAAGAAAACCTGTCCTAAACCTTTCCTTTTTTAACCTTTCTGCATGTTTGAAAGCAAGATACAAGTCCTCTCCCAAGAAGACCAGCACACGATACATTAACCCGTGCTGAGGATGCTCAAAGGGAACGATCTCAACCCGGCTAAAATCCCTTTCAAGCTCCTCCTTATATCTTAAGGCATTGGCATAGTTCTTAAATGCTCCTACCTGAAGGTAGAATTCGCTAAAACGGAAGTTTGGCTGATTTTTATAAACATATACACCGTTTGAAAGTTCTGCTTCGCTTAAAGCAGTGATCTTAACCCTTGCGGTTCCTTTTCCCACAATTCCTAAGGCTAAGGCGCTTGCATAGCTTAGGTCAATGCACCTATCCCCTACAAAGGGACCACGGTCGTTTATCCGGACAACGAGCTCTCTTCCGTTTTCTAAATTTTTAACCAAAACATAGGTCCCCATAGGCAGAATTTTATGGGCTGCCGTGTATTCATACATGTTGTATACCTCGCCGCTTGCAGTCTGCCTTCCATGAAAGCCAGGTCCATACCATGAAGCAACGCAGACCTCTTCGTAGCCTTCTGCTGACGGCAAAGGAAAATAAACCTTACCGTCTACCATGTAGGGCTTCATCCAGCCAGGAACCCTCTGCAGAACATTTTCCTTAGCTGCTGGAGGTGGGAGGGTATAAGCTACAGGCTCTCTCGGTGGTCTTGCACAGGAAGAAAGTAAAAGGCCTAGTAATATTAATAGAGAAAGATAGCCCCTCATCTTTTTTGTAGAATTTCAGCAACTTTTTTGGCAAAGTAGGTGATTATAAGGTCAGCTCCTGCCCTTTTAATTCCGATGAGGCTCTCCATGAGAATTTTATCTTCATCAAGATAGCCAAGTTGAGCAGCTGCTTTTATCATCGAGTATTCTCCGCTAACCTGATAGGCTGCAATGGGATGGTAAAAGTTATCCCTAAGCATCCTTATGATGTCAAGATAAGGCATTGCTGGCTTCACCATAAGTATATCGGCACCTTCCTGAACATCTAAAGTGGCTTCTCTCATGGCCTCCCTGGCATTGCCAGGGTCCATTTGATAGGACCTTCTATCGCCAAACTTGGGTGCGGACTCGGCAGCCTCTCTAAAGGGTCCGTAAAAGCTTGAACAGTATTTGACTGAGTAGCTCATGATGGCTGTTTGATGAAAACCAGCTTCATCTAAGGCTTCGCGAATTGCTGAAACCATACCGTCCATCATCCCTGAAGGCGCAACGATATCTGCCCCTGCCTTGGCATGAGAAACCGCAACCTTGGCGATTATCTCAAGCGTCTCATCGTTATCAACTTCAAATAACCCCTGCCCTTTCTTCACGATACCGCAATGCCCATGCGAGGTATACTCACAAAGACAAACATCAGTTATCACCACAAGCTCAGGGAACCTATCTTTTATGGCTTTTACTGCCCTCTGAATTATACCTTCCTTAGCAAAGGCAGAAGTTCCTACCTCATCCTTTTTGTCTGGCACCCCAAAAAGAAGCACAGCCTTAATCCCAAGGTCAACCGCTGACTTTATCTCCTCTAAAACCTTATCAATAGAAAAACGATAGACCTCTGGCATGCTCTTTATCTCTTCTTTTATCCCCTTTCCCTCTATGATGAAGAGAGGGTAGATTAAGTCGTTTACAGAAAGCGAGGTTTCTCTCACTAAATCCCTTATGGCTTGAGTTCTTCTTAGTCTTCTTGCTCGGTATTCTGGAAACATCATGACATTACCCCTCTTAAAAGCTCTATGCTGATAGAGCCTTCTTTATAAGCTCATACAAAGTCTTTAAGTCCTCTTTATAGTTTTGAGTAAGGTGAATCATGATGACCGGTTTTTTTCTTTCTTCAAGAGCTCTAAAATCACCGCAAGCTTGGGCAAACATCTGGTCCCAGAAGGTATATCCCTCGTCGGGAATAACCTGCTCTGCCCTTCTTCCGCGGTAGGTCAGGATGATGAACCTGCTAAGAGTTGGACCACCCTTAAAGAGCTGACCCGTAGAATGAAGATATCTCGGTCCAAAGCCAAAAACGGTGGCGCAGTTTTTCTTCTCCCTTATTAAAGTTCTGATATCCCGAACTAAGTTCTCTACTTCGTCATCAACAGGAAGATAGGCAAGGATGCCAACGAAGATCCAGGGGGAAAAATCTGAAAAGAGCTTTTTCAAAAGAGCGCCAATCCTTGGATACTCAATGCTCACCGTTTTATCGTAATAAAAGCCAAGACCCGTTGCCTCATCAAGATAAAACTCAATACCAAAGTCGCCTGTGGTCTTAAAGGTTTCTAAAAACTCCTTTGTTTTTTGTTTAGTCAAAACAACATCAGGCTCATCGAAGGGGTTGAGAGTTAAAAGGTAGCCTGAGATGGCGGTAGCTAACATCCAGCGATAGGCTTCCCCAAAGACCTCATAGCGGTCATCAAGAATAAAGGTCTTGATGGGAAAACCTTCTTCCTTTAGGTCCTGAATAAGCCTTTGGTAGATCCTTTCTCTGCCCCTTAAGGTTAAATAGATAAAGGCTCTGTCCGTGGCATAGACTGTGGGGGAGCCAGGGGACTCGCCAACAACAGGCACAATACCCGTCCCATCCTTACCAAGAGATTCGGCAATAAGCTGTTCAATCCAGAGAACAAAGGGCTTAAGAATTGGGTCCACGATGAAGGTAAGCTTGTCCTCTCCCCTTATGTAGTGCTCAACTAGATACTCAGCTAAGGTGCTTGCGAGGTTGTAGCCCCAGGGTATACCGGGCTCACAAGCAGTATACATCTCTTTGGCATAATGCAGAGCTTTATCTAAGTCAAGCCCAAGCAAAGCGGCAGGTAAAAAACCCACCTCTGTTAAAGCAGCATACCTTCCGCCGATGTCTGATGGATGATGAAAGACCTTTAAAAAAGAAAGCTCCTTTGCTAAAGCTTCAAGGGGTGAGCCTGGGTCGGTTAAAGCCACAAAATGCTCTCCAGGATTTGACAGAGTCTCTTCAGCTCTTTTCCAGAAATATTTGAAATGAGCTAAAGTCTCGATGGTTGTGCCAGACTTTGAGGCAATGACAAAAAGAGTGTCTTCTACGTTCAGTTTTTCTACCTCCTCTATGTTTTCTGGAACGTTTGTGTCAAGAACGATAAGGTTAGGGAAGCCCTCTTTTGGGGCAAACATCTGGGAAAGAACATAAGGAAAAAGGGCAGAACCACCCATTCCGCACCAGACAACCTGCTTAAACTTTGCTCTTACAGCTTCAGCAAAAGACTTAAGCTCGGCAACCTTAGGTTCAATGTAGCGATAGCCATCAACCCAGCCCAGACGATTTTTAACCTTCTCGACCACTTCAGGAGAAAGGCTAAAGAGGGTAGGATCCTTAGCAAAAAGCTTCTGAAGAATTCGCTCTTTTTCTTCTTCGGAGAGTTTAGATGGTCTTTTTATTAATCCTTTTTCTTCGTAAACCTTGACAATCCTCGGAAATGGCTCGCTCATGGAGATTCTCCTTGAGTAAATTCAAATTTTGATTATACCACGAGCTGTTTTGCTGACAAATTTATACTGCTACTTGCCTCTTATCATCATCCACTTGAAAACGAAGGGCTCAATCCGCCTGTTACCCAGAAAATCCTGCCCAAGGGCTTAATCAAAATCTTCAGAGACACAAACGATGACTTGCCCTTTTTATTACTTAAGACGAACGGTGTTTGTTCCTATCCCAAAAGTTCCACAATGAAATTTTTAAAAAATTATTTTATAATAATAAGCCTCAAATTTATCATAAGGAGCAAAGACATGCCCAAGGTCTACACTATAAACCATTTATCTTTGATCCTTGGTGAAGCGGTAAAAGAGGTCTTAAAACTTAACACTGGGAAGGAGGTAAAGCTCTCGCCCACGATCCAAAAGATAGGGAATGTTGCCTTAAGACCGGACATCTCGTCCTTTTTAGACTTCTACGGAGATTACAACGGTCTTATTTGTTTGAACTTTAGCAAAGATGCTGCCTTAGAGCTCTGCAGGCTCCACTTTACAACGATGGGGTTTGCTGAAGAGGACCTGCCCAAAGACCCCTTTTCTGATGAGGTTATAAACTTTATAGGAGAGATGACAAATCAGATAGCTGGTAATTTCCGAAAGAAGATGGAAGAAAAGTTCGGACTTTCAGCAAAAAACCCACAGCCTAAAGCCCTGCAGATAAACCATACCATCCAGATGTTCATC
>Ga0081519_100193_pt1 | contig 11840 bp, 8 predicted proteins | sample ConSprmetagenome_FD_70987 | JGI IMG/M metagenome (GOLD analysis project Ga0081519, IMG submission 70987) | Hot spring microbial streamer communities from Conch Spring, Yellowstone National Park, USA - C T=80-84 v2 (version 2) | ecosystem: Environmental > Aquatic > Thermal springs > Hot (42-90C) ...
TTGTGTACTTGCCAGAAGGCGTGCCGACGGAGCAACTGGACACCGGGGTGAGGTACTACCTGCTGAAAGAAAAGGTTGAGGCTACCGTATTCAATACCGGCAGGGTGAAGATCTACACTAAGAGATACCCGCCTCCCTCCCTGCCGTACTTCAGCGACTGCAAGGTGGACAACATCGTCATAAGAACCCGCATCAAGGCCATGCCGGTGGAGGAGATGGTTGCCGCCCTGGACTCCCTGGGCTTTAAGTTCGGAGACAGGGAGAAGGTCAACGCGTTGCTTTTCTACTACAAGAAGGGGGACATGATCGCCACGGTGAGGATATTCCCGAAGTCAGACGCCGAGGAGTACAACGTAATTATGTTCACCAAGTTCATCGAGCTGGCGGAGGAGGTCGTCCGCCTCCTCAACGCCGCCGCGGAGATCCGCCCGCAGGGAGGACATCCCTGAGGAGCGCTCCCCGACATCTCTAATTCAATTAGTTGAAGCCCTGCGGAGCATGCATGCTTCTGGAAACAGTCTTCGGCCTCCAGATCAGCTGGGCGTCGGCCCTGACCTACTCCATATTAGCGCTGGCGGCGGGCTACCAGATCTTCAAGATCTTCACGAGGCAGGAGCCAATTGAGTCAGTCATGGGCGAGGTCATAAAGGAGGTTATGATCACCGCGGTGGTGGTCTCCGCGGTTCTGTACTTCTCGCAGGAGCTCATAAACATAAGGGTGGCCGACCCGCAACACGTCGTAAACCAGCTCCAGTCCGTCGCCCAGGAGGGGTACCTCCGCACCGTCAAAATCGCCCAGTGCATAGCCAACATAAGGCTCTCCGGGCCGCTGAGCGCCTACGCCGGATACGCCGAAGCCAAATTTGGGCTGTACGTCCCCCTGTATGAGCAGGCGGTGTGGATGTACAACCAGCTGGCCGGCCTAGCAAGATTCCTGGCCGAATACGGCGGGCTGGCGGTCAGCCTGGGGCTGGCCATCTACGCCGCCGCCGCCCGGCGCGTAGGCGGCATCGTGATAGGAGCAGTCCTCGGCCTCTGGATAGCCTTAGCAATCCTCGCAACGGCCGCCGCAGACCAGATAAAATACTGCGCCACTCAAAAAATCGGGAAGTGGGGCGACGACTTCCACCCGTTCATAGACCGGGGATGCGACGACGACCTCCTGCACTCCCTCAGGCAGGGCAACTGCGCAGATTACGCCGGCTGGCAACTGGTCATAGCCTACGCCTGGCTGTTCCTCTTCATAGCTCCTGCAGTTTCTCTTGCAGTAGGCCACCTCCTTGGGAGCTGATTCGTTATATTCCACTATTTCGACATCTCCATGCCTAGGGCGGTGCTTGCGCTTGCGCTGATGCTCATGCTACTGGCGGCGGCAGTATATGCACAGATGCCGAGAATCACAGTTACAGCCACTGACATATTCAACACGGAAAAGGCCGGAGAGGCAGTAGCAGGTGCGGTCAACTACGTGCGCCTCGGGCTTCAGGCCGGCTTCTACGGGTCGCTAGGCGCCATGGCGTTTATAATTTTCAGAAACATCGTCCTTGAGCAGAGCGGCATCCCGGGCGTATTTAGAGATAGGGTGTTCTGGATACCCTTCAGCCTTTTTGCAATACTGCTCGGGTTCTGGCTTGTTGCACAGTTCAGCGCCCCCGTCCAAGTGATGTACAACGGGCTGGTAGGCGACAACTGCCCGCTGTATTGGTGCCCGCCGTAGTTCGTTTTTCCTAAAATCAGAGTTTTTTCCATGTCTCCACTCAGCGCTGGACTTACTGTTTTTGCCGTAGCCCTCCTCTTCGCAGTTGCCATGTCCCAGCTCCCGGCCCAGCCCGGCGCAACCTCCCTCATCTACGCCGCAGCCGCCGCGGCGGTTGCCGGCGAGATGGCGTACTCAGTGTTCGTCAAGCGGCACCCCAGGCTGAAGCTGATCCCCATCGCCGTCGTCCTAGCGGCGCTGTCTGTCTACGCCGCATATTCGCACCTGGCCGGCTCCGCGTCTCAGCGCCTTGAGTACACGCTTCAGTCCATCGAAGAGGCCAGGCAGGTGTGGCTTGAAGAGTTCAGCCGCACGGCGGGGACGGTAGGGGTGGTGGCGGGCATAGTTGAGTACTCCCTATACGCATTGGCGCCGGTGACCGGCGGCGCGGCCCTCGCCATCGCCCCAATGGTCTGGGCGGCTGGAGAGGCCATAGAGGTGATCAACGAAGCTATGGCCGTGGTGGCGGGCTACATAGGCTACGCATACGCAATGGTCTCCATCATGCATCCAGTCGTCAGGTTTATAGAGCACTTCACTGCGCTGTTTGTCCCGCTTTCTCTCATCTTCGTGCGGAACAGGAAGGGGGCGGCAATCTCGGCGTATTTGGCCTTCATCCCCCTCATAGTGGCGTATGCGGTGAGCAACACGCCAGCCCTTCCTCCCCCCACCCCCCTGGAGGTGCCCAAGCTCCCCTTCAACGTCACCACGCTGGGAGCCGTGTTGGTTGAAAGCAACGCGTGGGTGGTGGCTGAATTCTCAGGCCCCAACGGCACCAAGTTCTGGTACTCCATACCGCCGGGGAGGGAGGTGAAGGCGACGCTCCCGACGGGCAACTGGACGCTGACCCGAGCCATATACGCGTTCACCCCCATCTACCTCGGGGCTAAGATCTCCGTGGGGAACGGCACGATCTACGGCAACCACACCATCAACAACGCCACAGGCCCCGGCATCTCCATCATCCCCTCTGCGGACAGATCCATCCGCATCAACATAGGCTACCCGTGGGCTGAGGACTGGCACCTTGCGGCCGCCAGACCGCCCGACATCCGCGGCGCGGTGGTCAATGAAGACTACATCATAGACGCCGAAGGCACAGTCATACGCATCACAAAAGCTCTAGCTGACAACGCCACCTGGGTTTTTGAATACTCGTGCTACGGCACCGCGTCTCAGTGCGGAGCGCGGCGCTACGAGGTGTCCGGCATAGCCGCCGACTTCGTGGAGCTCTACATAAACATCCTCTACGCGGAAAACGTCTACGTCTACCACTCCACGTCGCATTGGAACACGGCAGTGCCGCCCATGGACTGGGAGCTGATCTGCAGATCCTCCTCTTCCCCCATACACGAGTTCTTAGGCATGTCTACTCGGTGCCCCACGTGGCGCTCAGCACAGAGCTGGGAGGCTTATGTGGAGGTGGAGCCGATCCCAGAGTACAACGAATACGGCGAAGAATGGCCTGTGCACTACAGGGCCAAAGTGGCGGTCGTCCTCCTCTACAGGCCTGTGGAGACGCCTGTGGTGGCCGGCTTCGCGGCGTGGGGCCCCAACGGCACCCTCATCACGGCCTCTTCAGCAATAGGAGCATACTTCGCCTACGGCTTCTTAGACGCGCTGAGGAGAGCCTTCATCGTGGATCCCACGCTGATACGCAGGCTGGACATTTTGGAGAGCTTCGCCGCCTCCGTAGCGGTTCATTTGATGTGGGCAATAGCGCTTGTGGCCTGGGGCGTAGGCCTCGTCTACACGCTGATCGCAACGGCGGCCGCGGCGGCCGGCCTCTTCCTGCTCCTCAACGTCGAGGGGCCTCTGGTGAGGCTCCTCGGCCTTCACCACTTCATAAGCCCCAAGCTGTCGCTCCGCATGGGCAACGTAGACGCCATGCCCTTCCAGTTCGTCTCCTCCCGCCTCGTTAAGTACGGAGCGGGAAGCGGCTTGACGACGTCGGCAACGGGACGCGTCGCGGGCCAAGTCACAAAGGCGGCAGTGGCGCCTTGGATCGCCTACGCCAAGATGTGGGCACTCTACACCGCCTCAATGCTGAGGTGGTTCATAACGATATATAGGAGCCCCTGGGTCGCACTGGCCTACGCCTTGGCGGCTGTCTACGTGGCGAAGAAGGTGGAGAAGCTCCACATCGCCCTGCCCCTCGTGAAAGTCGCCGCCCCGAAGCCCTTCCTGAGCCCGGCCGCCAAGATGCTGGAGGCGCTCGTCAACGCCAGCCTGAGGTCTGCGGCGGCGTTGCTGTTGCTGGGGCACAGCTACGCCAAGGCGCTCCACTTCGTCATGCACCCATCCGGCTTCATCCCAGCTGAGCGCGCCAAAGAGGGCCTGCGGTACTTCACAGCCGCGATGCACCTGCGCATAGACTACTTCATCGCCAGGTACTTCGCACACATGCTGAAGAAGACCATGGCTGTAACCGGCGACCTCCGCCTTGCCGCCCTGTGGACTATTGCGGTGGGCAAGCCGCCTAGGCATCAGGGAGATGTGGCCGCCTGGATGCTGATAGAGGGGATAAGGGGGAGGCCGCTCCTAGTCACGTCGGCTTCGCTGGCCGAAGGCTTCCGCCGCTTCCGGATCAAGACAACGCCGGAGCAGGCCGCCGCGCTGTGGCTACAGCGCTACGGCTACAACTACAGCGCCATCAAGGCCTACCTAACAGCCCACAAGATAGAGATAGACCCCGCCTACATACCCGCGTCTAAGGAGCTGAGGCTGTACCTGGCGAAGCACGGCGTAGAGGCGTGGAGCAGAGGCGACCCCCACGCCCACCTCCTCGCCTCAATCAGAGAGTTCCGCGCACTGCTTAAGAAGGAGCTGGGGATAGAGATCTCTAAAGACGGCGCAGTCGTTAAGCCCGTCTGGAACGCGTGGCTGAAGGGCGCGGCCAAGGTAGCCGCAGGAGAGGCCGGCATAGAGGCCAAGATGAGGGAGGTGCTGAGGCTCCCGCCGGGCGCAATGGGGGAGAAGATCAGGCTCTCCGCGGCGGAGGGCCACGACCCCTCCCCGCTCAAGGCGCTGGTCAAGGAGCTTGACAAAGCTAAGGAAGACGCGGTGGAGAAGATTGTCCAGCTCGGCGTAAGCAGAAGCGCGGCCGAAAAGGGAGTGTGGGGGGCCCTGGCCGACCCGAACCAAAGCGCCCTCATGGGTCTCGACGCGGCGCGCGCCGCCGTGTTGGACGCATTGAAGCGTGCTGTCGATGGCATCATCCCGCCGGACGTCGCCGAAAAAGGAGCCGCCGCCCTAACCGGCGAACAGCTAGCCGCTATATACGAGCTGGCCAAGGCCAAGGAGGATCTGCCGTGGATCGCCAGGCTTCCGGAGCACGTCCAGGAGAAGGTCATAGACGCTCTGCCGTACGGAGACCCGTCCTACGCCTACAGCATGAAGTACGCCGCGCAAATTGCGGACATATCCTGGCGCGAGATAACGCCGGACGGAAATGTAGTGGAGCACAAAGTGCTGGACTACCTGCCAACCTCCGTCAGAGATGCAATAATTGCGCAGAGGCTGAGCTCTCTTGAGTCGCTCCAGACGCCGCCTGCCCCGCCCTCCCCGCCCCCGCCGCCTCCGGACTGGGGGCCCGTGGAGGAGTTCGCCAAAAAGCTGGGCGTGACCAGCTACGAGACGCCGCAGGGCGAGGCGAAGATTAAGGTAGACGCGGTGGCGGCTACCCCCGAAGAGGCGCGGAAGATCATCTTGGAGGCCGCCAGGCTCGCCGCGGCGTCTGACCGCTACTACGACGAGGGGGCCGACATGCCGAAGACCTACAAAGACCTCGTCGAAGAGCTGAAGAAGCTGGCCGGCGAAGACTACGACGTGGCGCTGAAGAAGACCGTCGAGTTCTTCATGACGCATGCCGAAGACCTGGCGGACTTAGCCGCCCAAGAGGGCGACCTTGAGGCAGTAGACGCAGTCTTCAACATACTGCACGAGGCGGGCCGCGAGGTGCGCATAGAGACAGAAGAGAGGCCAGTAGAGCCGGTGGAGAAAGACGCAGAAGCTATAGACGCAGAGGCGGCTCCACACTACTACGCCCACACTCTACACGCCGAAGAGATCGTAGACAGCGACGAAGAAGTAGTGGAGCCTGAAGAAGAGGTCGTAGGGGAAGGGGAGGAGGCCGCGAAGTTCGATTTAGAGGAGGAAGAGAGGAGGGCCAGGGAGGCCCTCCGCAGGCTTGGCATAGACCTAGATTCGCTAGACAGAGACGAGTTCTACACAGAAGATCTGTCCAGGAGGTACGGCATCCCCCGGGAGGCGGCGTCTGAGCTCGTGAGGGAGCTGGGCCCCAAAGGCGCTGAGGCAGTGGCTGAGGACTTCAGGAGGGTGGACAGGTGGATGAGGGAGGCCGGGCTCTCAGACGAGGAGAGGGCCAAGATCCTCGCCGAGAGGGCGGCGGACATCGCCGAAAACCCCAGACGCGTCATAGAGGAGCTGGCCGAAAAGCTTGCCCAGAAGGCGCCGAAGGAGCTCCGCGACCTCGTGGCCGAAGACCTCAAGAAGGGCGGCTTCGATGATGTGAACTGGAAGCTGTTTCAGATAGAGAAGTACTGCGCATCCAAAGGCGGTTGCACCTCCGAGGAGAGGCGCGACCTCTACCGCCGCCTCTAATTCAATATTTTTCCCTTCTGCAACGCAGACGTGTCTAAGAAAAAGGCTGAACCGGTGGGGCACATCGTCAGCCCTTACGGCTGGCTTCAGTTTAAGTTCAATGCATACGTTACAGACACCATCTTCGGCAAGGGGGCTTACGACCGCCTCTACGACTTTGGCGACCACGGGCAAAGCATAATGCCGTCTTCGGCAACCGGCTTCAAGCCCGCGCCTGCGTTTGAGGAGATCCCGGAGCTCATATGCATGACGGTAAAGCCCGCAATACGCCTCCCCCAGCACCGCGCAATGGACGTAGGCCCCCACCACAAGGCGCTTTCCAGCGCCATCACGTCGGTATGCGTCGCATCTTACAACGGAAAGGCGTATAAGCAGAGGAAGTGCATGGAGCTCCAGCTGGGCCCGCGGAAGTACGTAGTCTGCATGTGGCCGGATTCGCTTGCGGCCGCCCCGCTTGCCCAGCTGTCCCACCGCCTCTACATACTCTGCAAGCAGAACGAGTGCGACTTATCGCCGCTGTTTGCGCTGGCCGACCCGCTGGAATACCCGCACTACGCCTCCCTGGTTGCGAGAGCTATATACACGCTGGCGCCTAATGCAAAAAACGTCGAAGCAGACCGCTGGCTCCCGATAAAAGAATATATAGACATCAAGGGCACTATCTTCGCCACAGAAGGATACGAGCAGAGCTTCGGCAAAATTGCGCTGGATATACTGTCCAACTCCAACAAGCTGAAGCTCCTGTTCCACCTGTTTTTCGACCGCTCTAAGGAGACTAGAAAAGCCGGCTTCGCCGCCGGGCTGTGGACTCTCGACCCAGACTCCATGCCTGGAGACTTATGGCCCCAGATAGAAGACGCCGCGAAGAGGAGAGACGCATACCAGCTGTTGGATCTCATCAAGTTGCTAACCGACGAGCAACCGGAGAAGGGCCAGTTCACAGTAGCCGCCTCCGCCGCCTTCGCCTACGTAGCCCACATGACCCACGCCCCCATCCTCCTCGGCCAAAATATCTTCCGCTTCACGCTATAGAGATTCATAAAAGCTGAAAAAAGAAAGGAAAAAACTAGGATTGACTGAGGGCGTATATTTCTCTTGCTGGGATCTCCCACTTTGTTCCCCTGTATATTATGACGTATTTGTCTCTTGTTGCCAGTTTGTAAACACCGTCTTCCTCTGCTCTCGGTGCTATTATTGTTGGATCAAATTTCAAAATCTCTTCAGTGTTTGGGTAGTAGTTAAAACTCGCCAGATATGGCCTAGTCATGGCGGGCCAAATGCCTCCATACAAACTGTTCAATACGATTGCCAATGCATCATCCAGTAAAACTACATGCGGAATAAACGCCCTTAGTACATAGATAATGCCGATTATCATTCTTCTGTACAGTTCGTCGTATTCCAGCAGACAGGTCGGTAGTATTAACTTATTGCCGCGGATAAGTTCCTTCAAAACGATAAACCTTGCAACGATCCACATGCCTATTTCGCTTTTATATTTCTTTTCAACAAATTCAATGAAACAATCGACATTACTACACTTGCTTATTATTAAGGCGTCAAACGACGGCTTTAAGTCGTCGGCAGTAAAATGAAGAAGCGAACTTATCCTTCTACTAATTTTTTGTTCAAGCCCTGGAATCTCTATTTCTGCAAACGCCTCGTTACAGTCCTTCATTTTTATCGACAACGTTAAAACGCCGCGTTTTTTGGCAAATTTCTCAAACACATGAATAAACGTAGATTTTCCGCTCCCCGGCGTCCCAAATACTGGGCCCCCTTCCTGGGGGTTTGCCCCTGCTAGCCGGGGAGCGTCATTAAGCAGAATATTTAGAACTTCCTCTGCCTTACCCATGCTTCTGTTTTGCTTGTTGCGCCATATTGAACTGATTCCATTTTTTGTCGCTGGACGTTTGTGGCATGTACCTCTACTCCGTACCTGCCTTGTCTGAGGAGGACTTCGTCCACACGATCATCTCCACCAACAGGCGAATTGGCTTAGACTTAGTGAGGGGATACGTCCTTTCCGAAGCGCCCCTTCCGGAGCCACATCTCATCGAAGGAGTGGAGGAGGAGGCTGTGGAGCTCTGCAAGGGAAGGCCGCCGCTTCCCGTCGCCGCATACTACCCGGCGCAACGCAGAAGCGGGCCTAGGGTAGGCGCCGCCATGGCTCCCCACGGCGTGGTTTGGCTCCAGCCCATCGGCATTCTGCGCAGGGGCAGGGAGTGGCGCGTTGCGACCAGTTGCAAGACAAAGCCCCCCCTCGCCGGCTGGGAGAGAGTCACAGTAGACGCAGTTTTTCAGATGCTCGACATATTGTCTTACTACTACTGGAAGTTCTGGCCCCGGGGCCTCCGCGTTGATCCCCGCGGCGCCCGGGCCTGGGCCGAGGCCTCTGCCCTCATCCACCAGAGGCGTCACAAGAGGCGTATAGAAGAGGTAAAGACCTTGATAGAACAGGCGCACGGTGCGGTTTCGCCCGGGGAGCTCATGCACGTCTTTGTGGCGGGGGCATCTGCTTCCGGCAAAACTACTCTTGTAAAGAGCCTCATAAGAGGGAATAGGTACGTGGTCATAGACATTACACCGAAGGGGGAGTACTCATCGGGAGAGGCAAACGTAGTTGAGGGAAGCATAGACTTCTCCTCCTACACTGTAGACGAGAGGATACAGCTTTTGACTCTGGCGTTTGCCGCCACGCTGGGGAAGGGCGACGCCTCGTTCTCCCCGGTTCAGTTCGGCGTCTTGAGGAGGTTCGGCCCCCTGCCTCTCACCCGCCTGATAGCTGAAATAGTCTCTTCAGACATACCGCCGCTGACTAAACAAGTGCTTACAGAGAAGCTGTCTTCTCTGTGCGCCTCCCTAAACGACGAGTACGTCTGCATGCCGCATCCGGCCCTTAGGAAGGGCGTACGCATCGCGCCGCCTGCCGTGGTGAGGATTTCCATCCAAGATCAGTTCCTGCAGTCCGTCGTCGTCCACGGCATATTGATGAGGTTGCTCAAAGAGCCCCAGCCGGCGTCCACATTTATTGTAATTGATGAATATCACAGAATCGCGGCGAAGGTAGAGGGGATCGAAGACCCCGTGGAGCAACTGGTTAGGATGGGGAGGCATGGCAACTGGCACGTGATAATCTCCACTCAATCCCCACTGGAGCTGAAGCACTCTCTGCTGTCGATAATTCCGACCCACGTATACTTCCAGCTCCACGGAGAGGCCGGCAGATTCGCCGCCGAGGTGCTCAACGTCGATGAGGCCGTTGCTTCTTCCCTCGGCCCCAGCCAGTGGCTCGCCGTAGTTAGAAGCGGCGTTGGGACGCCTGCCTGGCACAGGAGGTCTCCCTAATGCTCTTCTTAACTTACACCAACTCCGCCTCGCTCCAGTTCCCCCACCCCGCCATGGCGTCTCCTTTCTACGCCAAATACCTCCCGCCCCACGCAGAGCCCAGGCGGCTGGACTCCGGAGGCTACTTAGCGCTGAGGCGCGGCGCCCAGCTCCCCGCTCCACATGAGCTGTGCAAGCTGTGCGAAGAAGTCGGGGCCGAGGCGTGCTTCGCGCCGGACATCCCCCCGCCGCCCGACGCCAACTCCGCCGCCTACCTCCAGATCGAAGCGAAGAACCTCTCTACAGCAGAGGCCGCCCCCTGCCCCCTGGCCCCCGTCGTCCACATCTACCCATCCCCCGGCGCTTACGCCGCAACGCTGAGGCTCGCCGTAAGGGTTGCAGAGAAGGTAGGAGCCCCTCTGCTCGGCGTCGGCGGCGCCGTGCCCCACCTAACGGCGCATCGATACGCTTTGGTCAGAACCAGCGCCCTTGAGGCCCTCCAGGCCGCCGACCGCATCCACCTCTTCGGCGCAGGCTCCCCCACGACGCTGATGCGCCTCTCCCTGCCGCCCGGCGTCTCCACCGACTGGGCGGGGTGGACGCTGAAGGCCTCCTACGGCAAAGTCGTACTGCCGCCGGAAATAGGCAACGGAGGGGAGAGACACGTCACCGGCGTAAAGCTACACAAGAAGTACCCCGTCCTCAGCCGCCAAGAGGCCGAAGCTCTCTACGCGTGGCTTCTGTCGAGGGGCTTTGACGTCCCGTCTTTTGACCAGTTCTTGGAGGGGCTCAAGACCGGCTACAAATACCGCGCAGAGATAAATGCATACGTGGCTTTGAAGTGGTACGAAGAATCATTTATGCAGAAATCCACAAGCCGTTTGTGTCTGTCGGACGCTGGCTGTTAACCTTTCATCACCAATAAAGATAAATAAAGAGTTTTCTAGACGTACCTATGAAGACAGTAGAGGCGTTGAACATGTTAAAGTCGGGAATTTACGTATACGGCTATCTTCACACCGACACCGGAGAAAGAAAAATCGACGTCTCAGAAGGTGAAGTATTGCTACAAAACGACTACATAAGGTTGTGCAAGGCGGCAAAAGTGACCATTAAGCCGTTGCTTAACATGAAGCACATCTTAGACTTCCAAGAGGCAAAGTGGTTGGTAGAAAAGGTGGGAAAACCGCCGCGCGTTAAGCTGTTCCAATACAGATTTTTGCTACTGCCGCTACAGCTCATCGAGAAGCTGGAAAGGGCAGAACTATACAGAATTGAAAACCGGCCCACAGGCATGATTTTGGTAAACGTCGCCCACTTGTTCTACAGCGTATACATCAGCCGCAGCGGCCGCGTATACAGCGAAACGGAGGGAGGAGTCAAGGCGTATTCGTTGTTAAAAAAGGGCGAGATTAGATGGCCCCAGGTATATGTATGGCACGGCGGACATCATGTCGAAATCGGATTGCGTATACCGCTCGACACCGAACAAGTTCATCAGCTGTTTTCATACCTTCTTTCCTGCTAAACCGCTTTTTTCTATGTCGAACGTATAAGGCTAACCGCCAGTGGACAAAAAACGTGGAAGTTTACTCGCGTTGCTCCAGCACCCACACAGGCGTGGAGAGCAACGCGACGTAGCCGCCGAAGGCCTGCATGAGGGTCATCGACTCCTCGACGCCGCGGGGTACGACCTCAACCTTGACGCCCTTCTCCTCCGCCTTCATTACCACCTCCAGCACCACGTCTTCTCCCAGCTCCTCAGCTATAACAACTGCCTCAGCTATGCCCATCTCCAGAGCCTTCAACGTCCTCTCCCGTCCATATGTGATGTAGTTGCTCTTATTGACGGCATAGTACATGACGCGATCCATCACCTCCTTGGCACGGACGTACTCGCTCTCTTTCAGTTGCTCCTGGGCGTTTTTAATCGCCTCCACCACGCCGTGCTCGTCGGCGCAACATGCAGGAACCACGGCGAGAACCTTGTCCCTGAGCCGGTAGTCCAAGCCGCCCTCCTCAAGGAAGTCCTCCTTAGTCGGCCCAGGCCCCGCCACTATGACGCCCTTCAGCGTCGGTATCTGGAGGAATATGCTGTTCGCCTCTTCAGCCACCAGCTTGTAGCACGCCTCGC
>Ga0081519_100195_pt1 | contig 11826 bp, 12 predicted proteins | sample ConSprmetagenome_FD_70987 | JGI IMG/M metagenome (GOLD analysis project Ga0081519, IMG submission 70987) | Hot spring microbial streamer communities from Conch Spring, Yellowstone National Park, USA - C T=80-84 v2 (version 2) | ecosystem: Environmental > Aquatic > Thermal springs > Hot (42-90C) ...
TACTAAGGGCTGTAGATAGATCGCCCACTTGGTCTGCAATAAAACCAAAACGGGAGTTTTTAAAACTCGTTTGGAAAAGATACGAAGACATAACCCTAAGTTCTCTATTCTACACGCATATTCAAAGGGAAAAACAGGAAGAAGCAACAAAGGGATTAGTGATCCAGCTTTTACCCTCTGTCATAGAAAAATACACATCCCAACTTCAAGCCTACCAACGTGCAGCGCAGACAAATGCACTAAAGGGCAAAAATTGGTTTGGTGTAGTAGAAGAAGGAAAGGTTGTAATATACTTGCCGGCAGAGTATGAGGGTAAAAAAGTGCGGATAAAGTTCTTTGAAGATGTTATTTACGAGGGAACTGCGAGCACAAAGGTTGTCCTTGAAAACCTTCCTGACCTACCATCCCACGAATACTTGGAGGAGCACTTACATGTGGAAGTTTTGGGAGATTGAGCGGGAACATTTTAGAACTCTCTTAGAAAGTGGCAAGCTTGACGATCATATAGAAGAGCTTTATAGCCAATTTTGGGAGCTTCCACCTGCCCATCAGTATGAGCTTGTTAAATACTCAAAGGACAAAGAGATTTTTCCTTCCGTCCAAACCTTTAGAAAAGTCTTTAAGGTTTCCGAAGAGACCGCAGTAAAGTTTTTCAAAGAGAAACACATAACCTTTAAGTTCCCTGTGGTGTCGAGTAATGGCGAGGGAGAGCTGATATACGCTGTGGCTGTCAAAAATCTTAAGGAAGTTATCACCAACTTAAGGGAGATAAAAAGGCATTTCAATCCTATAAAAGAATTTCTCAATACTGGCTTTGCGGTATTTTTTGACAGGGAATTTGCTGGGGCAAGCTTTCAATTGCCCATGGTTTTGAACCTTTATGTGGAAAATCTACCACAGGATGCACTGTTTACCGGAGCTATAGACAAAAAAGGAAACATAAAATCGGTGGATGGCATTGAGGAAAAGAAAAAGTTGGCAAAAGAGTTCGGCTTGAGGCTTGTGGAACCATACTATCTTAGCACAGTTGATGACCTAAAAGCTTGGTTTGATGCAGAAAGCTACGATGTGCCACTGTACATTACAAGAACCAAAGATAGATGGGAGGGAGAGTTTAAGAGTTTTCTAAGGGCAACGGGTATTTCGGAAGAACAATTAACAAACTTTGAGGTGCTAAGTGGTTTAGAAACAAAGCCTATAATAACTGGGCAACTTACAGGTGATGATTGGGAAAATGTTTTGAAGGAATTTTGGAAAAGGTTCAAAGAAACCGAGCAAAAACTCCACAATAAAGAGAGATTTCACATAGCCATAAATGGTCCAGCAGCCCTTGCCTTTGCCATTGGAGTTCTCTTTGGAAGCCAAAGATCCTTTGTCTTTTATCACTATCAAAACAATACCTACCATCCTATAACGGTGGTAAACGTGAGGGAGTTAAAGGAAAGGAAAGAAAGCCTTGAAAAAATTGAACAACATTTTCAAAAGGGAGGTAAAAGCCTTGTAGTGATGCTATCTTTTGCCCACCACGAGATGGAAAGCGACGTGAAAAATTACATCTCCCAAAGAGTAGAAAATCCGTCCTACCTCCTTTTGCGAGCCAAAAGTAGTGGAAACATTGCGGTGGAAGATATGAAAGAAGTAGCAACAGAAACCGCAAGCGTAATCCAAAACATTAGAAGAGAGCACAGTTTTGAGGACTTTCACTTTTTCCTTTCCACTCCCGTGCCAATTGCCTTTATGGTGGGCTTGAGCTTTGGACACTACAGTAAAGGCTACATCTATAACTACGCCGGAGGAACTTACGAACCTGTTGTATCTTTCTCCTTTCTCAAAGCACTGAGGGAGGGGAAGTATAATTTGGAAGTTTGAAGTTTTGTCTGTTATAAAATCTTTTCGTAGGAGGGAGCCGTGAAAAGGCTAACCTTTGATCTTAAGTTTATAACTCCTGCCTTTATAGGGGGTGCATATCAACAGGCAGAGTTAAGACCTGCCAGCTTTGTGGGACTTTTGCGTTGGTGGTGGAGGGCATTGAAAGGAGAGTGTGATATCGAAAGTCTAAGGAAAAAGGAAGTAGAAATCTTTGGGGGTAGTTTTGGAGAAATAAAAAAGGCTTCACCAGTATATTTGAAGGTGGAGGGAAATATTAGGAAGGGGAGTAATCTAATAAACGAATGCAGGCATAATGCAGGGGTAGGATACCTATACCATTTCGTAACAGTCAGAGGAAAGCGAGAGTTTATAGAGCCTGGTTCAAGACTAAAGCTAACCCTTATTGGAAAGGATGAGTTTTTAAAACACTACATTGCATCCCTTTGGGCTTTGGTATTCTTGGGTGGAGTTGGTGCCCGGAGCAGAAGGGGAGGAGGAAACTTAGCGGTTGCAGACTACGAGCCAAAAGACTTGGTAGAAGATTTGAAAATCTCTTTCACTCCTACTGACGACTTTCACGGATGGCTTAAGGAAAACCTAAAAAGGGCTAAAGAATTAGTTGGTCCTCCAAAAACTCCGTGTGGTAAATATGGTGAATATTCTACTATTCCCGATCCTAGAAATATTGATTTTAATTCAGTATTAATCTTAAGCCAGAAAGAATTCAACAATTGGATTGAAGCTTTAAACGACATAGGGAATGAGTTTATGAAGTTTAGAAAGATAAAAAACGAGCGAAAAGATGAACAAAACAAGCGAAATGAGGAATGGGTCCTTAAGATTGCAGTTTTTGGTCTCCCTCTTAGACATGGCAAAGGCGAAGCTGTAAAGGTAGAAGATACGAAAGAAGTTATAACAAGACGTTCAAGCCCTGTGATCATAAAAGTGATAAAAACTCCAAACGGCAAATACAAGTGGATGGCTTTGCGACTCTGGGGGAAGTTTTTGCCAGATGGAGCAAAGCTTAGATTTAGAGGATATACCAAATTACCATCCTTCAACCTAATTGAAAAGTTTTTCCAAAAGTTTGGAGAAGAGGTTAAAAAGGAGGGTAAAAATGAATAAATTGCTACACATCTTCACATTCTCACCCGTTCAGGGGTTTATCTCAAACTCCCGAAGGCTTTCGGACCTATATCATTCAAGCCTTTTGCTTTCTACCCTTACGGAAAGTCTTATGAAGATTATAAAAGACCTAAACGCAGAAATCATATATCCTGTTCTCGTTGAAAATGGGCAAGGCTTGGCAAACTATCCCAACAGAATAGTGTTTTTGGCGGATGTGTGTATGTGTGAAGATGTGGTAAAAAACTTTCAAGAACTTTGGGAAGGGATATATGAAACCATCTTAAGAAAAGTCTTAGATAAAGTAAGAATCTCAAAGGAAGAGAAAGAAAACATCGAAGAACAAGCAAAGTTGCATCTTGAAAACTACTTCAGAGCTTACTGCGAATGCACTAACTCCGAAGAGTTGAAAAAGTGGAAAGAGAAGTTAAAGCAACATCTGGGAAAAGACTACGATGATTACGCAGTTGCCTACGATTGGACAGAAAGAAAGCTTGGAGCGTTGAAGTCTAAAAAGCATTATGAGCCTTTGATGGATGCTTATACCTACAACGGAAAAGAGTATCCCGACGGTTGCACCCTTTGTGGAGAAAGGGCACACCTTGCGGTAGATTGGAAAAAGTTCAAGGAGAACCTCCAAAAGGACATAAAACACTACCTGAAGGAAGGCGAAAAACTCTGTGGCGTGTGCCTTGTAAAAAGGTTTTCTTTCTATTACCTTAAGAAACAGGCCTTTCCATCAGTTCATGACATAGCCAACGCAAAGTTTAAAGAGGAACTGAAAGATTTTGAACAAAGGCATAAAGACCGTGCAAGTGAGCTAAAGTCCCTGCTTCAACAGTATATGGGTGAAGAAAAACCGAGAGATCACCTTTGGGAATACAACGCGGAGCTTTTTGATGTAGAAGAGCTTGAGAGAATAAAAAGAGAAGAAGACTTAAGTCTTGTGATTGATGGTTTGATTAGAGAACTTCGTTGGATATACAGCAACGAGCTTTTGAGCAAACCATCCAAAAACTACTTTGCCATCATCATTTCCGATGGAGACAGCATAGGGGATTGGCTTGGACTAAATAGTAAAATAAGGAAAGAAAAATTAGAAAGAGCTTTTCATGAAACATTCTCCAAAGCCCTTTCCAACTATGCGAGGGAAATAAAAGGTCTGGAGAGCAAAGAAAAGTTTGGCTTGAGAATTGTCTATGCTGGTGGGGATGATGTGCTTGCAGTGGCAGACTTGAGAGAGTTTTTAAACTTTGCAGAAAAGCTAAATCCTACCTTTAAGAATAAAGTAGGGAAGGATGCCTCCGTCAGTGCAGGAATAGTTATAGGACACCAAAAGGACAATCTTGCTTACCTGTTAAACGAAGCCAGAAAGGCAGAGAAAAAGGCAAAAAGCGTAAAAGGGAAGTCCGCCTTTTGTATAACCGTCATCCCAAGGGGAGGAGGACCCGTAAGCTTTTGGGCAAAGTGGGAGTTTTTGAACCTTTTTAAAGATACAATTGAATACTTTGAAAGAGAAATCATAGGAGACAGTACTGTCTACGACATAAAGGAGATAGCTGGTAAATTTGAGGCAAGTGAAGAAAAGCCAATAGAGATAGTTTTAGCCCTTTTGAGGGGAATGTTGAAAAAAAGGGTAGATGAAAATAAGCTAAAAGAACTTTTAAGAAAGGAAAAAAGGGTTTTTATTGAGGAATACTTGCAAGAATTGAGAAAGCTTTTAGAAATTTCAGACCTTGAAAACCTTGCCAACCTTTTTTACACTGCCCGCTTTATAGCAAAGGAGAGGAGGGAAAAGAAACATGAAACTGTTGGAGCTAACACCTGAGGATGCACTAACTTTTGGAAGCTTGAAAAACTTCACTGCCGGTGAGTCCCATTATCAGCAGACCACTTTCCCACCGCCCATAATGAGGTTTTTCTCTTTGGGTAAAGAACAAGGCTTAAAGCCTTTAAAGATTGCGGGGGTTTTTATAAAGCATCAGAATGAACTGTTTCTCCCATTGCCCGCCGATTGTTTGAAAAGGAGAAAAAAGAGAAAGGAAAAAGCAGAAAAAATTTACGTGCCAAGATGGGATGAAGAACTAAAAAGACCCTTTATAGAACCTTTTGAAAGAGAAAAGGATAAGGTAGAACTTTTAAACCTTGAACAGGCGGAAGGTTTTTGCAGTTTTTCGGACTTTCGGGAGCACTATGCCAAAGGCAAAGACTTTGAATTAAGATATGATAAAATTTTCCAAGAAGAGAAGAGGGTGGGGGTAAAGCTAAATTACGACAAAAGGGTTTCGGAGGATAGGCATTTATATTCAAGGATTTACCTGAGGTTTAAAAACTCCCACATTATGCTTTTAGTGGAAGATGATATACACAAAGCTTTCCTTTCCACTGTGGGAGGAGAAAGAAAGTATGCCAAAATTAAACCTGCTGAAGATGAATTTATGAACTTTTTGAAAGAGTCTGTTGATATCAAAAGGAACAAGCTTTACAAGTTCTACTCTACCACGCACCTTTATGCAGATTTGAAAAGTGAAATCAAGCTAAACGGAAATATAAAGTTCAAGGTTGAATGGGTATCCTCCTTGCCACCCGAGTGGGTATCCGGCTACAAAAAACCTTTCCTTTACATGCTAAGACCAGGCACAGTGCTATGGCTTAGGGCTTTGGAGGATGGAATGTGTGAAAGGTTGTGTCAGGTTTCTTCTGGTAGTGAGGTTATTAAATACAATGGAGGAATAAAAGATTTACTTAAGAGAGGTTGGAATAGTGGAATACTTTTGGAGGTGGAACCATGAGTAAGGCACTGCTAATAAGTATGATTGGACAAGGAAGACCCAAAAAAGAAGGACATCCTTCTTATGACCTAATCAGCTATCAATTCCAAGATGGAGAAGTTATAAGCACCAGAGTGTTTGGTATGGCACTTTACAAATATTTGCACAAAAAGGGTGAAGATATCGACCTTCTATTGGTGGGAACTAAGGGTTCAAGTTGGACTGAACTTGTTGATGTTTTAGATGTAGAGCAACAAAACAAACATGAAGATCTCTTAATGTCTTTGTTTAAGGAAGAGGAGCAAAGAAACGTAGGAGAAAATCTTCTGGAAGAGTTTGTAAAACTAATAGAAAAATCTTTAAACGCTGAAGTAAAATACGTATTACTGAGTAGCCCACCTTCTCCTGAGGAAATTTCACAAAAAACCATTAGAGTTTTGGTTGATCTTTTTGAAGAGAAAAACTACGATAAAGTGTATATTGATATAACACACGGTTTTAGATACATGCCAACAGTTGTTCTGTTAAATCTTGTGATTCTTAGAAAACTGTGGAATTTTGATATTGAAATATACTATGGTTTTGGCATATTTGATACAGGTAGGTCCGAAGGTCCTAAAAAGGTTGCCCGTCTGAATCATTTGGAGGACTTAATCAAGCTATCAGAAGCACTAAGCATCCTGGAAAACACCGGAGACTTCAGACACTATTACAAGCTTGTTTCAGACAACCAAGAAGCACAGCAGATTTACTTTAGAATAGAAACCAACGCACAGATAAACAACAGGAAGATAGGGGAACTAATCAACACTCCGGTCAATTCTGAATATGTAAAGCCTATACACGAAAAGGTCAAAAGTAAATACTTAGAACCACTCAAGGCAGACCGAATGGAGGACAGGCTAAAAAACAGAGCGAGATTTTTCTTTGAAAGAGGGCAATATCTAAAGGCAATATTGCTACTGCACGAGGCTTTGATATTGCTTGTTGGTAGGCTTAAGGGCAAGATCGGAAGTTCTGGTTTGGAATACGAGGAAAGAAGGAGGGTAAAAAACGAATTAGATCAGCTAAACTATTCCGAGTGGAATGTATTAAGACACTTAAGAAACGCCTGTGCCCATAGCACAAAACCACGTTCTCAAGATATGCCAAATCCTGATGCAGAAGCAATTGCAGAAGTAACGGATGAATTGGAAAACGAGGACTTACATTATAGGGAAATAGAAGAAGCGAAAAAATGCTTGGATCAACTAAACTGTCAGGAATGGGAAGTATTGAGACGTTTAAGAAATGCCTGTGCCCATGGTACACAGCCACACGTAGAAGCAAGACACGCATGGGAAAACGAGGAGAAATTTAAAGAAGTCATGGAAAGAAGCTTTGAGTTTTACGAAAAAATAAAAAACGGTGAAATAAAGATATAGGAGGGTAGATGATGAGAAAAGAGTATTACGTGCTCAAGGTGCTAACTCCACTGCACATAGGTGCGGGTCAGGGGCTTGGGCATGTAGATTTGCCAATAGTCAGAGAAGCCCACACGAACTTTCCTTACATTCCCGGCACGAGCCTAAAGGGAGCTTTGAGGAACTTGGAGATTAACCAAGTGGCAAGGGCAAGAGGAGAAAAACCATCTCAAGTGGAAGAAAGGCTAACAAAAAATAAATTTGATCAGAAGGAAGAGGATATTCTAAGACTTGCAAAGATCTTTGGCGTTGCGGGGGAAGGAGCCGAGGAAGGCAAGGAAGTAGGGGCGGGTAAAGTCCTATTTTCAGATGCTTTTATTGTGCTTTTCCCTGTCAAATCTGCAAAGGGAATTTTCTCTTTAACTACGTGCCCTTATGTTATAAACCGATTCTTTGAACTTCTGGGTATTGATCAAAGAGTAAAGGACGTACCCGAAGGTAAGGTAAAAGTTCTGAACACAAATGGCCACAAAAATCTAATAAAAGATAACAACAAACACAAACTATTACTTGAGGAGTTTGTGTTTGAGGCAGAAGAGTCTGAAGAGCTTAAAAAATTTGTAGAACTTGTGGGTGTTTTTGTAGGAGAAGAGAATAAACAAAGGATCGTATGCGTGAATGATACGGACTTTAAGGATTTTGTAAGCAACTACACAGAAGTGCAAACTCATATAAAGATAGATTTAAATACTGGCACTGTAAAAGAGGGAGCATTATGGACCGAAGAGTATGTTCCAGCGGAATCTGTTTTTGCCTTTAGCCTTGTATTCTTGGAGGAGCTTGACTTTACTCCACCCACAACCTTCCATCTTGGAGGAGATATTACCACCGGCAAGGGCTTTGTAAAGGTTCAAAGGTTGGAGGTATAACAATGAGGAGCAAAGTTCAAAAGCTGGCGCAGTTAGCTTACGAGTGCGTGAAGGAAGTAAAGGGCAAAGAGTTTGCATCAAAATATTTAGCTTACGCAAGAAAGTTACCGTCCATGATAACCTACAACGGACTTTTGACAACTGTTGCCTTTGCAAAAACTAAAGCCAAAAAAGAGGATGCTTGGAGAAAGTTGCTGGAGCACTTAGAAAAATTCCTTAGAAATGAAGGAATAAAGCAAGACAATAAAGATTTGACAGAGTTCCTTTCCGAGCGTGAGGTTCAAGAATACAGGTTTATAACCAAGAGGGTTTTAGACTTTTCTCTGTGGTTAAAAAGAATAGCAGAAGGGGAGATAGAAGATGAAGGTAAGGGAGATTAAAAGATTATTATCTCAGGTTGATAATCCTGCGCTGCTTTTTAATAAGCTTTTGATTTTGGAATTCATAGATGGATTTTCCCAAAACCAGAACTTAACAGAGAAGGATAAAGATAAGAAAGGTAAAGACAAAGGTAAGGAAAAGAGAGTTGAAGATGTAAAAAAGATAGATTACATAAATAAATTCAAGGAAAAAGTTCAGAGACCTGAACTTTCACCGAAAGTAGAAAGCTACGCCATTGAAAAATTCAGGCTAAAAACTGCCTACAGGCTTGTAATCGGAGCAGGCTATCCGTCTTTTATTGAAAACGGCTTTCTGTTCCATCATGTTTATGGTATTCCTTACATTCCCGGAGAGACTCTAAAAGGGCTTGCAAGGACTGTTTTTATACTCTCTGTGGCAGAGGCTGTAAAAGAAGAAACTAAGCTTTCTAAGATAGAGGAAGAGCTTTCAGAGGAAGCCGAAGGCATATCCCAGCAAATCCCGAAGAAAATCAGCATAATTTTAGACGATTACACCATAGAAAACCCAGTGGAGACCTTTAGAAAAATCTTTGGTTCTAAAAAAAGAAGAGGACAGGTAATATTCTTTGATGCTTACCCTGTTGAGTTCAATCCATCGGAACATTTTGAAGCAGACATTATGAACTCCCATTATGGAGACTATTACCAATCAGGTAAAGCACCTGCCGATTGGCTAAGTCCTAATCCCATACACTTTTTAGCATTAAAAGAGGGCATAATCTTTGAGTTCAGCTTGGGGCTTGCGCCTCTTGAACCGATGGAAGATAATGAAGAAAAACTTTTATTGGAAACTGCAAGGAAATTGCTTGAAGTGGGACTTAAAAACTTTGGAGTAGGAAACAAAAAGCGTAAAGGATATGGATGGTTTAAGTAATGGAGTGGATAATCCTTCTAATCATCGCTTTAATACTCCTTGCGTGGAGGATAAACAGCGAGATGTCTGCCATTCAACCGCCAAGCTATCCGCTAATTCAAAAAAAGCAAGAAGAACAATCCAATCTTGTTCCTATTGAGGATGAAGAAGACAGGATGAGAACGCATAGTTCGGTAGATGATAGCTATAATGGCTTGCTTGCTGATAGTTTTTCCACTTCAAGCTTTTTGGATGATGATTCAACAAGTTCCCACGATATTTACACAGACCCGTCTTATTGCCATCTTCCAGGAAACATATACTATCATATATGCCACGATGACGATGATAGGTTAAGCAGTTCTGACAACTATTGGAGCAGTTCTAACTGGGATGATTGGACTTCAAGTGGGTCTGATGATTGGGGAAGTGGTTCGTGGGATAGCTGGAGCAGTTCCAGTTGGGATAGCTAAGCTTAGTTTATAATCTATCCATAGTTTATTAAGGGAGGTTTGCTATGAAAAAACTTATGCTGATTATGGCACTTTTTGTGGTTTCACCCGTGGTTAACTCTCAGGAAAATACTTACCTTGTGCCCGAAAGGGCAAACATGCGTATAAACGTGGCAGTTCAGATTGCAAAGCAGTTAAAAGAGAGGGGCTACGACAAGATAGCGGTGGTTTATATGAACACATCCGACCTTTGCGCCTTGACCGCAGCTTCTTTGGTGGCAAGCCTAAAGACCTTGGGCGTAGAAGCATACTACCTTAAGGGCGCAGACCCTGACCTTCCTTCAAAGATAAGGAACCTAGGGGCAAATTGGATATACCTTGCTTACTTTGGAGAAAGACCGCACGAAGAAGTTCAAAGGGCATTAAACCAAGACTTGCGAATATTGGCTTCTGGTTTTGAAAAGGCAAACCTTATAGTGCATCCTTCCACCTTAGGGCTTGGCTTCCTTGCGGGGGCTTTGGTGGATGATAAAATCGGTGAATTTTTGAGCAAGTCCAACATAAAGGGTTTTACTATTCAACAGGGTAAAGTTGAGATGGTAAGCATAAGGGCAAGGGATCTGGAGCTAGTAGTAGAGCCCGAACCACTACCTAAAAAGGAAACTCCAAAAACTCCAACAAAGAGAAGAAAAAGATAAACAATGGAGATAGCATACAAAGACTTTCATAGAAAAATTGCACCCTTTAGGGAGGAAAGTTTAGAGGATATTTTGGAAAATCAGGTTAATCAGTGGATAAGGCTAAACAACATTCAGGTTATAAATGTGGAAACCCTTTGGGAAAGAAACAGCCACGTTTCGGTGGGGGTGAGGGTGTGGTATATCAAAAAGTAAAAAGACTGTCAGGTTTTAAAATCTCGGGGAGTTATTAAATAAATAAAAAATAAATAAAAAAGCGAGGAAATAAATTAGGGAGGTGAAGTATGAAAGGCATATTAACTTTAACCATCATAACCCAGAGGGCTACAAGCCTAAACTACGGAGAAAACATAGGGAATGTATCCATCCTTAAAAAGCTTTCCTTAGGAGACAATTCCCAGATTACCTATGTGTCCGACAAGGCACTCAAATATGACATAAGGAGAAAGGGTAAAGAAGAGAAAGGGTGGAAACTTTTGGATGAAAAGGTGAAGGAGCTTATTGAGAAGTCCAAAGATGGCAAAAAGCTTAATGTGGATAAGTTTGCTAAGGAATTAGTTCAGGAATACCAAGAGTTTGACCTTTTTGGAGGGCTTTTGACTAATCTTAGAGGGGCGGATGGCAAAAAGGTAGAGCTATCTTACGGAGACAGCGTTAAAAGAACCGCACCCGTTAAAATCACCTACGCCTATTCCATCTCCAAATTCCAAGGAGACATGGACTTTATGAACAATATAGAAGCTTACAACAGATACATAAGGCATATAGAACAAAAAGATGCCCAAGTAATAACCCAATCCGAACAGCATACCGCACACTACTACTACACCGTAGCTATAGACTTGGACAGAATAGGAGTATGGGAAACTGAAAATGGAACTGAGGAAGTGATTCCGGCAGAGGAGAAGGCAAGAAGAGTGAAGGACCTTTTGGACATAATAAGAACCCTTTCAAGGCAAATAAGAGGAAGGTATGAAAACCTATCTCCCATCTTTGTTATAGGTGGGATTTATAAAGTAAAAAATCCGTTCTTTATGGGATGCATAGGGGCAAAGGAGACTGAAGACGGAAAACTGCTTTTGGACGTTAATAGACTTCTTGACTGCAAGAGAATAATACCTGAAGAAGAAAGAGATAACACCCTTTGCGGATTGCTTTCTGGATTCTTTGCTAACGAGCAGGAGATAAGAGAAAAGCTAAATTGCAAGAGTGTAGGGGAGGTCTTTGAAGAACTAAAGAATAAGGTGGGGGAAATCTATGGAGTGTTTAAGGGTTAAACTCTACACTCCCACCGGGATTTTCAAAAACCCGCTTTCCATAAAGGG
>Ga0081519_100197_pt1 | contig 11817 bp, 12 predicted proteins | sample ConSprmetagenome_FD_70987 | JGI IMG/M metagenome (GOLD analysis project Ga0081519, IMG submission 70987) | Hot spring microbial streamer communities from Conch Spring, Yellowstone National Park, USA - C T=80-84 v2 (version 2) | ecosystem: Environmental > Aquatic > Thermal springs > Hot (42-90C) ...
ATTGCTTGTGTGAGTACCTGCGGCGCCAAAACTCTAGCCCTCACCTCCTCTTCTGTGTAGACAAGCTCCGCCTCTACCCTCTCCCCCGTCCCTACCAGATAATGAGGCGGAGGCTCCACAAGCGGGATCAACGAGCCGTTGTCAAGCATGAGGAAGAAATAGGTCACGGATGACCTATTTACAAAAAGCACATCATGCCCAACTACGTAGCCGCCGAGCGCAAAAACCAGCCACCCCAACCCAAGCAACACAAACAACGCCTTAGTCATAGATCTCCAACGCCTTCAAAACCTTGCCGTTCCAAACACCCCTAACGTAGACAGGCTTGTCTGGGTTGCCCACATATATGGCGAAGTGATCCCGCAACCTAACCGCGGCGTTTTCAAAGTCAAGTCTAACCGTCGTGCCGTTGCCAAAGCCGAAAAACCATTCGGTATGTCCGCCCGACTTGTTAGCAAAATCAACCACTACCGCGTATATGTAGCCTCGCCACGTTACCTCTATGGGTTGCTGGGGAGTCTTGTTGGTTTGTTGCGTGGTGGGTGGAGAGTTGTTCTGCGGGGGTTGTTGTGTGGATGGCGGGGATTCACGGGGCGCCGACACAAGCCACACAGCCGCGACCACCAACGCCACCACCACAGCCAACACCAAAAACCCGAACTTCATAGAAAGTCATTAAATACACCTTAAAATACTTTTCTCTGTCTTTTAGAAGTAAATTTTAGAAAGACCGACGCCGTTGACTTTCTATTTACACACAGGCCCTCATGCCAGCCGCCGCGTCGAGAGCTCTGCAGATATGGCGGGTGGGGTTTCTGCTCTGATGTAGCGTCTGCACAGAGCCCGACAGACGCCGATGTAAGAGGGGCAAATCCCAGTGGGGTAAGCGCCGAAGGCGTTAGATTTAATAGCCTAAGTCAAACTGCATATACTCAAGGCGTTTAATTTGGCGTGATTTGTTAATATAGGCTTTTGACTAGCTGTTCGTATCGATCAACCACCTCGGTGATGTGGTATTGCCAAAGCGGCGCAACGGGGGGCTCGGGGATGTGATCTGTGGAGATGACGGCGACCTCCTCCGGCGTGGCCACCGCGGCGCCGTAGCCTAGTGCCTCCACCAGCTCCACCGCGGCGCTGTCCTCGCTCCTCAACACCACGGGGTAGGCCCTAAGCGTAGCCGCCTCGAGCGTTGCTATGCTGAAGCCCTCTGCAAGCGACATGTTGAGGTAGTAGACGTTGCTCGCCACTATCCTCCGCTTCTCCTCCCCAGACGCGGAGAGGTGGAGACGAAAGGTGCGGCGGCCCCCCTCGGCCTCATGCCTCACCTCGTCTAGCGGGGACCGTCGCCCACCACGACCACCCTCAGCCTACGCTCGACGAGGCGTAGCGCCGCAAGGGCCTCCCCAACCCCTAGGGCACCAGCCGGCTCACGTTGACGACATCGAACTCCTTCCCCGCCACCCGGCACTTCAGGTGGTCCTCCAGCCTAACGCCGCCAGCCCCCATGCCATCCGTTCAGCGCCGCACCTCACCAACGACTCCTCCCAAAACTCCTCCACAAACCCAAGCCGGACGGCGAGCCTGTCGACGCGCCGCGGAGACCGCTCCGCCCCTCTACCCAACAAGACAAAAGCCGCCAAGAGAACCCCCAGCCCCACCTCCACAGCCCCCAGAAACGCGCCCAGCGACTCAGCCGCCCCCGCATAAGCCTAAGCAACCGCCGCCTGGAGAGACCCAGCCACAGAAGACGTCGCCACGAGGAGCCCCCGGCCCTCGCCAAGTTAACATCCACGCCGAGAAGCCCCACGGCGAGAGGCGTAAAAGCCGCCGCCAACACCAACCAAAGGCCCCATAAACCCCACCAAAAACCCCACAACAAATTCCACGGCGGCAGCACCTCTTCGTCGCCAGACGCCGCAAAAGCCGCCTCCGCCTCACCCCTCGCAACCAGCTCCTCAAAAAACTCTAAAAAACGCCGGGAGATCTTGCCCTGGGCGTCCACCCCCAGCCGAAGCACCCCCAAGGCGCCGTCCAGCTTCAACTCCCGCCGAACGTCGGCCTCACAGACCCCTCACACGGAGCCCCACGAAACCTGGCGAGGCATCGAGATGCAAAGCGATGCGTCTCATAACACCAGGCCTTAAGACCTGAGATACTTAACAGAGACGCCCACAGACGCGCCACCAATCCACCACCACGTCACACGCCTCAAGACGCATAACCACAGAAGGCAGCCGAAGGCCCTCCAAGAGAACCCCCGCAGAGGAGAACTCTCCCCACCACATGCCAACAAAGAGACGCCACAGACCCCCGCCACGCCGAGATAAGCCGCCGCAACTGGGGCAGTAGACGAACCCTCCAATTAATTAGCCCAGGTTACTGCCTCGGGAAAGGGAGTCAGATCCAAGCCTCCTCAGAGCGACACTAACCTCTTGGCGCTAAAACACTAAAGGTAGATTCAATAGCTAGCCCTTTACATGCCCAAGCGCGCGAAAATGCGCCTTTTTGAAGAAGTAACCCCTCCTCAACAAAAGCCGCGTTTCTCCTAAAACTCTCATACTCCTCAGGCCGCAAATCCCTTAGCCTCTCAGCCAAGTCTATACAATCTTTAAACACAAACCAACACCAAACCTCTTTACAACACTACACAAATACCTATACTCTTCAGGTACAAGAACAGGCAGACCTGCGTAAACATGGTTAGCAAATTTAGATGTAGACGTAAACTCATAATACCAACTCAATTTTAAAACTAACCCAAAATGAAAATAGCGGTAAACCACAGGCAAATAAGCAATATTAACCTCAGGCAACCTCCCTACGGCCGCCTCCAAGGACTCGACCCCCCTCCCAACTGCAAAAAACTTGACGAAATCGGTCCTACAACTCTTCACAAAATTCGAGAAGCGCACCACCGGATTAATAAAATTAGCCGCGTTGATCACATTAAAAACGACGACTAAATCCACCACAGAACTCGACGTCACCTGAAATATCAGCACCGTAATCCAAGACCTCAAACAAAGAAAAGTTCCTCCGATCAAAACCATAATTTTTGAAAGATAAACCACATTCAGCCAATTAAAAACAAGAAGAACAGAAGCAAACCCAAGAAACAACCTCTCAAAAACCCTGGAAAACCAATATGCGGAACCCTCCCCCACACTGCCAGGTTTTGCTCTATAGGTAAGTCGTACACATACAAAACTAACCTCCTCCTAAGCGTAACAGCAAAAAACAGATACACAAAAAGATAAAGAAGCTTATACAATAACTCCAGAAATGACCTAGCCACCGGACTCAGAAAACCTGGATACAAAACAACCACAACCCTCCCCCTCAGCAACGCCGCCACAAACTACCCAACCCCCTCACACTAGCCACCTCAAAGCCCAATTCTTCGCAAAATTGGCCAACGTCAGCTATGAGCCGCCCCGTAGCACGCCCAACAGACTGCCGTGGAGGCAATATACAGACCACCGACATACGACCTGTCCTCTAGACCTGCAGAACCGAATTTCTAATCTCTGCTGTTCGTTGAGGCGCGTTTTCATCGCCTAACAACTCCTCAACGTAGCGCTCCGGCCTCCACTCAACTATCTTACTAATGTCTATCCCCTTGTCTTCAACATCATATAAAACCGCCATACCAGTCTCGACCAGCTCAACCCACTCAGTAGTCCTCCTCAACACCACAACCGGCTTACGCAATAGATAAGCCTCACGCTGAACACCACCGGAGTCAGTTAACACTAATTCTGAAGGATTAAGCATATTTAAGCACTACGTCCCGCACGCAACATCCTCTCAAAAACACTAACTATTCCATAGTTTCCAAACCCCCCATACGCAGAACTACAACCCTCACACCTCCGAAACTCGCCTCAGCCAGCCACGTTCAATAATTGACAACTTACAAAATAGTGAATTTCTGAATCTTAGAAACTCACAACATCCCGTCACGATTCCAGCTATCACATAACTGCAGACATCGCTGACTCGTATAATGTGATTCCAGTGAAGTGTTATCTTAACAAAACTGTGAGACGATGAAGATAGGCGGGGTACCCAGGAGGTCACCCCAGCGGTTTCTAATTTTTATAAAACTCAATAAAGATTAGTTGTGCGGGTAGTGGTGGTTTCGGCGTCGGCACCTAAAACCTTATCGGAGATACCATCTAGCTTCGTCTACGACGAAGTAACAAGACTTGCAAAGCACGGGATAGAAGTGCATATCGTAGGCAACGAGGTAGGGAGCACAAGCATCTTCAATGGAATACACTTCTACGAACTCCCGACACGCATAGACCTAACTGTCCTAACACAACTACCCCAGCTCGCGAAATATCCCCTCCCATCGCTAATAAGAGGACCTAGCGGGCTCCTTGCACTCTACGTCGAACTGCGTTACGCGAACCAAATAAGAAAAGTACTGCAAACGACAAAACCGGACATCTTACACGCACACTTCGCATACAGCGAGGGATGGGCCGCTTACTTAGCGAAAACCTCATCTTCGCACAAACCGCCTCTAGTGGTCACGCTACACGGCTACGACATAAATACAGAACCAACCTGCAACTACGGCATAAGACTCTACCGGCAATACGACGCCCTTGTTAAAAAAGTCCTGAACAACGCTGACGCCATAATTGCGCCAAGCACCGCCATATACAGAGAAGCTCAAAAAATTGTCAAGAACCCCGATAGAGTACACCTAATCCACAACGGAGTAGACATCACCAGGTTCCACCCAAGTCTCGACGGCAGAAAAATCAGAGACCAATACGACCTACACGGCAAATTCATCATCTTCACAGCGCGGCACCACAGATGCGTCTACGGCTTAGAGTATCTAATAAGGTCAGCCCCCATAGTCCTCAAAAAACGAAACGACATCGTCTATATCATAGGAGGAGACGGCCCGCTACGACCACACCTCATAAACCTAGCAAGGACCCTAGGAGTCGAAAAACACATTATCTTCACAGGATACATACCCAGAGACCAAATACCTCATTACTACGCAGCAAGCGACGTCGTAGTAGTACCCTCACTCCAAGAGGGGTGGGGCCTAGCAGTAACCGAGGCAATGGCTACCGGAAAACCAGTAATAGGCACAAAAGTCGGCGGCATTTCGGACCAGATAATAGACGGATACAACGGCTCCCTAGTCCCACCAAGAGACCCCGAAGCCATAGCACAAAAAATCCTCGAGCTAGCAGAAAACCCAGAAAAAACAAAAGAAATGGGGAAAAAAGCCCGTCAACTCGCTGAAGAGAAATTCAACATAGAGATAAGAACGAAAATGATAATCACACTATATAAAGAATTATTACATTAAAGACGTCACATCAGTTAGACAAATACAATAGGCATAATCCTCTCCTTCAGTAATACCGTCGCAAAATCACACATTCAGTATTGCGTCGTGTTTGCAATCCTCGTGCAACCCTCATAATCCATCTTTAGGAGCGCCTCCTCGCCATCAACCTCGCGTACTCAATGATACATTCCTTGGAATTGTGGCTGTCGCCTCTCCACTCTCGGTCACATCCAACTAGGTCTTTAAAAAGGTACTTCGTCCTCTACACGTCTTAACGCAGCTAAGAAAGGACCCCTTACGGCGCTCCACACCCGCTTATTCAACACAAATTCTCTGCCGCGTCTCGAGTAGTAATCGTAGTAACTGTCCACATTATTGATATACTCCGCAATTCTCTCTATCAGTCCCCTAAACGTAGGAGCTACTATTAAGTCTTCTTCTCCGTAATCCTGTCTGTCCCAATACCTTCGATGCGTCAATTTAGCTACAGGCGTCCCCACGGCCAAAGCCTCAAGAGATACATGTCCAAGCTCCTCGTCGATACACCTCTCTACATATAGATGCGCCGATTCTAAAAGCGCCAAAAACTTCTCACGCGGCATGGGCTTAACAATCCTCACCGGATCGGGGGCAGAACCCCCCCTCGGACTAATCACAATAAACTCGACCCTCCGGCTGGTCACACGCCGCACGGCCTGCGCCAAGGCTACAAAATCACTTGTGTTAAGCAGTCGAGGGGATTCGGCGTAAGACATGTAGGTCACTACACGAATTATGTCGTTGTCCGACGTCCGCCGTATCGAGATACGCACCTCTTCAGGGAACACCCAGTGAGGCAATAAAACGAACTCTTTAGAAATTTTATTATTTTCGCACGTAGTTAAACTGCGACAAATATATAAATCTACGGTATTGAAGTATTTAGAAGCTTGAAATAAAGTTATGAATGCCGCGGCGACCAGTCTACCCCTAAGACTCTCTCCATGCAATAACACATGAGAAAGCTCGTGATATAAAAAACCGTGTATAAACAGCGCTGTAGGAGTACCTGTCAATTTAGCCAAGATATGACCAGGCCACGGAATACTGCCCGTGTATAAAACAAGGTCGTATTCGGCAAGACGCTTTCCGTTTAAAAAATCATCTACAACAGCATATGGTAGACTCCTTAACTTAATTAAGTCGACATGAAAACCCTCGCCGACGAGACCTCTATATAGCTTGTTCTGAGTGGTGGCGACGCCGCCGACAGCGCTAGGCGTTACGAGGGCTATGTGCATAGGCATGTTGACCTACAGGGTTACGCCATTACGCTGTTGAGAGGCTACCGTATTAACCATATTTCAACGTCCTCACCCGCGTACACAACGCTATTATTCGCGTCTCTGATTCGGCTCGCCGCCGACGGCGCGTAGACCCCCGGCATGTCAAGCGCCCCACTCCGCAGAATGACAAAGCCACTAAACTTCTTCAAATAGGCTGGATCCACATAGAGACCGTAGGAACCTCCGAGCCGCACCTCAACACCGCCCACTCTAAACGCTTGCCAAAGCGGCTCGAAATACATGTAGTGGTAGGCTAAGAAGAGCCCATACCTCCAATCTGTTAGATAACGACCGGGCCCCAGGATATGTGAAATCGGAGATGGCTGGGCCGCCTCGACGTACGACACTAAGCCAGAGAGAGAAAATGCGTAGGTGTTGCCCGTGTAGGGATTCCGAGGCGCAAAAACGCCCGAATACGTAAAAGCCGCGATGGCGATCGCGAGGAGCAGAAGGGCGAACCACGCGCCGCTCTTCCTCTCCTCAAACGTCTTGAAGGCGAGGGGGGCCAGGAAGGCCAAGATGGTCGCAGACGGCAGGCCGACGTAACGCGGCAGATCCATCGCCGGAAAGGCCGACGCGCCGACGTACGCTAGGAGAAGAAATAGGCCGGAGAGAAAGGCCAAAGCCCTCGCGGGGCCCCTGCCGTTAATTACAACGAGGAGCCCCGACACAGCGATGACAGAAAGCGCCAAGCTTCCAAGCAAGGCTGTGGGCGGGGTCTCCACGGGAGCCATCGCCAAGAGGTTTCTCTTTCCTTGTAGAAACGTAAGAACGGCACTAACCACGTTATTATATGCGTTGACTAATATAGATGATAACGACGTGGAGGCTACATACGCCACAAAAACAGCGGCTATGATGAGCAGGGCAAGGGCCATCCACCTCTTTCTGCTGAAAGCCAGGAGGACCGTTCCGACCACAACGGCCCATGTCGCGACGACTGCATGTCCAAACACAACCGCCAGGAAGAGGGGGATCTGTAACCATATGGACTGGGCCAGTATGGCGGTGAGGAAAAGTAGCAGAGAGTAGACTTGTGGTATGTACCCCGCCGACCAGATGACCACAAGTGGCGTCATGAGGAGGAGTAGGACGCCTCTGTAGTCGTCGAATCCCACAAACCTTCGAGCGAGTAGAAAGACTAGGAGAGAGATCTGGACGAGATATAGATAGCCCATAAGCACGCTAAACCACACGGCGTTGAGCCCACTTATTAAAGACCCGACGGCGTACGTCAGCGGGACCATGGGAAAGGGATACGCCAAATGCCTGAGCACGGTCTCCGTGACGTGGCCCATCTGGAGGGCTCGAGAAGCCCAGATGATATCCCGCCAGGTGTCGTTGCCGAAAGAGGGGGCGTACAGCGAATATAGAGACGTCAAGTAGACCGCGACCACCGCCACGGCCACCATGGCCTTCTTAAACGGCCTCTCGCGCGCAAATACAGTCACTAATAGAGCAACCGCTAAAACCAGAAGGATGCCCAGACCCGTACGTCCATGCAACAGAAGCTCCGTTGCGCCGACAGCGTATACGACGATAGGCAAAAGCCAAAGCGAAAACGGAGCCTTAAACGTCGGCACAGCCCCTCCGGAGCCGCGGGGCAGAAGCAACGACGCCAACGCCAGAGCTACTGTGACCACGGCAAAGAGAAATAGATTTGGCGTAATTCCGCCGGCTGAATAAAGTGCGGAGAGCAATAATATGCCTAAGCCTGCTAGCGTCGCGAAGGCCAGTTCTAAGAATCTCGACGATATAGACACGCGCTAAGCGCCCTTCTGCCTATTTCAAAAATTTCACAACGCCCGTCTCAAGCCCCATCCTAGGCTCGAAACCAGCCTCCCTAGCCTTCGTCATACCGGCCGCCTATGCCTAACATCACGGGTCTCGGCGGCACGTGTGCGGGTTCGTGATGCTCCCGACAAGCTAATCTCGCCATGAGATTTGTCAAGTCGTTTGTTGTTGCCTTCCACTGCCAATATTAAACGTGCACCTAGCTCTCTCGTTTCTAAGTGAGGCAATCATTGCGTCAATAATATCATTTAAATACACAAAATCACTAGTTTGTTCACCATCACCGAATATGATCAGTGGCTCACCCCTAGAAACCCTCTTGATAAACTCAGTGATGACGCCCACATAGCCCCTAAACTGCTGGGGGCCCTAGACGTTGAAAAGCCTTAGGCTCACGAGCATAAGTCGGCGGCATTCCGGACTAAACAGTAGACGGATACAACGGCTTTTAAAGCTAAGGCTCTGACTGTTCCGACCCCGCACACACCTTCGCAATCCTGGAAGAAGCCCTACCCATGACCCCCTTCTTCCAAGAGACTCTCAACCACAAGAAACGACACATCTCCATCAAACCTCTTCGCAAGCAATGCAACTTTATCACGGTTCAGCTCCTTTGCCTTCAATAACGCTTCTCCAAGTCCATGGACATCAGGATAGGGCGCTCTGTATCCGTTTATGCCGTTTATGATGAACTCGGTAGACCAGGTCAGGTCAAATGTCACGGTTGGTATGCCGAGTGCCTGTGCCTCCATAACGGCTAATGGCGCGCCTTCATATAGACTGGGATGTAATAAAACGTCTACATACTTAGCTAAGAGAGAAAGTAGCCTGGACCTTTCCACAAACCCAAAGTACTTAATTGGAATAGCTCTGCTCTGCTTAATTAGCCACTTTTGTAGAGGGCCTGTGCCGAATACCCAAAACTCGATGTGTCTCTCTCCTATTTCAACAAGGCTCCTTATGGCCTCCACTGCATACGTGATGCCTTTTGTGAAATAGAGACGCCCTACAAACGCTACCACAGTTTTTGTCTTTTCTGTACGACGATTGTGCTCTTTTAGGCGTGACAGTTGATTGTATTCAATGCCGGGATACGCCACGATGCTAGATCTACTGATTTTGGGGGCTAGGTCTGGATAGAGCCACTCTGCCTCTGACTTTACGTGCCTAGCTATAAAGATGTTGAAATTGCTATATAGAAGATCATGTCTCATCCAGGTTTTTAATGCTGGGTACCCCATGTAGAGGGGCACCTCCTCTGGATTGACGGTCTTTAGAGCGTGCCAAAAGTTTTCAAAGAAAGGCAAAACTGCGTAGCTATTCCCGTGGTATACTGTGAAAGTTACCGCATTCCTGAGAACTGGCAACAGCCCGGTTAAGGGGCTATTAGATAATGCCAGACGTATACCTCTCTGAATCAGTTTGGCGACATGTCTCTCGGCAAGTTTTGCGTAAAAGACCCACCGAGGGGGGATGTTGGGAAAATAGATCCGTATTACGACAATTCTTCCCTTCCGCTGTAAAGTTACTCCCTCTTTAAGTCCAGCTCCTCCTGTAATTACGTATATTGTCCAACCTCTGGTGCTTAGCCACTCGGCTAGCTTATGTGAGTAAATCGCAACACCACCGAAGACATATGGCGGATATTCGTGGGTAACTAACATCAATGATTTTTCGATCTTTGCCATGTCATCTCTAGCACTAATTCGTATTCTTGGGCTAATCTATCCCAACTAAACCTTTCCCTAAATGAATCAGAATATGCACGTAAATTCTTTCTTAGCTCCTCTACATAATTCAGTACCCAACTGAGTACCCGTTCTAACTCTTCGTAGTACCTGTAGGTGTAAACGCCTTGTCTATACCACAGCTTATATTCGGGAATATCGGTCGCCACTGCCGGGACGCCGCATGCAATAGCCTCCGCAATTTTAAGTGGCGTAGCGAAGTTCTTAAGCATTCTGCCATACGGCGCATAAACCACGTCGCTAGCGTTAATGTAGTAGGGTATCTTTTCGTAAGGTTGCGGCGGGTGAAAGTAGATTAACTTCTCCATCCCATATCGCCCAGAGAGCTGAAGTAACTTGCGGTAATATAAGCCTCCGTGGGAGTACCCTACCACCAGGAGTCTTATGTCGATGCGTTGCCTAAGTTTCGCCAGTATTTTTATTGCACTTTCAATATATACCCAGACATCTAGTGAACCTGAAAACAACACTATCCGGGGTTCTGGGTCTAGGCCTAGAGTCCTTCGCGCAACATTTGGATCTTGTGGTTTGAAGAGCTCTGGATCTACGCCGTTGGGTATGATATATGTTGATACGTGGGGCGCTACGGCTTCTATGACTTTCTTGAGTCCGTAAGATGGGGTTACTGTGGCGTCGCTGTTTTTCAGCGCTTGCGTTACGATGATCCACACCCCTGTCTCTATGGTGTGTTTGCCGGTGTTGTAGTAGGCGGATGCGGATTCTGGGTAGTGGTCTAGGTAGTCGTATATCGCAGGAATGCGGTGCCGTTTGGCGAGTTTTGTTGCTATTAGGCTTGGTAGGATGTTGGCGTGGATTATTGCGTCTATGCCCTCGCGTTGTATTGTGCCTTTGATTGTTAAATATGTCTGGGGCGCGTTTATGAGGTAGTAAAGTCCGAGGTTTTTCGCGGGTAGAGCGCCGAATATTGGTATTTCCAAGGCGTTGAGCTCCCTTAGTTTTTCGCGTCTTGTTGCGAGTGGGTGATTGGTATAGCTGAGGAGGTATATCTCATGTTTCCTTGCGAGTCTCTTTGCTATGTGATACATGCGGTTTGGAATTGGGTGTCTGAGTAAATCATTAGGTGGTACCAGTAGTATCCTCACGCCGAACGACTTGCTTCGCTGTATACGTCCTCTAGCTTCTCCTCGATGTTCCTGGCCTCGTTGTAGGTGTGTATGGCGACTGTCACGGCGGGGAGGTAGGCGGGGTCGGGCTTGATGCGCCCGGGCATTTTGAGCCGCCGTCTGGCGGCGGCGTAGTATGCGAGGGGCGTGCCGAAGTGGGCCACGGCGAGGGCGGCGCCGAGGGCGGTCTGGAGGTCCATGGGATGAGGAGCCACAGCCCGAGTCTTTCTACTACGTCTCGTCTCTCGGCGATTTCTTTGTCTAATGTGGCGAAGGTGTGTGCCGCCTTTCGGCTAGGTGTAGCGCGTAGGCGATGTGGAGGAGGTTGAGGGTTTTTAGCCGGAGGGCGTGTGCGAGCTGAATGGCCTTTTGCAGGTGGTCGGCTGGCGTGTTGTCTACCGGCTGGGCGCCGGCGTGTTTCAGAACGTGTGTAGCTACGGCGGTTGCTTTTTCTTTTTGGCTTAGCCTGGCGTAATGCGGCGGGGGCTTGAGGGCGTCGA
>Ga0081519_100198_pt1 | contig 11791 bp, 11 predicted proteins | sample ConSprmetagenome_FD_70987 | JGI IMG/M metagenome (GOLD analysis project Ga0081519, IMG submission 70987) | Hot spring microbial streamer communities from Conch Spring, Yellowstone National Park, USA - C T=80-84 v2 (version 2) | ecosystem: Environmental > Aquatic > Thermal springs > Hot (42-90C) ...
TTAAAGGTTCTTGTTTGGAACATTCCTCTACCTTACATTGCCGGTCAAGCTGGCTGGATAGTTGCTGAGGTTGGAAGACAGCCCTGGATCGTCTACGGGCTTATGAAGACAAAGGATGCTGTGTCTCCTCTTTCTTCTCTTCAGGTTGGGCTTAGCCTTCCAGCCTTCATCATCGTCTACGGCATTTTGGGAGTAATCTGTTTCTGGCTTATTGCTTATCATGCACGGAAAGGTCCTGACCCAGCTGAGGCCGCTCTTAAAGTTGAAACAAAATTAGCTTAAAGGGGGTGAGACCATGGAGATGAATATCTTCCAAGTAATCTGGTTTGTTCTCTGGGGAGTTCTTTGGGCTGTATACTTTATGCTTGACGGGTTTGACCTTGGGGCAGGAAGTCTCCTCTACATACTTGGTAAGGATGAGAAGGACCGTCGGGCTATCTATCAGGCTACAGGTCCTTTCTGGGATGGGAACGAGGTGTGGCTAATCACTGCAGGTGGAGCAACCTTTGCCGCCTTCCCCAAAGCTTATGCGGTGATGTTTAGCGCCCTCTACTCTGCCTTTCTCCTTCTTCTCTTTAGCCTCATCATCAGAGGGGTAGCCATTGAGTATCGGAATAAGCATGAAAGCCCAACCTGGAGGTCAATCTGGGATTTTCTATTCTTCCTCGGTAGTCTTCTTCCTGCCCTCCTTCTTGGGGTTGCCTTTGCCAACATCTTCAAGGGAGTTGCCATCGACCAGAACGGAATCTTTCAAGAGACTCTATTTCATCTTCTAAACCCCTATGGGCTTCTTGGTGGACTTCTCTTTGTCTTCTGCTTTGCTACTCATGGTGCTATCTGGGTTGCTTTTAAGACAATGGATCCTCTTTCTGAAAGGGCAGGCAACTTAGCTAAAAAGCTCTGGGTTGTAACTTTAATTTTAGTACTTCTCTTTTGGGTCTATTCTCTTGCGGCAACAAGGATTTGGGATAACTACCTCAAGGCGCCCATTCTTTTAGTCTTTCCAGTCTTGGCGGTTATAGCTTACTTAAGCGTTCCAGTCTTCTTAAACAAAAAAGCCTACTTTAAAGCCTGGGTTGGGTCAGCCTTAACCATCGTTGCCTTCACAGCTTGGGGCATAGCAGGGCTATTCCCAAACATTCTTCCATCTTCCATCGACCCAGCCTATAGTCTTACCATCATGAATAGCTCTTCAAGTGAGCTTACTTTGAAGATCATGACAGCGGTAGCAGTTATCTTTGTGCCTATAGTTCTTGCTTACACCATCTGGGCTTACAAAACCTTCTCCTATAAGATTACAGAAAAAGACATAGCCTACTAAAGCCCCTCATACCCCCTCCAAACGCCAAAGCCTGCAAGGGTCTACCTTGCAGGCTTTGTTATTTTAATTTTTCAAGTTTCGTATAAAATATTTCCCATGCAAGCCTTTATACTCTTTAGACATGGAAAGATTTCCAAGGAATGGAGGGATAGATTTTACGGAAGGCTTGATGTTCCGCTATCTGAGGAGGGGATAAAAGAGTCTATTGATGTGGTCAACACACTTTCTAACCTTGATGGAATAGTTAGGGTTTATGCAAGCCCATTAGAGCGAGCATTGTTTCCGGCAAGGCTCTTAGCCGAGAGGAAAGGCATAGAGCTTATCATAGAACCCCTTCTTATGGAGATAGATTATGGAAGCTGGGCCGGAAGGTCTCGTGAAGAGGTTCTGTCTGACCCTTTATACTGGGAGAGAGTAGAGAATGATAGCATTAAAGCTCCAAACGGCGAATCTATAAGAGACATAAGGGAGAGGGCAAGGGCGTTTTGGGAGAGGGTGAAGGGAATTGAGCCAAAAGGGATAAACATCGTCTTTACTCATGGTGGTTTTTTGCGGGCTCTATTTTGTGAACTTTTGAGCTTGCCAAGCAAGCACTTTTTTAGCATTGAGGTTCTTCATCTTCGGGCGATGGTTGTCCTTTTGTTTGAGGATGGAAACTTTTTGATCCGAGGGTTAAATGTGTTAGCATCTGAGGTAGGCAATATTATCACTCATAGTTATTGGTAGGGGGAGAGGGTATAAGGGTAGGAAATAGACTTTTTTGATTTATAATTATAATTAAGGCTACGTAGGGGCGGGTGCGACGGACCCTGGTGAACCCCGCCAGGCCCGAAAGGGAGCAACGGTAGCCAGGCTCTCCGGGTGCTGCCCGTTCCCTGCGTAGCCCCTATTTGATTTTTAAAGGGTTTTCAGAGGGGAGGCGTGAGGGGGCTGGTGCCCCTCCCGGGCTTCAAACCCGGTGCACTCCTAAAAGGGGTGGGTGGGTTCAATTCCCATACGCCTCCGCCATAAAGCCTATGAAAAAACTCTTATTTCTTTTATTTCTTCTTTGTCTTGTCTTCTCCCCAATTCCCATTCAGGCTCTCATTTCTTTAGAAGAAGAGGAAAGAATAGGAAAGGAGGTCCTACAAGAAGTTTCTCGAAAAACTGAATTAATCCAAGATCAAGAGGTCTTATATTACATAAACTCTTTGGGTAACTTTCTTCAAAAAAGGGGTGTGGGGTTTAGTCCGTTTAACTTTCAATTTTTCTTGATCAAAGATTCGGTTTTCAATGCCTTTTCCGTGCCAGGGGGATACATCTTTTTAAACAGTGGAGTATTTGACTTCCTTGAGACAGAGGATGAGCTTGCAAGCATCCTGGCTCACGAGATGGCTCACAATTTAGCAAGGCATGTTGCAAAAAGGATCGAAACGGTAAAAAAGATGCAGATAGCAACCACGGCTGCAACGTTAGCGGCTATCCTTTTTGGCGGAGGAAAGGCTGGGGAGATAGCAGGCATAACCACGACTGCCCTTGCCAAGACAAAGCTCCTTGCCTACAGCAGACAGGATGAAGAGGAAGCAGACCGGATAGGTTTTGAGGTGGTCTTAAAAGCTGGGTTTAACCCTCAAGCCATGGTCAGAATCATGGAGAGAATGATGAAACTTTCAGACTTTGCCATCGAACTAAACTACAGGTATCTCCTTACCCATCCCCTTCCCCAGGAAAGGTATGTTAACCTCAAGAACCTTGCAGAGAGGACAAAAAACCTTCCTATGAAAGATCAGTATGCCTTCTCTCATGATGAGTTTTACTTTAAAAGGATAAAAGCCAGGGTTAAAGCCTTAAGCCACGACCCAGCTGACCTTTTAGTAAAGCTAAGAAGAGAGCTAAGAGAAGCGGAGATTAATGGGAGAGAAGACCCTTATCTTCGTTACATCTTTGCTCTAGCTCTTGCTCGAGCAAGGTTTTTTAAATCTGCAGAAGAAGAAATGCTAAGAGCTTTAAAAGAGCTCCCACAAAAGCCTTATTACCTTTTAGACCTTGCGGAGGTTTACTATCTCTCAGGTAACTATGCTCAAGCTTTAATCGTTCTTCAGGGTCTAAAGATAGATGAAAGTTTGCCCATTGCTAAAATTTTAAACACCAAGGTAAAGTATCTAACAGCAAGGTGCCTTGCTGAGACGGGCTCTTTAGAAAAAGCTTATAAGCTTTTTCGGGAACTTTACGAGGACAATCTTGTTAATCAAGACTACACTTTTTTTTACTACTTTGGACTCCTATCCTCAAGGCTTGATAGACAAGGAGAATCTCATTTTTACTTTGGAAGACACTATGAGCTAAAGGGCGATTTTCGCACCGCTTTATACCACTACAAAAAAGCCCTTTCCTTTTTGCCTAAGGACACTAAAATGTATAAAGAAGCAGAAGAAAGGGTGAGAGTTTACGAGGGAAAAAGGAGAAAACCTTAAATTTTTAGCTACACTTCTTTAACAATTTTTGGTTATTGTGGTTATAATTTATAATAGAGGCAAGTTATGGAGGACAAAAGATGAGGATTTATTCGCAAGCCTTCAAGGATGGGGACCGAATTCCTTTAAAGTATGTGATGCCTTTAGCAGGCGGACAAAATGTTTCTCCACCTTTAAACTGGGAGGATGTGCCAAGTGAAGCCAAATCACTGGTTCTTCTTTGTTATGACCCCCATCCTGTGGCTAAAAACTGGGTCCATTGGATAGTCATCAACATTCCGCCTGAGATAAAGGAGCTGCCAGAGGGTGCTTCAACCAAAGCCATGCCTAAAGGGGCAGTAGAGCTTAAAAACTCCTTTGGTTTTGTGGGTTACGGTGGACCCCAGCCTCCCCCTGGCACAGGAGACCACCCCTATGTTTTTGTCCTTTTTGCCCTTTCTCAGGAAACGGTAAACCTTCCAGATAAGCCAAGCTATGAGCAGATAATTTCCGCTATAAAACCTTATGTGATTGCTGAGGCAAAAATTACAGGCTACTTTGGTAGGTAGGAGGACGATGGAGGAAAGAGCAAAAAACAGTGCATATAGAATAAAAGTAAGGAAACCCTTTAAGGTTCCGGTCTTTGAAAAGGTCGTTTGTCCCTATTGCAAAAACCAAGATGAATTCTATGAGGTTGTGGAAAACGCAGCCCTTTATGTTCATTACCTGCAGACTGAAGACGGAAGGCTTGAGCCTATTGAAGAGGAGCTTGAGCTTTATGGTCCAACTAAGTTTTACTGTGGAAAGTGCCATGCAGACCTCACCTTCTTTAGAAAGAAATTTTAGATGCGCCCCTACTATGTTATAAAGTCCCTCTCAAGCTTCTGGCAGCATTATCATGAACTAAAGGCTGGTGATTTAATCCTTACTCGGCTTCCCCTAAAGAAGGAAGATTACCCCCTATTTCTTGACCTAACAGAAAGAGGCATCTTTTCTTACCCGAGTTTTCTATCCCATCTTTTAAGCCAATCAAAGTGCTTGCAGGCCGAGATATTAAGGGAATTTATGCCGCCTCATACCAAAGTTATACGGGCAAAGATTGACCTCTTAAACTATATCCAAAAAACTCAGTTTGAAGGAAAAGTTGTCGTCAAAAAGGATAGGGCAAACTGTGGGCTTGGTGTTCATCTTTTTCAAAGCCTTGAGGAGGTCTTCAACTTCGCCGGCACCCAGGTCCTTGAGTTTCCCTTTGTCATCCAGCCCTTTTTCTCAAATTGGGTAGACATTCGAGTAATCATCCTTGGAGACCTTTATGTTGAAGCTTATGTTAGAGAAAATCAGGCAAACTTTCGTCAAAACCTCTTTTTTGGAGGAAAGAGCAAGACTTATGAGCTAACGCCAAAGGAGCTTGATTTTTGCCTTAGAGTAATGGAAAGGGGTAAGTTCCCCCAAGCCCATCTTGACCTCGCCTACATAGACGGTGAGGGTCCTTTCCTTTCAGAGATAAACCTAAAGGGAGGAATAAAAGGGGCAAGAATTAGTCCGGCTGAATATGAAGCCCTAAGCTCAGAGCTGGAAAAAAGGTTTTTTTCCTCCTGGGCAAAGGACCATTCCCCTTACATTGTTCTATAGCTTCAAGTTTTTAAGGCAGAGCCTGTAGAAAATACTCTTTAACTACGCTATCCCAATCAAGCTTTCTCAACACCGGTTTTATCCTTTGATAGTGAGATAGCTTTTCTTCTTTCGTTTTGGGTATCAGCTCAAAGACTCTTTTTGCTATTTTAGCTAAGATTGTATGCTCAAGCACTTCTCTTTGGTCATCTTTTAAGCTCAACAGGAAATCAGAGGGTAGGTCCCTTGCAAAGCCGATAAAATCTACCGCAAAGAAGGTCTGCTCTTCAGGGAAATGCTTCTTAAGAAAATAGTATACACCGCAGGATGTTGAAAGGACAGGGAAACCCCCTCCAGGGAGAGTTTCGATATGGGCTATGCCAAAGGGCTCATAGATGGACATACCAAACTCGGCATCGCTTGCAAGCCTAAGGTCAATGGTGTCGATATCCTCAGCAAAGTCTTTTCCGCATTTTCTTCTAGAGAAGCCAAATTGATTGATAAAAATTCCCTTTAGGGCACGGGACTTCTCGTTAAACTTGGTGAGCCTTTCATAGATTTCAACTTCATATCCTACAAGATCAGGGTAGCCGATGCGATGAAGGAATGGCCAACCGTATTCCTCAACCATCTTGGCTATGACCTCAGGCGGTCTACCTTGAGGAAGCTCCGTTGCAAGAAGTATATAAAACCCCTTTAGCCCGCTTTTTTCAAGAAGAGAATCAAGATAGGTAAGCAAGATAAAGTCCCGCCAAATACCCTTGCTTTTAACCAGACGACACACATGGGTAAAGAGGAGGTCAACCCTTCCGCAAACTTTACGGGAAAGGCATTGCAGGATCTTTTCCTTAGTCTTAAAGGTTTCTTCGGTCAATTCATAGTCTACTGGGATGGCGTTGTAAACAACCTTAACTTTTTTCTCCTCTACCTCAGGACAAAGAAACTTGTATTCCTTGGATACAAGGTCTCCAACGGCAAAGATGGCATCAAAGTGTCTGGCAAGCTTAACAAGAGCTGTTCTTCCCCAGTCCATCTGAGAGCCAAATATGTCTTCAAGGTTTTTTCCTTGAGAAAGAGCCTCCTCAAGGATGGGATAGAAGGTTAAGTCATGTCCGGGAAGTCTTTCAACAATCCTTCGGACTGGTGCTACCTCATGAGCGTAGAATATGAGCTTATGCTTTTCTTGAGAGTAGAGGGAAGAGATTTTAAGAAATAAGAGAGAGGGGATGCCCATGTATTCGTGGGCAAAGTGATAGAGTGTTTTAGCCTGAGGATAAAGGGCTTGGGTAAGCTCTGCATATGGTATTCCGATTCGAAGATATTGTTCATAGTCCCAGTCGTGGTCATATCTATCAGAGGTTAGTCCATACTTTTCCCAAAGGAGATACTTATGAAAGTTAACCAAATCGGCAGGCATATGAGTTATATCAACAAGGAGAACATCAACGGTTGTTGACCTTTGAGGTAGGAAGGGATGGCTAATCTTTCGCTTCCCATAAACCAGATTGATCCCGTATTTTTCGCAGATAGAAGAAAAAAGCTTCCCAAAAGAGCCTGCGTCATACTTGTGTCTACTTTCATAGAGCACTATCCCGTCTCTTCCCAAGGCTGTTGAGGGATGAGCAGGTGGTTCAAAGAGGGGACCGTAGAACAGGGTTTTATCAAAGAAAGACTGATAAGATGGGCTTGTCGTTAGCCCGTTTAAGACCTCTCCAATTCCCCCTATTTTAAAAAGTGCTTCATGAGTGACATGAATTGCTACTCTCATGCCTTAACCTCTACATACCTTCCCCTTTCCTTCACGTAGTCAATAAGCTTTGCATACATATTATCGTAGGTTAAAGTTTTTGCACAGCCGATGAGGATGAGTTTCCGCTTAGCTCTTGTTAGGGCAACGTTTAACCTTCTATAGTCCTTGAGAAATCCTATCTCACCCCTTGGGTTTGCCCGAACAAAGCTAAGGATTATCACCTCCTTTTCCCTTCCCTGAAAACCGTCAACGGTGTTAGCCTCAACTTTAAGCTCCTTTTTAAGCAGAAGATGCTTGATAAGTCTTAACTGTCCTGCGTAAGGCGTAATGATCCCTATAGCTTTTCCGTCTAAGCCCATCTCTAAGAGCTCCTCGGCAAGGCTTACGGTAAGCTCAGCCTCCATTGGATTTTCAAAAGAGGTTGTTCCGCTTGGCTGGTATTCTTTTGGGTCAGCCCTTGAGGTATCCACAAATACTAAAGGTATGGTTGGGTCTAAAATTTCAGCGTAGCTCTGAGGTTGAGAAACCCTAAGGTCAGCGAGGGTGTGCCTCGCAACTGAGCCATCGGCGATGAGCTTTCCCTCATAAAAGTTAGCGTTAGAAAAGCCCATGATAACCTCATGCATGCGATACTGAACAATGAGCATGGCAGAAAGGCTTGGGTAATCCCGTATCAATCTTTCAAAAAGGGTTTGCTCAAGCTCCTTTGCCTTCTCACTTTGGATGACTGGGGGAAGTTGTTTGTGGTCCCCTGCTATGATAAACCTTTTTGCTCGAAGGATAGGTATGAGGGTTGAAGGTTCTATCTGCTGGCTACCCTCATCGATCACTGCAACGTCAAACTCAAATCCCTGTAGAAACTCCGAAGCAACCATAGAGTTAGTAGAAAGAACAACCTCTGCCAAATCTATGAGATTTTTTATGATCTCTGCTTCCTTTGCCTTGTAAGTAGATATAGCCCTTGATATTTCGCGGTTTAGCTCAATCCATCTTGCCATGGACTGAATTAATTCCCGAGAAAGCCCTCGCAGTGCTCTTTTTTCTTTAGCAAGCCTTATTATCTCCTCGTCAGTCAAGCCCCTTCTTAAGCTTGGAATAGGTTTTTCGAATTTGTCCCTTTCTTCCATTTTTTTCTTAATCTTGTCCCAGAAGTTGACTAAGCCAAGCTTTTCAACCTCCTTTTCAAGCTGGGCATAGATGGAGTAGCTTTCAAGGTCTTCGAGGATCCTTGCTGGATGCCCAACTCTTACTACCCTTATCGGTCCATAGGGTAAGAGCTTTTGTAGTAGATTATCTACCGCAACGTTTGTGTCTGCAGTGGCTAAAACCTTATGACCTTCTTTGACGAGTTGGAAGATGACTTCTGCAATGGTGCTTGTTTTCCCTGTACCTGGAGGGCCATGAACTAAGAAAAAATCTTGAGAGGCTAAAGAAAGTCTTACAGCCCGTCTTTGAGCCTCATTGAGTTTTTCGTTGAATATTCTTACATCTTTTTCCTTTCTTATTTTTCGTGGCTTCTCAAGGTAGAGAAGCACATTTCTTATCCTTCTTTTCTCTTGAGGAATGTGTCTTAGATATTCTAAGTTTTCGGTCATTCGGCGGAATGTTATATCGTTTACATAAAGGTCAAGACGAACCTTTTTTTTGAAAAGCCAAGCAGGGGGTTTTTCTTCAAAGGCAACGGTGATAGACCTTTCATCCACCCTTGTCACTGTTCCCACAAGGTCGCTCCGCAAAGGATCTCCCTGGCTAATGAGCACAAGATCTCCCGTTGAGATCTGCGTCTCAATGGGCTTTTCGCGAAAGAACCGAACTAAATGAAGATGAAACTTTGTCCCTACCTTTACCGCCCGAAGATTGAGGATTGCCCGACCAAAGAGCTCTCTTTCCTCACCGGAGAGCCTTTGCATCTCCTCTTCTTGAGCTTGGATTTCCGCTCGTAGCTCGTGCTCAAGAAGGGTTTTAAAGCGTTCGACGTATTCATGAACCGTTATGATCTCCTTTGCCTCCTCTTGAGAGGGAATAAGCTCAGGATAGACCTCGCAGAGGTCTTCATCCTTTAGGACAAGTAGCGTAGAATGGTTAGCCTGATATAGCCTATCTACCTCGCTAAACCTTATACCAAGGCTCCGTAGAGCTTTAGCAACCTGTTTTGCCGAGACAACACTTCTTAAAAGTAGAGGCATGGGTAAATTTTAGCACCAAAATGAAGTTTGGTAATTTTTATAAACGTTTTTATCTCTTTTTCTCTTGGATAAGCCTCGCTTATCGCAGGACACTTCAGGGGAGGAACTTTCTTGAACACTTAGTCAAAAGTTTGACATTTTCAAAATGGTCCTTATAATAAGCTTTATCATGGAATATTTGATTGCGACGAACAATCCGAAGATGAAGGAGGTTTTTGAGCTTGCTCGGAAGGTGGCTCAAACCTCAAGCACCGTCCTTATCCTCGGTGAGTCAGGAACAGGGAAAGAGGTAATAGCTAAATATATTCATCATCTTAGCCAAAGGCGAGGTCTTTTTGTGGCTATAAACTGTGCGGCTATTCCGGAAGAGCTTCTTGAAGCAGAGCTTTTTGGTTATGAGAAGGGCGCCTTTACAGGTGCTATAAAGGCAAAGCCCGGAAAGTTTTAGCAAGCAAAGGATGGAACAATCTTCCTTGATGAAATCGGAGACCTATCGCTTAAACTTCAAGCAAAGCTTTTGCGAGTCCTTCAGGAGCGGGTTGTTGAGCGCCTTGGCGGGGAAAGACCTATCAAGGTTAACGCGAGGATAATCGCTGCAACCAACCAAAATCTTGAAACCCTGGTTAAAGAAAGGCGTTTTAGAGAAGACCTTTACTATCGTCTAAATGTTATCCCGATCTTTGTTCCTCCTCTAAGGGAAAGAAAAGAGGACATCCCGATGTTAGCAGAATTTTTTTTGAAGAAAGTTTGCCAAAGGGAAGGAATTCCAATTAAAAAGCTTTCTCAGAATGTAATCGAATGTCTTTTAGAGTATAGCTTCCCCGGGAACGTGAGGGAGCTTGAGAATATGGTCGAAAGGATGGTTATTTTGACCGATGACGAGGTAATAAGCCTTGATAAGCTACCCCATCCCATGGTTGAAAAGCTAACAAAGGTTAAGGAAAGAAAAGTGGATGTAATAGATGAAAGGATCTTTTTCTCACCAAACTATCAATCGCCAGAGAAGCTCTTTACTTCCGATTTTAATTTAAACGAATACCTGAAGGAAATAGAGGTCTTTTATCTTAAAAAAGCCATAAACGCCTTATTAACCATTGGTAAGGGGCAAAGGGTTGCCATCATGGCTGGCTCAGGAGTTGGAAAAAGCACTCTTCTTGGAATGATTGCTCGATATACTAAAGCAGATGTTAACATCATAGCCTTAATTGGGGAAAGGGGTAGAGAAGTAAGGGAGTTTTTGGAGCGCGACCTTGGAGAGGAAGGGTTGAAGAGGTCGGTTGTAGTTGTTGCTACCTCAGATGAGCCCCCATCACTTCGCGTAAGAGCAGCCTTCTACGCAACCTCACTTGCAGAGTATTTTCGGGACCAGGGTTTAGATGTCCTTCTGCTCATGGATTCTCTAACTAGATTTTGTATGGCTCAACGGGAGGTAGGGCTTGCAAGCGGGGAGCCACCCACGGCAAGAGGTTATACTCCTTCGGTGTTTGCTTTGCTACCTAAGCTCCTTGAGAGGGCTGGACCAAAGCTAAACTCAGGAAGTATAACCGGTATCTATACCGTCCTTGTAGAAGGGGACGACATAAACGACCCCATTGCTGATGCGGTAAGAAGTATTGTTGACGGACACATCGTTCTCTCAAGGGATTTAGCCCATCAGGGGCATTATCCAGCCATCGATGTCTTGGCAAGTGTATCCCGAGTAATGAAAGACATCGTGCCAAGGGAACATCTTGATTTATACTTTAAAGCTCTTCATGTTTTAGCCACCTACCGTCGGGCTGAAGACCTCATAAACATTGGAGCCTATGTGAAAGGGTCAAACCCTGATATAGACTTAGCTTTAGACTTGATTAAGGACCTACAAGCCTTCTTAAGACAGAGAATAGATGAGGCGTATGATTTACAAACCTCTATTGAACTTCTAAGAAGGATTTTTGTTAATGCGAATTAGGCTTTTAGACCTTCTTTGTCGGATAAAAAGACTACAAGAAGAAAGGGAGGTCCTGCGAAGAAACCAAGCTTTGGAGCTTTTAAAAACCTTAAAAAAAGAGTACGAAGAGCTTGTAAAGGAAAGAAAGGAGGTATCTGAGGTTTTTACCAAGAGCTGTTTTTTTAGAGCGGCTGAGCTTCAGGATTTAATCAGGTTTAGGGATAGTCTTTTAGAAAGGGAAAAAAATGCCGAAAAAAAATTAAAAGATGGGTACGAGGAATTAGCAAAAATCGAGGAAAAGCTTCTAAAAAGGCATAAAGAGCGAAGACTTTTTGAAAGGTTGAGAGAAAAGGAAAGATGGAAACAGTCTGAGGAGGAATTAAAAAGATTGTATAGAGAACTTGATGAATTGGCACTACTATTAGGGGGACAAGAGAACAAAAGATGAAAAGAATAGAAAAGATTTTTCTACTAATACTTGGTCTTTTTCTCTTTAAAGCCCTCTTGTTAGCCTTTTATGCTGGGGCTGAGATGTCTGCAAGTTCAAACCCCAAAAATGCA
>Ga0081519_100200_pt1 | contig 11666 bp, 7 predicted proteins | sample ConSprmetagenome_FD_70987 | JGI IMG/M metagenome (GOLD analysis project Ga0081519, IMG submission 70987) | Hot spring microbial streamer communities from Conch Spring, Yellowstone National Park, USA - C T=80-84 v2 (version 2) | ecosystem: Environmental > Aquatic > Thermal springs > Hot (42-90C) ...
TTTCGACTTATTATGTGATTGGAGGGGGGGAAAAAGGGAATACAGTCGTCGCAATCCCTTTTTAAGTAGGGCAGGTTTCGACCCTAAAAGCTCGTAAGCCTTGTAAATTCTGTATTGTGCTTTTATTCACAAAAGAATTTTTCAAAAATTACCCCTTCCGAGGGCTTGCTAATTCAGCCATCCAGAGCAAAGGAAAGTAACTAAAAATGACTTAATTTGAGGACCAAAATTTAGCCATTTTTGTCAATTCCCGCTGAAAATGAGTTGCAATTTACTGGTGAATTTCTCTACACCTCAAAGCCTCGCTAAATCAGTCTTCCAGGGGATGATAAAATTGTTTAATTATAGATATATATATCTACATGACCCCTTAACGCGAACACACTATCCCCGTATTTAAAATCTAACATTTTTTAAAACCTGCCCTGCCCTACCACACTATTCAATTGTCAAAGAGCAAAGAGGGTTTAAAAACTCATACAGCTTCTAAAGGTTATTATACACGATTTGTAAAAAAGTCAAGGGGGGAGCGGGGCTGTTCGAAAAAATCACCATACTTTAGGGAGACCCCTCGGCTAACGCTCGGGAAGACAAAAAGGAGCGTTCGGGGCAACAAAATGAAGGCTCAAGCTTACAAATGGGGTTCGGGCTTACAAAATGGGCTCGCGGTGAAAGGCTGATGGGATCGAGCACCCGCTCAAGTTTAACTAAACCTTCTTAGTAGCTCTGCCTTTAAATTGTATTTTTCGATGCGGTAGCTAAGCTGTCTCCTTGTGTAGCCAAGCTTTTTGGCAGCCTTTGATTGATTGAAGTTGCACTCGATGAGAGCTTTAAGGATCCTCTCCTTCTCCAAGTCCTGTAAGGCTTCCCGAAAAGGTTTTGGAGTTTCCTGAACCCTCTTACAAACATCTCCTTCAAACATCTCAAAAGGCAGGTCCTTTGGCTCGATGACCTCCTCTTCAGCAAGGAGGACAAGCCTTTCTATAAGGTTTTCAAGCTCCCTGATGTTCCCCGGAAAGGGGTATTCAAGAAGTATCTCCATGGTTTTAGGGCTAAGCCTAACCCTCTTCTGATAAAGATCGTTAAACTTCTTTAGGAAATGCTCAACAAGAACCGGGATATCTTCCTTTCTTTCCCTTAGCGGTGGGATAAAAATAGGGACGACATTTAGACGAAAGTAAAGGTCCTCGCGGAATTTTCCCTCTTGAATAAGCTTTTCCAAGGGTCTGTTTGTGGCGCAGATTACCCTTACATCAACCTTTATAGGTTTTGTGCTACCAAGCCTTTCGATGGTTTGATCTTGAAGAAAGCGGAGAAGCTTTACCTGAAGGGATAAAGGCATGTCGCCTATTTCATCAAGAAAGAGCGTCCCCCCATGGGCTAACTCAATTTTTCCTGGCTTTGCGGCAAAGGCTGAGGTAAAAGCCCCCTTCTCATACCCAAAGAGCTCAGCCTCAAGCAGAGTCTCTGGAATGGCAGCACAGTTTATGGCTACAAAGGGTTTATCGCTTCGGTCGCTATTCATGTGAATGGCTTTTGCTAAGAGCTCCTTTCCCGTTCCGCTTTCTCCCCGGATCAAAACCGTAGACCTCGTCTTAGCAATCTTAATACAGGTCTTCACTATCTCCTTCATCGCTTGACTGCGAAAGACAAGATTGTGGAACTGATACCTTTCTTTTATCTCTTGTTCAAGCTCTTCCCTTCTTGAACGCTCCTTCTCAAAGGTTTCATACAGCTTTATAGCCTGAGCAATAAGGACAGAGACAACCCCAAGCACGCGTAAATCCTCTTCAAAGGATATGCTCTCATCGAAGATCCTGTCAACAGAGAGAACCCCAAGGATTTCTTCATTTAGCTTGATGGGGACGCAAAGAAAGGAGATGTTGTTCTTGTCAATGCGGGCACCCGTTCGGTTCAAAAACAAGGGCTCTTTCCCAATGTTGGGGACGATTATCGGCTCCCCTGTCTCAAAAACCCTTCCTACTATGCCCTCCCCTACCTTGTATCTACCTCTTGCCATCTGCTCCGGAGTTAAGCCAAATGCGGCAACGATCCGAAGCTCCCCCGCAGTTTTATCGTATAAGGTGACCGTGCCCCTTTGCATATCAAGATAATCGGATAGCAACTTCAAAGCGGTGTTCAAATTGTCGATGAGGTTAAAAGATGAGTTTAGAACCTTGCTGATTTCAAGAAGGGCTGTGAGCTCAGCTTGGGTCCTCTCTAAGGGGCTCATGTTTTTTAAAATACCACTGTATCAAATTTGTGCAACCCTGGGACAAAATTGACAAAATTGTTAGTTTATTACATAAGTTAGTGCCTATCTAACCTTAATTTTTCCTTATTTGCAGATTGGCATACTTCTTGTTATAATGAGCGAAGAAATTTTAAAACCAAAGGGGGGTTATTATGGAAAGACCGAGGGATAAGAAGGATGTGCTGGAACTTTGCAAACAGTATGATGTTCGCTTCATTAGGCTTTGGTTTGTTGACATCCTTGGACAGCTGAAGAGCTTTGCCATTCATGTGGATGAGTTGCCAGTTGCTTTTGATGAGGGAATGGGGTTTGACGGTTCATCCATTCGCGGTTTCCAGAGGATTGAAGAATCGGACATGGTGGCTTTCCCCGACCCAACAACCTTTGCCCTACTTCCCTGGAGACCAAAAGAAAAAGCTGTTGCTCGGATGTTCTGCGATATCTACAATCCAGATGGGACACCCTATGAGGGCGACCCAAGATATGCTCTAAAAAAAGCCTTAGAGAAGATGAAGAAGATGGGCTTTACCCATTTTTATGTTGGTCCTGAGCTTGAGTTTTTCTACTTTAAATCTGATAAAGCTCCGGAAATTCTTGATCAGGGTGGATACTTTGATTATCCAATGGATGCAGCTGAAGATTTAAGAAGAGAAACTATCCTTGCTTTAGAAAGCCTTGGCATCTATGTAGAATACTCTCACCATGAGGTTGCTCCTTCTCAGCATGAAATTGACTTAAGGTATGATGATGCTCTATCAATGGCTGACAAGGTTATAACTTACAAAGTGACAGTAAAAGAAATTGCAAGAAAGTATGGTGTTTATGCAACATTTATGCCAAAGCCAATCTTTGGAAAAAACGGAAGCGGAATGCACACCCATCAGAGCCTTTTTATCAATGATAAAAACGCCTTCTTTGATGCAAACGACCCTTACCATCTTTCCGATGTGGCAAAGCATTACATCGCAGGGATTCTCAACCACATTAAAGAGATTACTTTGGTTTTAAACCAAACTGTTAACTCCTACAAAAGGCTTGTTCCTGGATATGAAGCACCTGTTTACATCTGCTGGGCAAGAAGAAACCGTTCAGCCTTGATCAGAGTTCCTATGTATAAGCCCGGAAAGGAAAAAGCTACAAGGATTGAGCTTAGAAGCCCAGACCCAGCCTGCAACCCCTATCTTGCCTTTGCCTGCATGCTTCACGCAGGATTAAAAGGAATTGAGATGAAGTATCCTCTTCCTGAACCGGTGGAAAGGGATGTATACCACATGTCCCCAGCTGAAAGAGCAGCGCTTGGCATTGAAGAGCTTCCCGGAAGCTTAAAGGAAGCAATCGAGTACGCTAAGAAAAGCGAGCTCCTTAAAGAAGCCTTGGGCGAGCACATCTACAACCAGCTTATCATAGAGAAAGAAGCAGAATGGGACGACTATCGCATAAGGGTTACCGAATACGAAATCCAAAGATATCTCCCAATTCTTTAAGGTAAAGACATCGGGGGCGTTCGCCCCCAATTTTTTAATAGACTGGTTCAATTTAGCCTTGTTCTGACGCAAGAAACGATAACAAGGCATCCATTACTTTGTTCAAGGCGCCGTCTGTCTAACGAGGATTCTCCTCGCATCGCTCGGGGAGAGCCTAACTTCGTTTGGAACGACGCTTTATGAGGAGACCCCTCGCTTGTGCTCGGGGCGACACAAAAGGAGGGTTCGGGGCAACATTCAAGCGACGTTCGGGGTGTCACGGTGGGAGGCTGTCGCCCCGAGGCTTAAGCCGAGGGGTCCCCCCCTGTGGACGCCGTCCCGAACGAAGTGAGGGATACCTCGCTACTCTCAGCAGGACAAAGTAGAGGAAGACTTTTTTGAAACATCTACAAACAGGCTTGCAAATTTTGAAATATGTGCTAAATTTATTTTGAAAAGTTTGGGGCTGTAGCTCAGCCCGGTTAGAGCGCCTGCCTGTCACGCAGGAGGCCGCGGGTTCAAATCCCGTCAGCCCCGCTTTTCATCTTAGTTTAGCGTTACCTTAGCCTATCCTACGCAATAGAATCCTCTCCAAACTATTCTTAATTAGCAATAACATATTTTTCCTTTCGGGTCTCAACCAGCCTGTCACCTTTATAACTATCGACTCAAAATTAATATGAGTAAAGCTGTTTTAGAAATTTATGAAGCTTTAAAGTTCGCAGGTGTCCCTGAGGACAAAGCACAGAATGCGGTAAAAGGTGAAATTAACTTGATTAAATGGATGTTGTGTGCAATAATCCCAGGCATATTATCCTTGACTCTAAAAACATATTTTTAATTTGAACACGGCCCCATAATCGCTCCCTCTTTTAATGACTTCTAATTTAAAGTATAATGCTTACAAATGCTTTACCTCATTTTAGCCTTTTTAGCGTCCTTTTTTACCTGTCTACTTCTTGTTAAAAGGGCAAGCAGCGCTTTCCTTGACTCTCAAGAAGGGGTTCAGAAGTTTCATCGGTGGAATGCGGTAAGAATAGGCGGACTATCCTTGATGGCTTCTTTGTTGGTCACCTCTTTAGCCTTTGCTTTATCCCAAAAGGAATTTTCGAAAAATCATTTCCTTCTAGTCTTATCCTCTCTTCCTGTTTTCTTAGGTGGGCTACTTGAAGACGTAACCAAAAAAATTGGTCCTAAGCTCAGGCTTCTTTGCGCAATGTTTTCTGGATTCCTTGTTTATATCCTTTTAGGAGAAGCCTTAACGCGAGTCGACCTTCCGGGCTTTGATTATTTGCTTAAAAATTACGCTCTTTTTTCTCTTCTTTTTACCGTCTTTGGTCTTGCGGGAGTAGCTAACGCCATAAACATAATTGACGGGTTTAACGGGCTTGCAAGCGGGGTGTGTTTAATGGTCTTTCTTTCCTATTCCTATGTGTCTTTCATAGTAGGAGATACCTTCCTGCTCTACACCAGTTTAACCATTGCCTCAGCCATCGTTGGTTTTTTCTTCTGGAACTTCCCATTTGGCTATATTTTTCTTGGCGACGGTGGAGCCTATATGTTAGGTTTCTTAGCAGGAGCCATAGGAGTTTTATTGGTTGAGCGACATCAAGATGTTTCAGCTTGGTTTCCTTTTTTACTCCTTTTATACCCAATTTATGAAACTATTTTTTCTATAATAAGAAAAAAATTTATGCGAAATACCTCTCCTTTTGAACCTGATGCTATACATCTTCATATGCTATTCTACAAAAGATTAATAAAGACGAATGTTGGGAATGCTTTACCCACTTTTTTAGCTAATTCTCTAACTTCTCCTTATCTCTGGTTTATGGAACTTCTTTGCGTAGTCCCAGCCTTACTTTTCTGGAATAATACCTATCTATTGATGATTTTTAGCTTACTTTTTATATTCTTTTATACCTGGCTTTATTTTAGAATTGTAAGGTTTAAAACACCCAATGTGATGAAAATTTTGCTAAGTAGATTTAAAGAAGAAGCCTAAGATTTTTTCTTTTCTCGTGTAGCATTTTTGAGATGCCTCGCTACAGCTTGGCAGGACAGGATAGGGATGTCTCCCCGGCCCACTTTTTATTGTCACCCCGAGCCGTCAGGCGTGGGGTCTCAAGCCCCACTACCCCCCACATGGGCACCTTCAACATGAGCGAGGCCTTCCTCTCGTTTTTCAAACTATAAAAATGAAGTTTAATATTCACCTAAAAAGGACACTACCAAAAACAACCTTGGTGCTTGTCTAAAATTAAGATTTACCTATAATATTTACACAAAGCTCCTTTTAGGAGGACTTAATGCAAGCTATCCCTATTGAGCTATACGAAGAGCTTGAAGGTTTAGACCCGAAGATTAAATCTGTCTTTCTCAAGCTTTTTGAGTATTTAATAAAGGAAAGGGTGACGAAAGATGACTTTCAGAGGTTAACCGAAAAGGTAGAAAAATTAGCTGACATCGTAGCTAAACTTGCCGAGGCTCAGAAGAAAACTGAAGAGGAGTTAAAAGCTCTTTCCAAAACTGTAGCCGAACTTGTTGAAGCTCAAAAGAAAACTGATGAAGAATTAAAGAAACAATCAAACACCATGGCTGAATTATCAAAAACCGTATCTGAGCTATCTAAAACCATGTCCGAGCTTGCTGAGGCTCAAAAGAGAACGGACCAAAGATTAGCTGAGCTTGCTGAGGCTCAAAAAAGGACGGACCAAAGATTAGCTGAGCTTGCCGAAGCTCAAAAGAGAACGGACCAAAGATTAGCTGAGCTTGCTGAGGCTCAAAAAAGGACGGACCAAAGATTAGCTGAGCTTGCTGAAGCCCAGAAAAAAACAGAAGAAGAATTAAAAACCTTATCTAAAACTGTAGCTGAGCTTGCCGAAGCTCAAAGAAGAACGGACCAAAGGGTAGCCGAGCTCGCTGAGGCTCAAAAGAGGACTGAACAAAAAGTAGCTGAGCTTGCCGAGGCTCAGAGGAGAACCGAAGAGGAAGTCAGAACGCTTGCGCAAGAGCTAAAGAGGACAAGGCAAGACTTGGGAGGGCTATCTTTGAGCTTTAGTTATGCCCTTGAAAACGAAGCTTATAGAATGCTCCCTCAGGTTCTAAAAAAGTATGGCTTAGAATTAGAACACAAGCTGATAAGAAAAGAAATTGCTGGAGAGGAGATAAACTTCTTTGCAACCGCAAAGAGGAACGGGGAAACTGTCTACATAGTAGGAGAAACGAAGTTAAGGCTTGATGATACGAAGAAAAGGGATGATGTTTTTAAACAGCTTGAGAAGAAGATATCTGCGGTGAAGAAGGTGTATGGGGATGTCCAAATAGTTCCGTTGATAGTTACACATTTTGCGAAAGAGAGCATGCTAAAGAAGGCTAAAGAGAGGGGAATAATCGTTGTCCAAAGCTATGAGTGGTAGAAAAAGTCTTGCGGAGTAGAGCGCTGAAATGTAAGAGCAAACGGCGTTTATTTAAAAAACACCAAACGTAGGTTGTCAGACTTGGTAGACATTGATTTTAAAGATTTTACAGAGCACACTCTTCCTCGCCAAAACATGTCTTTTATTTGTAATAACCCAAAATAGTCTGTTAAGCAATTACTTTAACTTAACCTACCATACTCATCATCTAACCTTACTATATCGTCCTCTCCTACATACTCACCGTTTTGAACCTCTATTATCTCCAGAGGGATTTTACCTGGGTTTTCAAGTCTGTGCAGAGTCGATTTAGGCACATACACGGATTCGTTCTCATGAACATACATTACTTTATCCCCGATCGTTACCTTGGCGGTTCCTTTAACGACGACCCAATGCTCGCTCCTATGATGATGCATCTGAAGGCTTAGCTTTGCCCCTGGCTTAACAACTATCCTTTTTATCTTGTATCTTGGACCTTCTTCAAGAACAGTATACTCACCCCAAGGACGATAGACCGTCCTATGTTCTATAGCCTCAACTCGGTGTTTCGCTTTAAGCTTCTCTACTATATGCTTAACCTTTTGTGCCGACCCTCTTTTGGCAATAAGAATAGCATCATCCGTTTCTACTATGATAAGGTCTTTCAAATCAACCGTTACTATAAGCCTTTTATTCCCTATTACCAAACAACCTTCTGTATCCCTCGCTAAAACATCTCCAAGTATAGCGTTTGCTTTGTCATCCTTATCTAAGGCATCATAAAGGCTATCCCAAGAACCGATGTCGCTCCAATAAATATCCATCGGAATGACAGCAACTCTTTTCGATTTCTCCATGACCGCATAATCAATTGAAATATCTGGCATCTTGGAAAAGGTTGCTATCATAGCCTCTAAAGGCTGGTCAAAAAGTTGATAGATGTCTGGAGCATAAACCCTTAGCTCTTCTATCATGGTTTCGATGGTAAAGGCAAACATCCCTGAATTCCAAAAGTAATTTCCTTCGGTTAAAAATCTTTTTGCGGTTTCAAGGTCAGGTTTTTCAGTGAACCTTTCAACAGGGTAATACCCTCCTCGGTCTTCACCAGTGATCTTAATATACCCATAGCCTGTTTCTGGATAAAGGGGCTTTATCCCAAAAGCTACAATATAGCCTTGCTTTGCCACCTTTTCAGCTAATTTCACGTATTCAACGAATTTTTCTACCGGCTTTATAATATGGTCCGAAGGACAAACTAATAAAACTTCCTCGGGAGAGGATTTAAGCTTTTCTAAACAGTATTTCATTCCAAGAGCGATGGCAGGGGCGGTGTTTCTCCTTGCTGGCTCAAGTAGGATGTTATCAGCAAGGTCTTTAGAAACTTCGCCAACATCCGAAAGAACATGGAATTTATACTGTTCGTTGGTAAGCAATAGGATATCCTGGGGAGAAACGATTTTTAAGAGCCTCTCCAGCGTTTGCTGAAGTAAAGACTTTCCACCGTTTAGTTTTAAAAACTGCTTAGGATAAGCTTCTCTTGATGCTGGCCAAAGTCTTGTTCCAGAGCCACCGGCAAGAATTAGGACTTTCATCATTCTCTATTAAAATGTCACTTTAGGTTTAAAAATTATAAGCAGAGAAAATAAAGTTTGCAACATCTAAAAGGTGAGACCTCTCAATTTATTCGGAGTGATAGAAAAAGTGAGAACGGTATGACAAAAAGTCCATGTTTTTAATTTATGTAACCGGGTAAAGCATTGTTCCTGAGCTCTCCGTAAAAACTACATATTAAATTTATGAGCCCATTTAAAGTTTCTATTTTTTCAAAACTATTTCATAAACTTCTATTATTCTATCAGCTACTGAATCAATTTCAAACTCTTTAAATCTTTCGAGAGCATTTTTTGAAAATTTTTCGTAAAGTTTTTCGTTAGATAAAATTGTATTTATAGCCTCCGCTAAAGCCTTTGAATTTTTAGGAGGAACAACTAATCCAGTTTCGTTATGTTTATTTACATAATTCATTCCAGATCCCTCTACATTTGTTGTGACAAGAGGTTTCCCAAAATACAAAGCTTCTACTAAAACCAACCCAAAGGCTTCATTTCTACTAACAGAGGGTAGACAAAATAGATCGCAATTTTTCATATACACTGATACATTATCAACTCTACCCAGTAATAAAATCTTATCCTTTAGGTTTAATTTTTCAATTTTATTTTTTAAAGTCCCGTACAAAGGACCTCCACCTGTTATAAGAACAACTGTGTCATCTTTTAGAAATTGGCTTGCTTCAACAAGATACTCAAAACCTTTGTATTCTATAAGCCTTCCAACAGCTAAAACAACTTTCTTATTGCTTATCTTTTCTTTTATTTCACCAAACTTCCTTAAGTCCTTTTCATTGATGTTAAGCCTTTTTGGATTTAATCCTAATGGGATCACTATTGCTTTATCTTTGAAGTCTTTTATTTGCTTAGATGTATTAAGATACTGGGGGGAAGTTGCTATTATTTTATCTGCCTTTTTTAAAACCTTTTGTTGAATAGGTCTATAAAAGAAATAAGAAACTTTTTGTCTTACTATATCGGAGTGCCAATGAATTATAACTTTTTTATCCGTTATCAATGTTAATATTTCAGCTAATGGATTTGGACTATGCACATGAATAATATCGTAATCTTTAACTATTTTTCTAAAAGTTTTAACATAATCATAAGATAAAGGGGCAGAGTTCAACTTCAGGTTCATCTTGCAAGCAAAAAATTTAAAGCTACTATAATTATCCTCTCTTGTATTCTCACCAAAACAAAGTAGATCCGCCTTTATGCCTTTTTTATTCAAAGCTTCAAGTAGGTCAAAAGAAAAAACCTCTATGCCACCTTCATTAGGCGGACAAAGCTTTCCAAGATGGAGCACTTTCATGATTTTTCTCCTATTATTCTTTCAAACAGTGAAATGTATTGATCAATTATTTTATCCTTGTCAAACATTTTTAATCTTTCTTTTTGCTTTTCCAAAAGACCGATTTTAAATTCCTCGTCCGATATTACTTTTAAAATTGCCTTAGCTAAATCTTCTTCACTATATGGATTAAAGTAAAATCCGGCTTCTCCAAAGATTTCTTTTAGGATAGGAATATCCGATAAAATAACAGGACATCCCAAACTTACAGCTTCAAGGGGTGGTAAGCCAAACCCTTCAAATAAAGATGGGAAAACAAATAAATCGGCAAATTTGTAAAGACTTATTATAACTTCATCGGAAGGATTTATAAACTGGATAATCCTTTCTTTAATATTGAGTTTTTCAACTAACACATCTACTTCATCTTTTTTTTTGTCCTTACCTCCTGCAATTACAAGATAATGAGGAATTTTCTTTTTTATTATAGCAAATGCCTTAATTAATAAACTTAAATTTTTATGTTTCCTTCTATTTCCAACAAATAATATATAAGGATTATCAACTATGGGGTAACAAATTTGATTTTGATTAGTGAATTTATCATCTACAAATTCATAAATAACTTCAATTTTTTCCTCTATGCCTTTAAAAATTTTTCTTAGATCATGAGCAACTGTATTTGAAATGAGGATAATTTTTATAGAATATTTCAAAGCTCTCTTTAAGTAGAAGATGTAAACTTTGCGTTTTATATCATTTCTATCCCAAAAATGAGTTAAAGGTTTAAGGTCATGAATGGTTATAATTGTATTTTTCGGTATATAATAAGGTAAATTTATGTTAGGATAAAAAAACAAATCTACTTCTCCTTTAAGTTGCTTGAGAATTTTTGACTGTGCAAAGAACCCTTTTAGAGAAAATTTTCCGTAATCTACAAATATGGGTTCTATATTGGGAATATTTGAAAAATCCTTTTCAAAATCATTTCTTAAAGTATTAGGCACACAAGTGTAAATCTTTATACCCCTTTTTGCAAACTCCTTTGTCAGAGATTCATAGTATCTTCCTATTCCAGTGCCTTTGTAAAATAGGCCGTCTATGTAAAGCTTCATTTATTATATCTCATTATCCTTATAATCTTATCATAGCCTAAATGAAGTGCTAAGAACATAAAAATAAAACTTTCACCCAATGCTATCTGTAACACATATAACAATAATATAGAAACAAGCATTTTACTTATATTTTAGTAAACCAACCCAACGTGCTAGTAAAATGTTTTTATAATATAGAAACATATCAAGGTCCAGTTTTAGTAAACCCAAAAGCATACCTCCAATAGGTCTTATAAAAAATAATTTCAAAAATTGTGGCACAAGACATAAATCACCACCTTTTATCAAATGTTTTTTGAATAGTGCTCCAAGTCCTTTTCCATAATAAAAAGCTTTATATCTATCGTTAGGATCTTTGAAATTGCTTCTTTTTTGAGGATGATAAACTTTGATTTTCTCTGGATAATAATAAGCTTTAAAACCTAGTTTCAAAAGTCTATATAGATAATCAGATTCTTCTGCAGAACCAAAAGATGAACCAACCCCCAAATTTTCATCAAACAACAGCTCTATGCTTCCCCTATGT
>Ga0081519_100202_pt1 | contig 11657 bp, 9 predicted proteins | sample ConSprmetagenome_FD_70987 | JGI IMG/M metagenome (GOLD analysis project Ga0081519, IMG submission 70987) | Hot spring microbial streamer communities from Conch Spring, Yellowstone National Park, USA - C T=80-84 v2 (version 2) | ecosystem: Environmental > Aquatic > Thermal springs > Hot (42-90C) ...
CTGACAGGCTTTCGTCATCTCGTCTATCCTTCTGTTCGTCTCGTCTGCGCTGGTTGGTTTTATCTATCCTCAAGTCTGGCGACCTCCGACCTTACGTCTTTCAGCTCGTTCACGATGGTGCCGAGGTAGAGGACGAGGACCTCCTCCGTGCTCGGCTTTTCCCTTCCTTAATCTTGCCAAATACATGCTCTACCGCCATCTTTAACGCGTCATAGGCAATTAGAGACGTCAGCCTCAAAGGCCACGCCGCATCTCTATGAGAGCGTTACGCGCCACATTGCCTAGCAACGCCGCGGCGTCGACCGTAGCCGTCCAATTGCGGTCTGATGGCCGCGTTACGGCTGCAAGGGGGAGTCTATGGTGCGGCTGAAGACTTAGGGGAAAGAGGCGGGAAGTCGGAGTTTTTTGAAGTCTCTTGCAGACTCCGGCTGTGTCGTCGGATGATATAGTTATATATCAACGTGCTGAGTATAATATGAGAGTCGCTGTTGTGGCCACCTGGGGTCTTCCTCTGATGTGGAGGAGGGTTAAGTACTACGTCCCCAAGCTTCCTTCAAAGCTGTGCGGGAGGCCCAGCGACTACTCCGAAGTCGCCTTGGAGCGTGAGGGCTACTCCTCGACCGCAGTTGTCCGGGACGCGCTGGCAGACCACGAGGTCCACGTCGTGGTGGTGGGGCAGGTGTCCATCGTGGCCAAGTGCCGCAACGCGCCGGGGGGGGGCCGCGCGACGACAAGCAGAAGGTCGACGCCGAGGTCTGCCGGCTGAACGAGGAGCTCCACGGCAGGGTTGCCAGCGTCAAGGAGCTCCGGAGGGAGGCAGAGGATAGGCTGAGACGCTACGTCGAGCTCTTCCTGGGCCGCGCCGACGTGGTGCTGCCTGCCGTGGGCTGGTACGAGGGGTATAGGTTCTCGGGCTCTCTCGACAACGCCGGCTTCTTCCTAATCGACGAGATCTACAGAAGGCTTGAGCAGCTGGCCCCCGATGCCGCCGTCCTCGATGTGACCCACGGCATAAACTACATGCCGCTGTTCGCACGGCAGGCGGTCTACATGGCCTCCAAGGCGCTTTACGTGCGGCGCGGCGCCCCGCGGTGTCTCCTCGTGGTGAACTCGGACCCCGTGACGCAGGACGGCCAAAACGCCGCGATAAACATAGTGGAGAGCGTGGAGCTGGAGGGGACCACGCTTGAGGAGGTCCTCGTAGATCTCGCGACAGACAAAGACATAACGCTGCTGAGGTTGCTGAAGGACGCGCCGCGGGAAGTTGCCGAGACGACGAATGCGGTGAGACAGCTCGTGAGGGGCGTCGTCGATAGCCTCGGGGTGTTGCCCAACGCGCTGAGGCTGGGGCTCCCCCTGTACTTCGCCCAGGAGGGGGGACACGTGAAAAAGCTCGCCGAGGAGGTTGCGAAGGCCGCGGAGGAGGTGCGGGAGGCAGTGCTCAGGGCGTCTCTGGAGAGGGACGGGGCCTGGGTCTGCGTCGTGAGACGCCTAGCGGCCGACCCCGGCCTGGCCCGCCTCCGCATATTGATGGACGTGCTGGTCTGGGCGCGCGGCGAGGTGCAAAGGTGCGGAGTCGGGGACGGCTTCTACAGGCTGGGATGTCTCGGCGACGCCGCGGACACGCTGAAGCTGGGCGTCGTGGCGAAGACTCTGCTGAAGAACTAGATAGAATCGCTTTCCAACAAGCTGAAGGGGTGGGCGGAGGAGGGGCCGAGGCTGGCCTGCGAGGCCTTGGGCGAGACCTGCGAGCCGTGTAGCGTCGACAGGAGGATCTTGATAGCCCACGCCGGTCTCGCCAAGGCCATCATCGAGGTCGCGAGGAGAGGAGGCGAGCTCTACGTCAAGTTGCGGCGGGACTGCGTCCCCGCCGTGGAGGACCATCTGCCGAGGAAAACTGACTGCGGTTAGGACTTTACCCCCGCTGCAAGGGCTTTCTCCACGGCTGTACTAATTGTTATATAGCCGCGAGTATTCGCCATCTAGCCGCTCAGCAGAAGATATGAGGCGGCTTAGGGTTGCGTGTTGTAGGGGTGTAGCGCGCCGTAGCTTCCGGCGGATTTTTCGTAAGGGGCTTCGCGGCAGGAGGAACTTAAGGAGTTGCGCATCGAGATGGAGTGTTGCGAAGTGAAAACTAGGCTTGTGGAAGAGGCGCGAACGTCGTGGACATTCTGTCTCATGATGCCGACTTTTAGGTGTCTTGTTATGAGTGGCGGCTGAATGGCGGGCCGGGGCCATCACCTCTCTTGGCTTGATGGTATAGGCTTGCGGAATACGGCGACATCGTTGTCAATATCTACAGGGCATATCTGTTGAAGGTGGTGGAGGAGGGTTCTCGTGGTTTCTAGAACGCATCCCTGGCCCTGTAGGCACTGGGCCAGCTGGGGCAATGCCGCTATTTCGATTTCGTGGAATATCTCCGTAGTTGCGGCGTCGGTTTTCTGTGTGTGTATCCGGACAAGTTTTGCGATTAGGTGGGCAAGTAGGGAGGGCTTATCGCGTATAAGCAACATATTTATAACGCAGGGCGACTTTAGAAATTTGTAGAAGAGAGTGTTAGTGAAGTCCAGCGTGAAGATTTGGTAGGGATTCGGCGTTGCCGCGGCGAAGACTGCGTCGAGTCTCTCGCCTAGTAGTCTCAGAAGAGACTTAACCTTCTCTTTGTTCTCTGCGGTGTATCTCTCAACTTTTTCCACTAGGTAGGTGATGTCTGTAAACATGTTCTCGCCATTGGCCTTTTCGAGGAAGAACTGGATGATGACTGTGTTGAGCAAGCCCACTATGATTACATAAAGTGTGAGATCTTCCACACCGCAGAGAAGCTCCGCTCTGTCTTCGCTTGACCACTTCTCTTCGTAGCTGTTGCAGATACCGGCAATCTGCTTCTTAGCCTCGGCTACGTTTACCCTAGCTTCTATGAGAATCATAACAATACGTAACAACCACCATTTTACCTAGTCCCTTTGATAGATTCTGTTCTAGCATCCGTTTGATATCGTTTTGGTTCCTAGTATTGTGCTCTACAATTGTCTTTGGGAGCAGGATCAGCACGGCATCGTAATTTCCCAGTTGTTTGTTCTTGAGGTCTCCCCGCAAACGATCTACCGCTGGTGATTTTACCTTGCATTTACACTCTGCGGCTATCCATAGAACTCCGTTGCCACAGTTAACGCCGAAACATAGATCTGGCATATATTGGCCATGTATTTGACACAGAGGGGTTCTAATTGATGCACTACTATCAAGTCTGCATACACCCAGCTGGCGTGTCTGGCTTGAACAGCCTCGCCTTTTGTTTATTTCGTTTACCCCAGAGAGGAGAGACGGCACAGGTTTTCCATCTCTGCACAGCCATCCGCATTCTGTATCGTGTAACTGTTGATGTGGCCGGATATTAGAGGGGGTCTGAAAGCGACTAGCGACAACGCCGCACCTCATGCTAACTCAGCCATGATCTGCACCTCTCTCCAGAAGAGCTCAAGCGTCTTTAGATCCTTCGTGGCAGTGCCGTTGGCAAATACGTAATAATCTAGTTGCTTAAGGACTGCAGTCCTAAGCACAAGCCCGCTGTGGGTCTCTACCACCGTGGGGATCTCCGAACTAGCCAAGAACCTGAGAAGCGATACGATGTAGTCTAGATGAAGTGCCGTCTCGAAGTTCTCTATGAACAGCAGGGGTGAGTCGCCTCGCCTTTCAGACAACTTCTTTGCCAGGGCATAGGCCGCGGCTATGAGGGCCACCCTCTGGATGCCAGACGCAGTATTTTCTTCGTCGTAGTGTACGCCGTTAGATCTATAGTAAAGCTTATTTTCCACCGCGACCAGCTCATGATCCGTAATTCCAGACAACACGTCATTTATCTCTCCCATATACTCAGCGTATTCGTCCATGCCCATGACGCTCCTCCCCTCAGCGCCCCACAAGGCTACTATACTCGGCAAAGCAAGCTCGATAAGCGACAGCGTCTTGATCCAACTATCCACAATAATCACGTCGCCTAGACGGGCGCGGATCAAGACGTCTACAGACGGCCTCACGTCCAGGAATGTTGAAATAACACCTGAGACCTCACGTTGATACAATATTTCGTCAGCTTTCGTAATCTTCACAGCTACGGCGTTCCGCGGCCGCCGCGTAAGTTCTATCTCGTAGTCGTCCAGCGAGATCTTCCCGGCCCCCGCCCCACGCGAGATTAACGCGAGCGCCTCAGCCGAAGTAGCCTCCCCGCCTCTCAAGAACCTGGTCACAAACCCCAGTGCTCGCGCCACGGTCGTTTTCCCCGCCCCGTTAGGCCCATAAAGAATAGCTGACTTTTGCAGTATTAGTTGCGCCTCGTCTAAGGGGCCGATGCGTTGAAGGAATAGTCTCATACTTAGCCCTTTGATATCAAACTTAAATAAAAACATTGAACATGCCGTAGCCCAGCGATGTCTTTGCGCCGATTCCTCGCCTGAGGGCTTCCGACACTAGGCGGCTCAGCGCCTCCTCCGCGCAAGCTGGCCTCTTCCTCTTTGTGGCTAGTATGGTTATGCGAAACGCGGTGCCGCTGGCCACTGTGAGCATGGCCAGCGGCGTGGGGCTGGACTCGACCTCGGTCACCTCCCCCTCCACCTCTCTGTAGTGCGGGTTTATAATGTCGACAGCGACCAGGGAGCGGTCGCGTGGGCAGAGGATAGGGTACGCGTCCAGGACGACGACAGACGACGCCTCTTCCAGCGTGCCTAAATCCTTGAGGCAGTTGGTGCGGGTCAGTTCTGCAGTGGATCTTATGGCGCCTTTAAGCGAGGTGGCCGGTATGTAGGGCAGATTCCAATAGGGGTCCCAGGAGATACCCAGCTCAAGCGGCGAGGTGTAGGGGCTACGGAGGTGTATGGTGAGTCTAGTCATTAGGCCCAATCTTCTATCGTATATAGCCGCGTAGCCCAGCGCATCGAGAGCCTTTACCACCCGGTCCACGTGGCTGTCGACGGCGCGAAACAGCGGCATAAGGGCTTCACATCTAAACGCCCTCTCTATCTCCAGCATGACCTCTCTGCCCAGTCTGTTCAAGTCGTCTTTCGTCACCTCTCCGCGTCGCTCGTAGGCGAACTTGAGTAGCTTGTAGCGGAGGTAGCTCACTACGTTTACCCCAGGCGAAAGCTCTAAGGCCATGTCTCAGCCTGGCCTCCCAGCTTCTTGACGTAGTCGAGGAACTCCCTCAGCGCAAGCGCCATGGCGGCTAACACGTCCGCCTCGGCGATGGCTATCCTCTGCCGCCCGCCTCCTCTCCACTCCAGCTCCCGCGGCCAGTCGGCAGAGGTAAAAACGCTGAGATACGCGGCGTTGCCAGCAATTGCCAGCATAAGCGGAGAGGCCCTCCTAGAGGCGCCGCCTATTACCCGGTAGCCTGTCCCCTTCTGCTCCCTTGGGAGGCCCAGTATCCACGCCTTGAGCGCTTGTCTGAGCGCATCCTGGGCGAAGTAGCTGCCGTGGAGGACTCTGGTCCTCGCCGGCCGCAGGAAGAAATTATGTAGATCCTCCCGACGTACCCCCTTTACTGAGACGAGCATGTACGGCGTCAGAGCGATGGAGTCCTTAATACAAGCGTCGTAGCGGCGCGCTGTGCTTAACGCGGGCGTGGGCGGGAGCTCGCAGGGGGAGGTCTCTCTGCGCCGGAGCCCTCTGCATCTGGAGACGGCGCGGTCCACCACGGCGCCAGCCGTAGCCATGGCGCGTTTTATAAGCGCCTTGGGCTCCTCGGTAAACAGCGACGAGTACCTCCCATATGCCCGCACAGAAAAGCATCCCAACCCCCTCCTTCCGCCCTTGCCGAAGCAAGACAGCTTAAGGGCGAGGGCCAGGGCCCCCAGCGCTGCCTCCACCGCCCTGCCGTCTAGGGAGCAGGGGACATGCTCCTCCACAACGAGCGTTGCAGAGCCCCTGTCTATATACTGCAACCTCCTGCCTCCGAGAGTCAACAGCCGCACCCGCTGGAGCTGGGCCGCGAGGTTCTGGGAGACGTCCCTGGGCGGGGCGAAGTTTATCCGTTCAAATCTTATGCGGAAGCAGGAGGCTTGTGCCTCCCGTCCTCCCGCGTAGCCCAGCCCCATGTCTAGCCCGACGATCTGCGAGATGCAGTCCGCCTCCTCCCAAGTCGGCGTCTTCACCACGTCCCTCCTCCCAGCGCCGTGCAGAAGCCCCCGCTCAAACAACGCGCCGGCGACCAAGGCCCTGGCCCACCACCGCCAGAGCCCCTTCACCTCGCTCGGCCTCAGCGGCCAATCCGGGTCGGGCGTGGCGGGATCCACCGAGCCGGGGAGGAAGGGAGTCTCCAGCTTCAGCTCAAGAGTTACGTACTCCATATCACGGAACCGCCGCCTCTGCCAGCCTCTTCAGCCATTCCGCAAACTCAGAAACCGCCGCACCTGCAACCGCCTGGGTCTCTGGGCTGTTCAACTTATTTAAAAGCGCGAGGAAGTCCGTAACGTCGAGATTGGCAAGCTCCCGCAGAGCCCTCATGATACATGCGCCGTATAGTTCATAAGCAGTATCCTTCACGACGCCCTCACTTTTCCACCTCTCAAACAGTGCCTTCAAATCGGTCTCGCGGAGCGCTTGTTCCATCAACACACTTCCGCTCACCCACCCTCCGCCTCTTGCCCTTTCCTTGCTTGCCTTGGCGGCCATGTAGGTCACCGCATATGGGAGCCCGCTGTAATACAGCTGAGCCGTAGCCTCCCTAGCTCTCGACCTAAAGCCCTCCAGGACGTCAGTCTGATCGCCGAAGACTGCCTTAAGCGCCTCTATACACTTTGTCGCAAGATCTAGCGATTTGCTCCGCATCATGTCTCCCAAATTACAACGCTGGTGAGGCCCTTGCCCACAGTCTCCTTCCCGCCAAACACCAAGCTCCTAATCTGCGACCCATCGCCGGCCTTAAAAACCTCCTTACATACTGCATCAGGTCTCTCCAGCGTGGACATTATTTCTATATACCTCCTTTGAAGTTCATCCTTCATTTTGGTCTCCTCCTCGGGGGGAACTTGATGCTTTATTTTCTTGACGTCGTTTTTGGCGAACGTCTCTGCTCTCTCTTTCGCCGCCTTTGCGCCGGTGCAGAAGAGGACTGTTGCAAATATTGTGAACTGGGGGACGTACTCCTCCTCCCACAAGCCGCCGCTTGCCACGGTCTTCCTCCGGTAGTCCAGCCTAACTCTCGTCTGGACCAGCAGGCTCCTTCTCACGAGCTCCCCAACGACGTCGTCGCCGACGACCATGAGCCCCTGCTCTCTAACCAGCTTGCCCACCTCCCCGGGGAGGAGCGACGCCAGACGGACAGCCGCGTCGTGCGTCTTAGCTGGGATAGTGATTTCGTTGAGGACGGCGTTTTCCCCCACCAAGACTCTGTCGTTGCTCACGACAGCGCCCCCGCCAGCCACGGCCTGCTTTACCTCCTCCAGGAGCTTTCCCAGCGCCCCCGCCGCTGAATGTCCCGCCGCCTCTAGGTAGCGCAAGAGGTATCGGAGGAGGTGCGGCGAAGTGACGTACGTCCAGACGCCCCGCAGAGATCTGGCGGGTATCGCCACCAGACGCGCATCTAGGAACGAAACCGCAGAAGCGTATTCATGGGCCTCGTCGGTCTCCGGCCCGAAGATCAACAACACCCTCCTCCGGCACGCAACCTTATCTAGCTCGCCGCTGAGCGTGTCGCAGGGGAGGAGGTGCGTCGACTTGAGAGCGCCCTTCAGGCTGGTGGCCCAGACGGCGGGGAAGCCGAACTCGTCTCTCTGCACCGACAAATCGACGTGGCCAGCCCCGCGGCCGGCGCCGGGGTGAAGCGGCGTCAAGGCCTCGAGGAAGATGACCCTCCCGTCACGCAACGCCATAATTTGAAAATGTCCATCTTTTAAAACAGTTCACATTGACCTATATGGAGAAGTTTTTCAAGGCTAAGGCGTGGGCCCTTCTCCATGATCCTCCCCACAAGATGTGGGCGATCCTCAACCTCGCGAAATACGGAGATGAGAGGCCACCACCCGGAGAGGACCCTGGGAAGCATAAGAAAGTGCCACAACACGAGAAGGAGGCAGTCTGTCTATGGCATGACGTTGGTTTGGCCCAACATTTTGGCCCCATAACAACAGATAAGCAGATTAGTGACTTAGTCAAAGAGGCAGACCGGACTTCTTCGACGATGGACCGTTGGTTCTTTGACCAAATTAGATGGGCTATTGGTGAGAGAGAAGTCTTGTTTAAATATATGTCGCTTCATAATATTTTTGATCCATCGCTAAAAATAGAACTTCCTGAGGGAGTAAATATAGATAAGGTCTGTGAATTTGCACAAGAAATAAAGAAAATTCTGGACAATTTAGAAAAGGGGGATGAGAACTACAAGCTTGCGTATCACCTGTTCTACTCGTTGTATGAGCTGATGTGGATACAGAAGGGGCTTCCGCCGAGTTTGGCCGAGACGCGGATACCCACGCACACGGTGTTTGACCACCTCTACGCAACCGCCTCCGTGGTCAACATGCTGCGGCCCAAGGGCGATGAAGTGGGCGGATACCTCGTGGAGATAGACATCCCGCAGATCCAAAGGGTCGTTAACGCGGCTAGGAAAGCCGGCGACTTCTGGGCCGGGAGCTGGCTCGTCTCCATGCTCACCTGGCTCACCGCATGGCCCTTCGTCTGGAAGTACGGGCCCGACGTAATGATTAAGCCCACCCTGAGGCTCAACCCGACCTATCTCTACACGCTGAGTAGCAAGCTTTCACGGCAGGAGACGGTGTACCAATCATTTAAATCCGCCGTAGAGAGCTTCTTCTCTTTCTGGGGTGCAGAAAGCTTAGAGGAACTCATGACGGTGGCGTTTATCCCCAGCACAGTGCTTCTCCTTCTCCCACCCGACGCGGAGAAAGAGGTGCAGAATATGGAAAACGCGTTTGGGGATGTGCAGAGGGTGGTTCTCGACTGGGCTTTAACAGGTGCGGTGGACTGCGGCGGAATAAAGGACGAGCTGGCGCGCGAGAGCTGTGTAGCCTTCAGAGATATGTTTGTCGATGCTGAGTCCACAGAGGAGATATTTTTAAAAGTGGCAAGTAAGACTAGGGAAAGCTTGGGTCGGGAGTTATTTGCTGACCTGATTTCCGTGCGGGTGACGGCAGTGGACCTAAGACAAGTCTACAGTTGCGTCAAAGAGTTTGTCGTCGACGGCAGACTGCCGAAGGAGTGCGAAGGGGAGGGCGTAACAGAGGAGGGGCTGAGGCGCGCGGAGAAGTTTGTAAACGCATTAAAGCAACTACAAAAGAAGCATAAAAAAGAAGAGGGTTTGAGGCGTACCCCTAGACACTTGGCCTTCGACGTTGCGCTTGAGGCTCTTGCGTATAGGAAGCGGAGCGGGGGAAGAAGGAAGCTTGTTCTTGGTAAGAGCTGGTTTAACTACGGCTCTGCAATACCACTGAGGCGGGAGTACGGCCGCTACGTCTTCTACAGAAGGGTCGACTCCGGCTTTATCTACTGTTCTACATGCGGCGCAGAGCCCGCCATAATCCACCTGCCGAGACATGCCGACGACCCACATGCATACAGCTCTGAGGCCAAAGAGATGTTAAGTAGGGAGTTTAATCTCAACGACAAAGAAGTCGAGGAGCTTGTGAAGCAGATGCGGCCCGGCGAGGCGCTCGGGCCGTTTTGCCTTGCAAAGAGGGCGCTTTACTACCGCTTCGCCTCGTGGTACGCAAAGCGACAGGGAAAGTTCAGGCTGTTCGACAGCACAGAAGATGTGGCGTTTGCGTGGTATATAGAGCGCCTTTATTCTGAAACCGACCTTAGAGGAAAACCAGGCGATGTCGAGCTCGAAGCCGTCGCGGAGTACTTAAACGCAAAACGTAAAGATATTGCAATTATCTGCAGAGAGGTTGGGCTGGAGAGATGTACGGCAGAACAGGCTAGGCAGATATTCAACAAGGTGGTAAGCAAGCACTTGGCAGACGCAACGGAAACGGCCTACGCCAGGTTGCGCGAGGATTTGGAGAGCTGTATTGAGGCAGTGCGGATAGGCGACGATATTCTCCACTTCAGGGGGTACTTCGCTGTAGTGAAGGGCGACGGCGATAACGTGGGGAGACTAAACAGAGGGCTGATAGACCTAAATAATTACGTCGCATTCTTAAGAGAGCTGAGAGAAGCTAAGGGGACGCCGGAGGAGCTAAGGGCGGTGTATGACGAGCTTGTCAATATACTTACGGAGCTCCAGCAAGGGGGACTTGGCGTGTTGGTAACGCCGACTTACTACGCGGCGTTTTCTATGTCTTTGATGATCACAGCGCTGAAAGACGTCAGGCAGGTGGCAGAATACAAGGGCCAGGTCATATACGCAGGCGGAGACGACGTGCTTGCTCTCTTGCCAGCGGAGACTGCGTTGGTCGCGACGAGAAACCTGCGGGACAACTATTGGGGCGACGAGACGGGGTTCCACAAAGTAAGGGACTTTCTCTTTGCGGCGCCGCGCCTGCCGGGGTTAGGCCGTAGCTTCTCTGTTAGGTACGTCAACATCATGGATATAATGAGCGCGGAGATCAAGGAGGCGACGAGGCTTTTAGAGAAGAAGGCCAAGAAGATCTGGTGGGACTTTCCGGGGTTCAGGAGTGTTGAGAAAGACGCGGTGGTGGTGTCTGAGTCGCGAACTGAGAAGTTTGCAGTCCTCCCGCTGACCACCCCTAAACAGCTATTCGCGCCGCGGACGCCGCATAAGGCCTTCAGCGTGTTAAATGTGCTCAACCGACTGTTCGTCATGAGGCTAGGGGGCGCTCTCAGCGGCAACCTGCCCGAGGACTACGAGAGATACAGGGAGGTTGTGGAGCGTGTGGACTGCAGAAGCAGGGTGGTGGAGGACGCTTGGAGCTACGTGGTGGGGAGAAACGCGGCGGGGGAGGACGCCAAGAGGCTTCTCTCTCTAGACGTGTTAGAAAATTACGGCGTTGACCGTTGCGCTAAGGCGTCTTCGGAGGGGGGCTTCCTGCTTACGCAGATCGTCAAGGCCTACGAGATCTTGAGGGGGTACCCATGATCCAGCTGGCCTTCAGACCTCTGGAGCCGCTTCGTTTCGGTCTCAGGAACTTGGGAGGCGTGGACGTCTTCGGCGTGGACGAGGTGGTGTACATCCCCCCTCCGACGGCGGTGCTAGGCGCCCTGGGCGCCCTCCTCGGAGTAAGTATAGACTGCGCTTGGCGCGACGGATATGACTTCTCAGACCTGAAGTCGTTGGTTAAAAATGTGGCTGACGTAGACTTAACCTTGACAACTCGTAGCAACGAGCCTGTGCTGTGGGGCCCCCTGCTGAGTATCCGCGAGGAGCACCACCTGCCCGTGGGCGAATACGCCCTTCCGGTCTCGCTCGCCAGGGAATACGTCGAAAAGGCGGTGAGGTATTACGAGGGAGAGGAGGATGCAGCCGAGAGGGCGGCAGAGCTACTGTGCCGTGTAGCCGCAACCTCGGAGAGAATTGGCGTACAGCTCGGCGTCGGCAAGATCGTGAGGCACATGTACCGCGCCAAATATGTAGGCTACGTCGACGACGTGGAGATACTCTTCTGGGCTAGGCTTGCAAGAAAGCTGGATAGGGCCGTGGTCAGGCTGGGCGGCGAGGGGAGGCTCGCAGCTGGAGGGGCGAAGGA
>Ga0081519_100205_pt1 | contig 11639 bp, 11 predicted proteins | sample ConSprmetagenome_FD_70987 | JGI IMG/M metagenome (GOLD analysis project Ga0081519, IMG submission 70987) | Hot spring microbial streamer communities from Conch Spring, Yellowstone National Park, USA - C T=80-84 v2 (version 2) | ecosystem: Environmental > Aquatic > Thermal springs > Hot (42-90C) ...
TTTTCACGACTACTTTATACAAATTATCTACCGAGAAGTTGGAAGGCTACCAGTCCTAGTATCCCGGTTATCGATAGCACTAGGTATATTAGGGTTACTCTTGCCGATGTCGCTATTGTCCCTGTTTTCGCCTTCTCTACTAGGGCTCCTGTTACAACCCCTGCTACCATCATTGATGTTTGTACCGCGTATATCATTAGCGGGTCCTGTGCTATGATGAACTGTTGTAGTATCGCTGGTACCGCTGCCCCTGTTGGTGTTTTTATCTCCGCTGCTATCCCCGATAGTATTCTTATCATTACAGCTGAGAAGAGTGATACAGCTGCTATGACCGCTGCTAGTGTTAGCTCAACACCCCTCATTGTTGACTGGTGTCTCCTCAAAGTCTCCTTCAGGTGCTCGTATACCGTTGCTATCTCTGAGAACACCTGTAGTGGAGCTCCTATCCTAAGAGCGTAGACGAGGTTCTCCATCATTGAGGCGTATAGCATGTTTGGAGCTTCCCTTACAATCCTAACCCTAACCCCGTCGTCGATAATAGCTCTCTCAACATCGTCTATGAGCCTTCTAACCCTCCTATCGCCACCAGCAACCCTCCTCATGAGGCTTACTAGGTTCTCCCCTGTTACCGCTGCTAGCTCTGTTGAGTCGACAGTAACCCTTAGGAGCCTCTCGTAAGCTGAAACCCTGGCCATGTAAGCTTGTGCTAGTGCAACTGCTGGTACTAGGCTTGCTAGCACTATGGAGTACGCTATCAAGGGGTTGAAGGGTTTACCTGTGTATATCAGGTATAGGCTGGCTACTATCAAGCCTAGTATTACTAGGGCTGATAGTGTGTAGAAGGTTTTAAGGGCTCCAGGCGGGTTTAGCATGAAGCCTGATGGGTACATGGATTGTATGAGCGTATACGTTACCAGGAATACTGGGGCTGCTGTTGCTATCGACACTAGTACAATGGATGATGGTGGTATCCTGAGGGCGGGCCCTAGGGTTACAGCTAGGACTGGTATTAGGAACAGGGATACAATGACTATGCCGAGGGCTATGTACATGTAGCCTGTAAGCCTCTCAAGCCTACTCCTTAGTAGCTCGAAGTACTGTGTTGAAACCCTCTCAACAACACCTGCTGGGGATCCAGCGTAGGAGCCTGCAAGGGCTATCCTCTTAATAACATCTCTAACCTCAAGCGAGGGGTGATCCTCGGCCATGAAGCTTATAGCTGTTAGTAGTGATACACCACGCTCCCTGGCAACAGACTCCCTATACTTAACCTCCTCAGCCCACCACCTTAAAGCCTGGGATGACTCGACTAGCTTAAATATATCGTAGAGTGTGAGGTGGGTCTTAGAGAACACGCGGAGGGTAGCTAGGAGGAATGGGAGCTCTACAAGGGCTCTTGAGGCTCTCAGAGATGGTATGAGCTTGGGGGAGAGGAGTGCTACAATGGATAGTGTGAGGAGCCCCGCTATAAGTGTTATGAGTGATAGGGCTGGGAGGAGTCTAACCAGAGCCGTGTGGGCCCCTGGGGTGAATAGTGTTACGTATAGGAGTACTAGGAGGGAGAAGGATAGCATTACAGTTGATATGAAGCCTAGGGTTACAACCCTAGAGTAGATGGGGGGCATGGTGTAGCCAGCTCTACGAAACTCCCTTGACATGAACTCGTGCATCCAACCCTCTAGTACGCCTGAGAAGGTTGCTATCACACTACCGACGACAACGAGGGCTACTATGAGTATAAGGGGCATTACAGGGCTAACATCCCTCGGTAGTATGAAGCCTGAGAGGAGGGAGAAGGCGAGTATGAATAGCACCACAACCATAGTGTAGATGCGCACCCGAGACCACCCCCTCTAGAGTCCGGCCTTGAAGCCTCTCTCCTCAAGCTTTGAGTATAGTGTTTGTGGTACTATGCTGTAGGGTATGCTACTTGTATCACCATACCTTTTTAGAAGCTCAACCATAGACTCTCCTAGCACCTCAACCATGGCTCCCAGCTCCTCCCTTAAATCCTCTACTCTTAAACCGTAGCCTTTAGCAATTCTAGCTATGAAGTTTAGGTTGAATGGGTTGAAGACCCTGTCGATCTCGTTCTTCGCAGGGTTGTATGTGTATACTAGCTGGACCTTACCGTCATCGTGTGCGTAAAGCTTTGCAACCCTTCTAAGCCCTACTCCAGCCTCTGTTGGTAATGGCTCCATTTTAATGAAAACGTTTAGATACCTAAGGGCTTGCTCTGGAACCTCTATTGGTGGGCTTCTAAGCCTCAATAGTGCGGCTTCAACAGTTGAAGCGTGGAATGCTGTTAGACCTCCGTGTCCCAATAGTATCGCCTGAGCCCAGTCTCTCGCCTCCTCCCCTCTAACCTCACCTACTATAATGTAGTCTACGCTCATCCTAACAGCTATTTTTAGTAGTGAGAACACTGATATCCTATCCTGCGGGTTGTCTACATCCTCCCTTGTTATAGTCCTAATCCAGTACCTTGTTGGTGCTACTAGCTCAGGTGCATCCTCTATTGTGAATACCCTTGAGTCAGGTGGTATCATTGATAGTATTGCGTTTATAGTTGTTGTCTTCCCTGTGAATAGCTCGCCTATAACCATTATTGGCACCCTGTACTTAACCATAAGCCATAGGAATGCAGCCTCCTCAAGGCTGAATGTCCCGAGATCTACTAGCTTGAATACAGACCATGGGTTTAAGGGCTGCCTCCTAATGTCTAGTGCTATGTACCTCCTAGCGTTTATATCTGATTTGTATACAACTGAGAACCTCGACTGGAACCTAGGCTCCATGAATGATGGTATTGGTCTACGCTCTGAGACACTCTTACCTGAGAGGCTTGAAGCCCTCAGTATTACCTCTGAGAGCTGCTCGTCGCTTAAGACTATGTTGGTCTTAAGCCTACCAAACTCCCTGTGAACGATCGATATTGGGATGCCTGAGATTGCGAATACATCTACAACATTCTCGTCCAGGAGGAGAGCATCTAGGACACCGTAGCCGTTAACACTCCTATCGAGTACATGCTCCACCCTAGGGTCTAGCTTCTGCCTCTCACCTCCAGCAGCGTACCTCCTTAGAATCTTTGCGATCTGAGCCCCCCCCATAACCTCTGCTACCACATCGGATACAATGTACTCCCCCGAGCTTGTAATACAAACCCTGTATAGATCCCTCACAGTATAACTTCTAACACACTCAACACCTGCAACGGGCTTCAAAAGCTCAACCTTTAAAACCTCCAACCCACACCAAACCCCTCATACAAGTTTTACCGTGGAAAAGCTTTAAACTCTAGAGGCTCTGGAAAGGTTGGTGGGAGTAGGGTTTAGTGGTGGAGTCAAGGCTACTAGTAGGCGTTACGGGGCTTGCCGCAGGGCTATTAGGCCTAGCCTTAGCCCTAGCAACATATACAACCCTAAGACCAAGCCTCGACCTAATAGCACTACTAACACCACCATCACTAGCAATCCTGGTGATAGCATATGATGTAGCGGGGAGGCTAAAAATAGATATAACACCGGTAGCGGCAGCACCACTAGCATACACACTACACCACATAGCAATAGTGTACCTAAGAGAGGTAGAGGCTGTGGAGAGCCTAGCATACTCAATAACACTAGGATCTGCAACAACAATAACGCTTCTATCACTAACACTTATAACGAGGAGAACAAGGTAACACACGGCTATAATAAGAGCGTATAGGAGGACACATAACAGGCTAACACAAACCGTAAAGCTTTTAAACCAGACCAGGAACAAGTAAAGTGGTGCAGCAAGGTGGAGGGTTTGAAGGCTAGAAGAGGAGATCTAAGCGGACCAGTACTAGCAATACTAGTAACCCTGATACTCTTAGCAATAGGAGCAGTGATAATAGCGTACTTCACACTATTCGCAGGACAAGCACCAACACCAGTACTAGTAGTAAGAGACCAACCAATAGCATACATGGTCAACGGTTTTCCTCCTGATGCAGCGGTAGAGGTTGTAGTAGCAAACATAGGAACAGCCAGAGTGGCACTCAGTGGCGCTGATACGAAGATTAGAATAGTAGGTCCTCCCGGGCTTGTCTCCGCGCTTAGCGGCAACGAGGAGGCCCCTCTAGGCCCAGACACAACTATTGCTCCAGGTGAAAGCAAAACATTAACGTTCTGGTTCCTCGGAGTATGGGGTGCTTTTGATGGCTATAGGACTGCTAATGCTATTCTAGTACTCAAAGATACTGATGGTAACACTATCGGCCAGTTTGAGATTGGCATTAGGATTGTAGGCGGAGGCTAAAACCCCCAGGGTAACACTTATAACCCCTCCCCCATCCTTCTTCTCCTTTCCCCGGTGCTCGCTCTGTTGGAGTGGCATATCTCTGTTGGTAATGTTAATGTTGATTTAAGCTTAATCCTGGATGGCTACCCTGTTGCTGGTGTTAATGTTATTGCTAGAGACCTATGGTTTGGTGTTGGTGGTGCTGCTGTTAACTACGCATCCTGTATTGTAAGGCTTGGTGGTAGGGCTAGTGTTGTATCCCTCGTTAGCCCCCATGCTGTCAGGCTTGGTGTCCTAGATTGGCTTTCAAGGCTGGGTGTTGACTCTAGCTACGTTAGGGTTGTCGATGGTGAGCCCAGTGTAGCCGTCATACTAATGGTTCCAGGTGAATCCCTTAGAACTATAGTGTCCTACCGTGGTGTATCTAGGATGCTAAACCCAGACATGATACCAGGTGTGGGGGATCACGTTCACTTCGCAAGCGTAAACCCCAGCCTGGTGGTGGGGGCCGCTGTTAGACTAGGGTCTAGGAGCTCAAGCTACGATCCTGGAGGTGAAGCCTACAGAGACCCAGCTGGGGTTAGAGAGGCTCTAGCATACGTTAACAGGATCTTCGTGAACGAGAGGGAGCTAGAAGTATTGATAGGAGCGGGAGACCCGCTAGAAGCTAGGAAGCTACTAGGGGGTAAAACTGAGATCGTGGTGGTGAAGAGGGGGCCCCGGGGGGCCGTAGCAGTAGCAAGGGATGAGGTTGTAGAGGTTAAAGCTCCAGAGGTTGAGAAGGTAGATGTAACAGGGACAGGGGATGCGTTCAACGCAGCATTCAACATATACTACCAGAGGACAGGAGACCTGGGGGAGGCATTGAAACACGCTGTAGCAGCAGGAGCACTAAAAGCAACGATCAGGGGAAGCAGTAGCATGCCATCGAGAGAGGAGGTGGAAAAGCTAGCATCACAGCTAAACGTAGTTAGAGTTCAAACATAACCCCTTAAGGTAACCCCATGTTGTAATGGAGGTTACCTTAAACCATCGGAGCAACCCTATAGTTAAGATTACAAGCTCTTAGAGCTCGTAGATTCTCAGGTCGTGAAATCCAAGTTAGACCCATAGGTTAAAGTAGCCCCTGCGATTGCGTAGCTTGAGCCTAGATTAGCCTAGGGCAGGCTCCACCTCTAACAGCTCTCGGGGGAGCTCAAGGACTTGAATAGGTGGGAGCTCCAACTGCAGTGAGTTAAACGCCACAACATGGGGGTTGCCGTCTATCTGAACTCTATAGCGAACTCTCTAAGCTAGTAGTTAACACCATGTAATACCTAGCATTAGCTGCACAACCCCACCATCTCTAACCATGCGGAGAGCACTTAATGCAAGGGCTTAGCGTACATTTAGAGAGTTCTAAGAGGTTAGAAGCTCTGAGCCCTCTCTGTGTAGCTCTAAGCGGCTCCTCGTGGAAGTAGCTAGGATTGCTTAAACAATAGCAAGAGCTCCATCGATAATAGCTTTAAAACTGCCTGTGATCCCAAGACCCTAAGATTGGAAGTTGCTAGAGTACTGCTAGGAGCTCCAATCTAGTAATGCTAGCCCTAGGAAAAGCTACACTTGAGAGCTCCTAGCAATCACCTAAGTAACCTTCATGGCTGTAATCGAGGTCATTAACTGGGGGGTTACTTAGAGTGATGAAGGAGGAATCTCCGTGGAGGTAATGAGATTCTATGCATAGATATTAGGTTTCTCTACTAAAGGTTGAATGTAGGGGTTGTGGTTGTCTATTGATTATGGTAGGTTGCTAGAGGATATTAGGAGGGTTGTTAGGGAGGTTGTGGAGGAGGCTAGGAGGGAGGATGTAGCTAGGATTGGTGAAGCTCTATCTAAAATTACACTGGTCTTAGAGGGTATGTTAGGGGAGCTTCGTGAACACCGTAGGATTTTAGAGGAGCATAGTAAGATTTTGGAGAAGCACACTAAGATTCTAGAGGAGCATACTAAAATCCTAGAGGAGCATAGTAAGATTCTAAGGGAGCATACCAAGATTTTAGAGGAGCATAGTGCTATGTTGAAGGAACACGGTGTTACATTGAAGGATCATAGTAGGATGCTAGGGGAGCTTAAGGTAATGGTTGGATCTATGGGTAGGAGGTGGGGGAAGGATCTTGAGGAAACAGTTCTAGCAATATACAAGGATGAGCTTGCGCAGAGAGGGCTGGATGTAAGGCTTGCTAGGAAGTTCTCCTACGTTGATGTTGATGGTAGGTTCGGCTTGAAGGGCAACGTGTATGAATTCGATGTAATAATTGAAGGTGACGGTGTCACGGTTATAGAGGTTAAATCAAGGGCTACAAGGGATGACGTAGTGTGGTTCTACGAGAAGGTTAGAAGAGTTGAAAGCCTACTAGGTAACGTTAAGAGGCTACTAGTAGTAGCTGTTAACATAGACAAGGAAGCTCTAGAGAGAGCCCAAGAGCTCGGAGTAGACGCTGTTTACGGTGCTGTAATAGAGTAGCATGTCTAACTATAACCCCCCACCCCCATCCTCCATGGAGGGAGTAGGGTTTTGGGTGAGGTAAGTGGTAGAGTTGAGAGGAGTCTAGAGCAGATCTTAAGAGAGATCGCTGTGTATAAGCTAGCCTATACCTATGGTAAGAGTGGTAGGATTGAGTTCTCCTTCAGGGATAGGGTTGGTGAGATTTCAAAGTTAATCAAATTCCCCTACAGCGGTAACCCCGTGGCTGTAGTCTATGGGCCTAAGGGTTGTGGTAAGAGTGAGCTCTCCAGAGCCCTCCTCTACGGGGCTGGTAGGGCTTACGATAGGGGTTCTAGCTTGGAGGTTCTCCTCTTAAGCGAGGTTAGGGGTGGTAGTGTTGAGGTTGCATTCACCCCTGGTTTTGAGAGGTTTCTTAAGAGTGTTCTAGGTGATATGGGTTTAAGGTATGAAGCTGGTGTTAGCCTAGGGTTATCAAGCCTCCTAGGAATCCCGGGTTTAGCCTCCATAAGCCTATCAGTAGGTGTTGAGCCTAGGAGTTTTGATATCTCTAGGGCTTCGATAGCATGGTATGCTTTGAGGAGGTTGAAGGATGGTGCTGATCATGGTAAAGACTACATTGTTGTAGTTGACGAGTTTAGAGGTGCTACTGAGGGTGAGCTAGGCTCATTCGCTGAGAAGGTTGCAGATCACGTTGGTAGAGTTAACATTGAGACCTTGAGTAGGCTCAACTCCACGGTAGAGCTCATTATAACAACTAGTGATGCGATAGCAGCAAGGGAGGTTTACAGGTCCACGCCTAAGTTTCGCAAACTGCTCCTCTGGAGCCTGGCTAAAGGGGATTTCATGGAGTTGGTTGAGGAGCTCTTAAGGCTAGGTAGGCTAGAGGATCTAAGCCATCTAGCGGGAGATCTAAACCTAAACCCAGGGGAGCTAGCGTGGGCTCTATTCGGTGGTAACGTTAGGGAGCTCCTGGAAGCAGACACCGTGGGGCTCAAGACATGGATTAAGACGATGATAGACTCTCTGAGAAAGGTTGCTATTGAAGCAGAATCCCAGGGGGTTACTATGGGGGCGTTCCTAGAACACCTCAAAAGGGTGCTAGAGGATGGTGTAGAGACCCTTGGATCAAAGCCGTTCTACAACCTAATGCTTAAAGCTAACATAGCGTTAGAGGTTGTAGGCTCGCAGCCCATATCAGAGCTCCCAGGAGAACCATGGGTTTCGGAGATGTACGCCTTCCAGATCCCAGCTTACTACCACATAGCTAGGGCTATGGTTTCAAGGGGGGAGCTTGAGGTAGGGTACTCTGAGGTCTTAGAGGTTTTAGAGAGCTCCGAGGACGCCTAGGAGCTATCACATCTGTAATGAGTTAGCTATTTTAGCTTTGGATTTAGGCTTATCCTAGTGGAGTTATGCGGTGGATCTGGGGATGCTTAGGTCTAGTCAGTATATTACGGTTGTTGTCGAGAATGGTAGGGTTACTGTTGCCGGTAGGGTTTACGAGTCCGGGCATGTTATGCTTATTGGGGCTTCTGGTCTAACAGCTTCCATAAGCTATGGTTCTGTTAGGGCTGAAGCCTTATTCCCCTTGGAGCCTCAGGTTGAATCCACATCAGAGGATGTTGTTAAGGTTCAAGCTCCAGAGTCTAGGTTTGAGGTTGACACTTTAGGTAGTAGGATTGAGGAGGTTAGCAGGGTTGATGGGGGTGTTGTAATTAGAGGTCAGATTGTTTCAATTAAGTTTGAAAGCGACGATGAGTATAGTGATATAATTGTTAAAGTACCGAGGTTTAAGAAGCTTAGAGCTAAGAGGGTTGAAGTTATATCCGGTAAGAGGACAACATTGAATATGATGACAACACCTTTCACAATAGGAGTTCTCACAGTATACGATGCAACATGCACTATTAGGAGTGAGGGGGATAGCGTGGTGATAGAGGTTAGATAATCCTTTAAACCCCCACCACCCTTCATCCTCTGGTTAGCCTAAGATGGGCGGTGAGGGTAGGCTTACTCTCAACGACTGGCTACTCAACATCTCAACACTACTCTACGTCATAGCACTCCTAGGCGTCGCCCCCTACCTGCCTAGATACGCTATAGGGCTTGGTGCTGGCGAGATCGAAGTTTCAATGCTTGCAACTAGCTACGCTATAACAGCTATAGCTTTAAGGTTAACAGTGGGGGGTTTAAATGATAGGGGTTACGCTAGAGCTCTAATGATCTCCGGCGGTCTTCTCAACGCCCTCTCCCTAACCCTATACTCTATAGCATCAAACCTGGAGATACTATATGCTGGGAGGCTCCTACAAGGCGTCTCAGTAGCCCTATTCATACCAGCATCCCTATACTCAGCTAGCGTAACAGAGGCTAGAGCTCAGAAGGCTATAGTATGGAGGAGCACCATGTGGGGCCTAGGCTCAGCCCTAGGACCGGCAATACTAGGCCTAATACTACAAACACTATCCTGGAAATGGTTTTTCTACGTAGCAGCAGCCACATCAACACTATCAGCGCTCCTAGCAACACCATTCAAGCTTGAGAGGGTTGAGGTTAGAGGAGGGGGCGGAGGGTCAATCCTAACGAAACCATTCATACTATCATCACTAACACTATTCACATACGTCATAGCATACCAGTCACTCTCATACTTCCTCCCATCACTCCACGAAGTAGAAGGACTACCAACAACGGAGACAACAACATTCTTCACAGTAATGGCCTTAGCAAACCTAACAGCGAGAATAACGCTATCACTACAAGGAAACTTCAACCCCAAAAACACAGCTCTAACAGGAGTATTAATAAGCATAGCAGGATACACAGTAATCACAGTAAAACAGGAAGGAATAGAAGCACTAATAGCAGCAACACTAGCAGGACTAGGCCTAGGACTACTATTCCCATCACTCCAAATAATATCACTCCTAGGAGTACCAAGACAGAGGAGGGGAGTAGCATCAAGCATATACACAGCAATGTTCGACCTAGGAGCCCTAGTAGGGCCACCAACAGTAATAACAATAGCAGGAGGATACAGAGAATCACTAACACTATCAACACTCATAACAGTAACAACGCTAATCCCAATAACACTAATCAAGACAACAGGGAAACCTAGGGGACAGGAGCCCCAACCATAGCCCTCCAGAGGAGTAGGAGAAGCGTACCTATAACACCAACAAGGATAGGAACGTTGAATGCTATAAACAACCTTACGAAGAGAGCCATCTGACCTTCAAGCCTACTAACCCTATCCCTAATATCAAGAACATCCTTCCTCAAACCATCAATCTCTCCTTTCAACTCCTCCCTTACACTTTCTATTTCTTTTTTCAGTTCTTCTCTCACGCCTTCTATCTCCTTCCTCAGCTCTTTCCTCGCGCTATCCAGTTCGTTTCTCACATCTTCTATCTCTTTTCTTAGTTCGTTTTTCACACTTTCTATTTCTTTTTTCAGTTCGTTTCTCACGCCTTCTATTTCTTTTTTCAGTTCGTTTTTCACACTTTCTATTTCTTTTCTTAGTTCTTCTCTCACGCCTTCTATCTCCTTCCTCAGCTCTTTCCTCGTGCTATCCAGTTCGTTTTTCACACTTTCTATTTCTTTTTTCAGCTCTCCTCTCGTATTCTCTATTTCCTTCTTCAACTCCTCTCTCACACCTTCAGCTTCTCTTCTAACATCATCTCTAGTAGCTATATCCCTCACAATAGCTGTTAGCATAAGACGTCTAACCCTCCTATCCTTAACGATATGTGTTATAAGTTGTTCGACGAGCATACTCCTAGCCTCCTCATCTCCGGATAGCTCTTCAACAAGCTGTCTAGCAATAGACAATAATAGCACCCTAGTGTTAGGAGGTTCTTTAAGGCTTTTAAGTTTTAAGCTTGCTCTCGGGTAGGGTCTTAGAGTGAGTAGAAGCGGGGAAGGAGGAAAAACATGTTTAGGTTTGGGGTTTCCCCCGGGGTTCCCAGGGGTTTTACCTTTGGGGTCTCCATCCTCTTGGGGGCCCTCTTCTCGGTGGCCCTCTGGTTGTTTGAGTGTATTGTGTTTTTGGTTTTGGTGTATCCTCTGGTATATCATCTTCTCTTGCTACATCCTCATCTCCTATCCTAGCTATGTTTCCTTTTGCTCCAACGTTTAGCTGTACCTGTCCTCTATATGTTGTTGTCCACCCTCCTCTAATCTCTATGGCCTCTCCCTTCTTTATTGACCCTGCTAGTTTACCCCATAGTGTTAGCCTTACTCTTCCGCTATCATCCCCTACGACTGCCTCACTTATAGTTCTAGGACCGTTCTTAGTCTCTATGACCTTAGCCTCTCCAGCCTCTATAACCCTTACCTTCACGTTAACCCCGTCCATGCCCTCTCTTAGATCTATTACCCTAACCACGCTACCCACGCTCTACGCTTGCAACCAGCAAGACCTAACCCCTAATGGGGGGTCCCAGGAGGGGTTAGACCTTGCCAGCCGGCTTAGGGTGTAGGCTTTAGAGCTTATAAGCGTATAGCCTCCCCTATTATATAGGTTGCAGGCCTTGGCCCGCCTATGTAGCTTTTGCGGTGTAAACGCTATCTTTGAATGCCCTCTATGCGGTAGGATTGTATGTGAAAGACACTATAACGCAACAAGAGGTCTTTGCACTGGGTGTATTGAGGCTCTATGCGATTTTTGCAACAAGCGCCTCTCAATAGCTAGGTGTATCTACTGCGGTAGGCTCGGATGCGATGTATGCCTGGTGCAGGTGGATAATGTTAGGAGGGCGTGTAGAGAGTGTTTAGATAGGAGGGCTTTAAGGTTGGAGGAGGCATGGAAGAGCCTTGAAGCTCTTAAACACCTAACCCTTAGAATGTCTAGAGCTTAAAACCTCCACCTCGACGCCTG
>Ga0081519_100206_pt1 | contig 11563 bp, 11 predicted proteins | sample ConSprmetagenome_FD_70987 | JGI IMG/M metagenome (GOLD analysis project Ga0081519, IMG submission 70987) | Hot spring microbial streamer communities from Conch Spring, Yellowstone National Park, USA - C T=80-84 v2 (version 2) | ecosystem: Environmental > Aquatic > Thermal springs > Hot (42-90C) ...
AGAGGATATAGAAGAGTCAAAAGCCATCAACAACATTAAATCCATGATGGCTATAATCATCGCGAGTTACGGCACCTTGAGCGGGGAAAGGATCCTCCATCATCTAAAGTACAACCCATGGTGAGAAGAGTGCAGCATCGTATTTGTCGACTTTCAGCCAAAAGGGACCATTGAAAGAAAACTTATAGACAGTGAAAAAATGGTTCATCTCTTTAGCGAAGAAATACTCGTTAGAGCAGAAATTCACACCTTCAATGGTTTTTCCTCCCATGCTGGACAAAAGGAATTAAAGTAGTGGCTTTTTACTTTGCAAAATCCAGAAAAATCTTTTTGGTTCATGGAGAAGAAGAAAAGGAGGCTTATTTTTAAACAAGCTATAAAAGAATACCGACTCTGATGGAAGAAGTGCCCCTCTATTGATGAGGCTTGTCAAGTTTTTAGCTCTTGCTTGTCTTGCTTCAAGAAGAAAGGCTGGCAGACCTCGTTAAACAAGGGAAAGGTGCAAATAAACGGAAAGGCTTGTGCTTGAGCCCTCTCCTATCAAGTGGATACTGAAAAGAACCAGGCACTCGTTGAGGGCAAGAAAGTTAAGCTTCCTCCTAAGGGTTATTATTTATTTTACAAACCAAAAGGTTACCTAACCTCCCTCTACGTCCCCATCATCGTAAGTCCATAGCTAAATTTTTACGAGAGCTTCTCTAAAGTTTTTTTTTTCCCGTTGGTCGGCTTGACAAAAGACAGTAAGGGCCTTTACTTTTAACGAACTATGAAGACCTTGGCAATTTTCTTCTACACCAAAGGTATCTTCAACCTCGCAGATTAAAAAAAATTAAGGGGTAGAGGTTAAGGGATTACTATTTTGTTTATGAAGTAAAGCTAAAGGAGGAGAGGAAGAGAGAAGTCCACAGGATAGTTAAATCCATGTCTGGGAATGCAAGAAAAAGGTTCTTAAGGTTGGTTTTGAGTCTATTTCCTTGGTAATCTAAAACTGGATGAAATCGTAGAACCTAAAGCCAAAGAGCTTGAAAAGCTTTTAGCTTTTGTAGGTCAAATCAAAAATTCTAAAACTTTAGCTAAAACTTCTTCAGGAGTATCAACATAGATAACCCCAGGGATGTTTTCCCAGGTTTTAAGACCTATAACCGGTTTCCACATCTTTAGAGCTAAAGCGATTTCTGAAAGAGTCCCGTAGCCACCAGAAATGGCTACAACTACCTCGGCACACCGAACGAGTATGACATTCCTACCCTCACCCATGTTGGTAACAACGGGCACACGAACATAAGGGTTTGCTTCTTCAGCCTTATTTCCTGGTAAAATTCCAACAGTTAGAGCTCCAGCCTCATAGGCACCTCGAGAAGCTCCCTCCATCACACCCCCAAGACCGCCGGTATAGATAATAGCTCCTCTCTCCCCTAAAAGCTTCCCTATCCTGTAAGCTAAATTGTAAGTCTCTTCGTCGGCTATACCAGCGCCGATAATTGCAATTCGTCTATTCTTTAAATCCATAAGCACCCACTAACTTAACGAAACGAACGGGCTCAAGGGCTTTGGTATGAAGTTTCCCCCCTCTCTTTACTCCCTTGATTAAAGTTTGGGAAAATTCATCACCTACAGGGATTACAATCCTTCCACCCTCAGTAAGCTGTTCAACAAGGGGGGGCGGAATATCGGGAGAAGCCGCTGTCACAATGATAGCATCAAAGGGAGATGCCTCTTTCCAGCCAAGCGTCCCGTCATCAAGCTTAAAGCTTATGTTTTTATAACCAAGCTCCTTTAAAACCTTTTTTGCTCTCTCAAGCAGCGTAGGGAACCTCTCTATGGTGTAGACCCAAAGGACAAGTTCTGCTAAGATGGCGGTTTGATATCCAGACCCGGTGCCGATTTCTAAAACCCTCTCATTCCCTTTAAGTTCTAAAGCTTCAGTCATTAGGGCTACAATGTAAGGTTGAGAAATGGTTTGACCTTCACCTATTGGCAAAGGGAAGTCCCCATAGGCTTGGTCCCTCAAGGCTTCGTCAACAAAGAGATGTCTTGGAACTTTAAGCATAGCTTTTAGAACTCTTTCATCCTTTATGCCTCGAGCCTTAATCTGTGTTTCAACCATCCGCTCTCTAGCTAAACGATAAATGTCAACCTTTTCCATGCTCTGCATACCTACCTTTACCTTTTGTAGGGTGGTTTAACAATATAGTAATGAGCTTCTTCTACAACCTCACCTTGGAAAACAATCTTTAAGACCTCAGTATAGTCTACCCCTTTGTAGTGTCTTACTATGGGTAAATTTTCCCAAAAGTTTTTCACTCGATAGTAATAATACCACTCCTCCTTGCCATGCTGAGTTAAAAAAACTTGAACTGGGGGGCCAAAGTATTGTAGTATCTCGGATTTAGTAGTGCTTTTAGGATGGATCAATGAGGCCTTAGAGGCAAGATTTGGTCCAGGTTTCGTAGCACAACTAATTAAGAAAAACCCAGCAACGATTAAAAAAAGCCATCTCTTTCCCATTCTGTTTAAAGATACTTTACAAATAAGATTTTGCCAACAACTATAGTTTTTTACCTTAAGCTAAATTCAAATAAAACATCTTGAAGTTCTCTAAAAATTATTTAAGTTTATAGAACTATGGAGGTATGTAGAATGGCTAAGATCAATCGTAGGCTCATTTTTGTTTTTATTATCATTCTTATTTTGTTTGCCTTTTCTTCTGCCATCTCTCAGGAAAAGAAAGACGAAACTTATAAGGCTCTTAGACTTTTTTCTCAGGTCTATCGTCTGATTGAGGAAAATTATTTCAAAGAAGTTAATCCGAAAGATTTGGTTTTAGGGGCGATTCAAGGGATGCTTTCCTCCCTTGATCCTCATTCTTCTTTGATGAAGCCTGAAGAATTCAAAGAGCTTGAGGTTGAAACCAAGGGAAGCTTTACCGGGATCGGGGTCGAGATAACCATCAAGGATGATGTAATAACAGTAGTTGCTCCCATCGAAGGTACGCCCGCTTGGAAAGCTGGACTAAAACCAGGAGATAAAATTTTAAAGATTGATGAAAAGAGTACTAAGGGGATGAAGATAACGGATGCAGTAAAGCTTTTACGTGGACCTAAAGGAACTCCGGTCAGGCTTACCATATTGAGAGGGGACCGGGACATCTTTGAAGTTACTATTATCAGAGATGTAATACCCATCGTTAGCGTTCGGAGCAAGATGTTAGAGCCAGGATATGCCTACGTTAGGATTTCCCAATTTCAAGAAAAGACTCCAGAAGAGTTGGTATCTGCTCTTCAAAAGCTTGAAAGCGAAGGGCCGATTAAAGGCTTGATACTTGATTTAAGAAACAATCCAGGCGGTCTTCTTAACGCAGCCATACAGGTTAGTGATGAGTTTCTTGAAGAAGGTCTTATCGTCTCAATAAGAGGTAGAACTAAGGCTAATCAAATGGAGTTTAGGGCAAAACCCAACCCCTCAAACAGAAAGCATAAGTACCCAATAGCCATCCTAATCAACCATGGCACAGCCTCAGCTGCCGAGATTGTTGCCGCTGCTTTAAAGGACAATAAACGTGCGGTAGTCATTGGCGAAAAAAGCTTTGGTAAGGGCTCGGTGCAAACAGTAATTCCTATAGAGGATAACTACGCTGTAAGACTAACGACTGCTCTTTACTACACGCCATCCGGACAATCCATTCATAACATAGGAATAACCCCAGATTTTGTAATCCCGAGCTCTGAAATTTCAAGGACAAAGGCTAAAAATTCAAACCAAACTGAAGAAACCTTCCCTCGAAGGTTCCCTTCTCCGGAAGAGGACTTGCAGGTAAAGGTTGCGCTTGAAATATTGAAGAATATTCAAGTGGTATCCCAGCTAAAGTATTAGAGTATGGTTTATCTATGCTAGACCCATTTTTTTGGTTATTTTTTATCCCTGTTTTGCTGATCTCTTTAACTGTGCATGAATTTTCGCACGGTTATGTAGCCTGGCTTTGTGGAGACCCAACCCCCAAGTATGCAGGTCGCTTGACTCTTAACCCTTTAAAGCATCTTGACCTTTTAGGGACGCTAACCCTTTTTCTTACTCAAGCCATTGGATGGGCAAAACCAGTCCCCATTAATCCCAACTATTTCCGAAATCCCTGGCGGGATATGGCTTTGGTTGCCGCAGCTGGTCCGTTATCTAACTTACTTCTTGCCCTTCTCTTTGCCTTTACCCTTCAAGCATTGGAAGCCCTTAGTTCAAGCCCCTCCGTCGGCTACTTTCAAAAGATACTATACCTTGGAGCAAGGGTAAACCTCGCTTTATCCGTTTTTAATCTTCTTCCCATTCCACCCTTAGACGGAAGCAAGGTTATAGTAAAGTATCTCCCTCCAGAATATAGATACAACTACTTAAGGCTTGAAGTGATAGGTTTTTTAATCATTCTTTTTCTTGCCTTAACGGGTATTCTACATCATATCATCAACCCTATTTTAAGCTTTTTGATGAACTTTATCCTTTACTTAACTTCCCTACCCTTCTCTTAAATCTTCTTTAAAGCCTAGCCTAACCCTCTGAGTATCCGTTTAAACGCAAATGTCTGATGAAGGTGAGTGGAATAAGAGCTATAAAAAAGCTTAACAAAAAAATCCCGCGTAGCCAAAGGCTTCAGCTAAAAACCCGCTTAGGCTTCGGCTTAGGGTTGTGGAAAGACCAAAGAGCATAGAGATTATGGCGTACTGAGATGAAGCAACCTCCTTTCGGCAAAGGCTTGTAAGAAAGGTAATAAAGGCTGAAGTTCCAAGCCCTCCAGTAAAGCTTTCGATAACGCTTGCTAGATAAACTGTTTCTCTTGGTAGGTTGGGAAGGGCTGAGGCAGTATACCCAAGGTTTGAAAAAGCTTGAAGAAGACCAAGGGAAAAAAAGGGCTTTTTAGTCCCGCTCTCGTAGTGATTATACCTCCTACTATGGCACCAGCTATGGTTAGGATCGTGCCAAGCGTCCCGGCAAACAACCCAATTTCAGCCCTTTCAAAACCTCGATCAACCCAGAAAGGATGGACCATACCACCAAGCAGGGCATCACCAATCTTATAGGTAAAGACAAATAGAAGAATCAGCAATCCAGACTTTCGAGATAAAAGGTCTTTGAAAGGGTCAATAAACATGCTTAATCCAATCTTACCTTCCTTTTTGATTGTTAAAGTAGTTGAAGCAAACTTTAGCGGAATAGGGAAAAGCGCTAAAAACAGTATTCCAAAAAGGGCTGGAATGTAGTTTGGGTAGATAAATTGAGAGAGGGCTGTAGCTAATCCTCCAGAAACTATCAGAGCCACCCTATAGGAAGAGATCCTTAAACCGTTTGCCTGACCTTGCAAACCCCTGGGGATTGCTTCAATGAACCATCCATCAAGAGCAGTATCAAAGGAAGATAATCCTCCAGAAACTATCAGAGCCACCCTATAGGAAGAGATCCTTAAACCGTTTGCCTGACCTTGCAAACCCCTGGGGATTGCTTCAATGAACCATCCATCAAGAGCAGTATCAAAGGAAGAGGAAAAGAAAGTTAAAAATAGAAGAAAGATTAGAAAAATAGAAAATTCTAAGGTGCATAAACTAAGTATTAGAAAGTTAACACCAAGAAGAAGGGCAAAGATAGCCATCCAAAACGTTCTTGAAAGAAATCTATCCATAAAAGGAGCCCATAGTGGTTTTAAGCTCCAGTACAACCCGGCTAACGAGATCAGTCCTATTGTAGATAGCTCAACACCTTGAGCCCGAAGTTAAACAGGAAGAAAAGTGTATAAATAACCTAAGGGTAAACCAGAAAAGAAATAAAAAATTATAACAAGTAGAAAACTTTGAAATTGGATCTTCATGGTCTTAAAGTATAATCATCTTATTAGGGCTAATTCAAAGTAAGGCAATTGATGAATAGTTTCACACTGTGGTAATAAAACCAAGAGGCTATGTAGGGACAAGTAGCTCTCTTGTCCTATAAAAATTTAGGCGCTCGGCTAGTCGCCCCTACGGCCGTTTTTTTTTTTTAAGGCCAACGCGGTTTGTCTTCATGTTTTATGCCTTTTATTACCACGAGCCCTCTTTGTCCCCTTATACGCAGTGAGGGGGTTTTTATTAAACTCTGAAACGCATGGTAGATGGTCTTTTTGAAAAAACCCATAATTTGTCCTTGTTTTTTTTAAATTCAGATGTATAGTTTTAGACAAAAGATATTCTAAGTAGAGGTAGAGTAGAAAAAGGGTTGAGTAGAGAAATTTTTGGCAACATCGCTGGTTTAAAGCCAAGCATCATTAGAAGTTTAGAAAAGCTTTATCGGAGAAAGGTTCCACCACAAAGCATAATCACTTCTGAGCTTGCTCAAGAGCTTGCCTATCTCTCTTATCAGATAAACAGACAGATTGGGGTCCTAATCAACCGTAAAGGAGATATCGATTTTGTAGTCGTTGGTTCCTACAATCGGATCGAGATACCAGAGCTACATGGATATAGGGACCATCAAGCAAGGCTAAAGGGATTGAGGTTTATCCATACTCATCTTGTGAAGAAAAATCAATCCTCAGGACTTGACCAGGATGACCTCATTGACCTTGCCTTTTTACGGCTTGACCTAATCGGAGCCCAAGAAGTATATGAAGATGGAAGAGTAGGAAGGATCCATATAGCCCATATCTTGCCAAGCCCAGAATTTTATAGCACATCCCTCGATGATGAAGTTAAAAAGCTTTTCTACTTCTTCAAGCCCGTTTATCCTTGGGATTTAAGGGAAAATTTTCAGGAGCTTATCAGAAACCTTGAAGAGGAGTTTGAAAGGGTATCAGGGACTCAGGCTCTTCATGAAAAGGAAGATAGAGCAATATTGATATTTGTTAGAAAACCTGGGGACTTAGATTGGGAAAATAAGCTTGCGGAACTTAAAGAACTTGCAAGAACTGCCGGAGTAAAAGTCGTTGGGGAGGTTGTTCAAAGGAGGGCACAAATTGACCCTCGATATGTCATTGGAAAGGGTAAGCTCCTTGAAGTTTTAATTGAGTGTTTGAGGAAAAGGGCTAATCTTCTTATATTCGACCGAGAGCTCACTCCTTCTCAGGTTAGAGCCTTAACCGAAGCCACAGATCTAAAAGTTATAGACCGCACTCAACTTATTCTTGATATCTTTGCCCAGAGAGCTAAGTCCAAAGAAGGAAAGATTCAGGTTGAAATTGCCCAGCTTAGGTATGCCTTACCAAGACTTAGGGCTAAAGACGATGCCTTTTCTCGCTTAACGGGGGGCATCGGTGGAAGAGGACCAGGAGAAACAAAGCTTGAAGTGGACAGACATCGGATAAGAGACAGGATTGCAAGGCTTAAGCAGGAACTTGAAAGCATTTCTGAAGAAAGAGCTCTGAGAAGGAAAAGACGGAAAAAGCTTAATTTTAAAGTGGTTGCCCTAATAGGCTACACAAACGCTGGAAAAACTACTCTTTTAAACAGACTAAGCCATTCTAACTATTTAGCTGAAGACAAGCTTTTTGCAACGCTTGACCCTGTTACCAAAGCGGTAAGAACCCCGAGTGGAAAAGTTTTTCTCCTAACTGATACAGTTGGCTTCATCAGAGAGTTACCGGAGGAGTTGAAAAAAGCCTTTAAAGCAACGCTTGAAGAGCTGTACAGCGCAGACCTTCTACTTCATATAGTCGATGCCTCAAGCCCTGATTTAGAAAATCACATAAAAACCGTAGAGGCCATACTTGATGAGATGGAGCTTAGACATGTTCCAAGGATCGTTGCCTTTAATAAAATAGACCTACTCGAAGACCTTGACCCTTTCCAACAAGCAACGGTTAAATCTTTAATGGAAGAGTTAGACGGGGTTCCCATATCAGCCTTAACCGGGTTTAATATAGAACTTCTCCTGAAGAGGATTGAAGAGAATCTATTTGTTCCTGAGACAGTTTTTTCACCCTCCTTTGAGGCTGATCAAGCCACAGTTCCTCAAGATTATAGAGCCTCCTAATAGGCTCATAAAAGATATGCACAACGATTGAGCCGTAATCTAAAACTATCCAATTACCCTGTTCCATTCCTTCAACTGAAAGGGGCATAATACCTATTTTTTTAAGCTCTAAAGTTACATAGTCTGCTAAACCTTGGGCATGTTTTGTAGAATGAGCAGTACAAAGCAAAAAGTAATCGGTAAAATCAACTTTTTTTCTCAAATCAATAGGTAGTATTTCTTCTCCTTTTTTATCTTCAAGAAGTTTAATTATCAGATCTTTAAGTGTTTCTACATCCATTAAACCTTCCCCTCCATCACAAGTCTTGCAAAGTGTTCAAAGCTTCTATCATAGGTTGCTTCGGCCTCCTTGGGAAAGGCACAAGCAGGAAGCTGCCTCATCTTCAGATGATAGTGCAAACACTCGCAGCAAATACCTTTTTTGCTACAAGGGTCGTAAGTGCAGTTGCATCTCTTAAGGTTTCTTTCTCTTTTACACTCCATCTCAACCCCTCCTCTACCAAATTATTCAACGGTTACGCTCTTTGCTAAGTTTCTTGGCTTATCAATGTCACAACCCTTTAAAAAGGCTATTTCATAGGCTAAAAGCTGTAAGGGCACAACATAAAGTATTGGCAAGAAGGCGTAACTTGTCTCTGGTATATAAAAAATATAGTTCACCTTATCTTCAAATTTGTTTTCCCCTTCTGTAGTAAAAAGAATAATAGGACCTCTTCTTGCCCTTATCTCTTCGGCGTTAGATAAGGTTTTTTCATGAACTATGCCAAGCTCTTTAGCGGAAAGGATGACTGTAGGGAAATTTTCATCTATCAGTGCAATTGGTCCATGCTTCATCTCCCCTGCAGCATAACCCTCAGCATGTATGTAAGAAATCTCCTTAAGCTTTAGAGCCCCTTCAAGCGCTATTGGATAGAGGATATTGCGTCCAAGATAAAGAAAGTTGCTTGCCCCATACCAATTTTTTGCACATTCCTTAATTCTGGGATGAAGATTTTCTATGACTTTTTTAAGAAGACCAGGAAGCTTGGGGAGCATTTTTATAAGTTCTTTAAGTTCTTTAAACTCATCCCTTTGATAGATTTCTTGCAAATATAAAGATAGTAGAATAAACATCAAGACTTGGGTGGTAAAGGCTTTTGTTGAGGCTACGCTTATTTCTGGACCAGCTTGAGTGTATAGAACTACGTCGCTTTCTCTGGTAATCGTGCTTCCAAGCACATTACAAATTGCAAGAGTCCTTGCTCCTTTCTCTTTTGCAAGCCTTAAACTCGCTAAAGTGTCTGCAGTCTCTCCAGATTGAGAGAGAGCAATAAAGAGAGAATCACTGTCTAAACGAGGATTTCTATAGCGAAACTCTGAAGCAAGGTCAGCCTCAATTGGAATGTCTATAACCCTTTCCAAAAGATACTTCCCAACAAGGCAGGCATGATAAGAAGTCCCACAAGCCACAAGAAATATTCTTTTTATCCCTGAAAAAAATTCTTGGGTTAAGCCTTCACGAGAAAAATCAATTTTTCCCTTGTCAAAGTCAACCCTACCAAGAAGAGTTTGCTGAAGAGCTGAGGGCTGCTCATAGATCTCCTTAAGCATAAAATGAGAATAGCCGCCCTTTTCTGCGCTTGCCAAATCCCAGGTTATAATTTGAGGAGTTTTCTTCAGCTCTCTACCATGAAAATCAAAATATCTAACCTCCTCTTGGCTGAGTATAGCAACCTCGCTATCCTCTAAGAAAACAACCTTTTTTGTGAAGGGAAGCAAAGCCGGAATGTCTGATGCCAAAAAATTTTCCCCTTCCCCAAGCCCAACAACTACCGGACTCTGAAACCGGGCAACATAAATTTTTTCAGGCTCCTTAATGCTTATCATAGCCACAGCAAAAGCTCCCTTAAGCCTCTTTAAAGCATTGAGAAACGCCTGAAACAAGTTTAGACCCTCTTCAACATACTCTTCGATTAAATGAACTATAACTTCAGTATCTGTATCTGAAATGAATTTATGTCCCTTGATAATAAGTTCTTTTTTAAGTTCGTAAAAATTTTCGATTATTCCATTATGAACAATGGCAAGTGTTGCTTTGCAGTCAAAGTGAGGATGAGCGTTTATCTCGTTTGGTTCTCCGTGAGTTGCCCATCTTGTATGACCAAGACCAGGGGCTTTTGGCTCAAGATTAGACCTCCGATAGATGTCTTCTTCAAGGTCGTACACCCTACCCTTTCTTTTTAGCACTCTCAAACGTCCCTTATCAAAAAAGACGACTCCAGCTGAGTCGTAGCCTCTGTATTCAAGCCTTCGTAAACCCTCAAGAAGAACAGGCAAAACCGGTCTTTTTCCAACATACCCTACTATTCCACACATCCCTTCCTCCTTTAGAAGCTTTAAGCCTTATTTAAAACCAAATTTTAAGCTTTGTTTAGTTAATTTGTCAAGCAGGTTTGGCCAGGTGTTTGAGAGAGAGACAACCGTTCCTAAGTGTTTCTTATTCAAAAAGCTAATCGCAGAGCGACGGACTGGATGGCTAACATTTTGCTCAGCAGACATCCGCTCCTCTATACGAAATTTCACAAAAGACCCGTGAACTTACGCCTCGGGGCAGAATGACATATAATTTATTATCCCCCAAAAAACGTGAACTTACAGACTGAAAATAATAATTAGTAACAACAATACCAAGCTGAACAACAATATCAGCTCTCAGTTGACCGGCAACCTAGTTCGATTTAAACACGTTTAAGCTCAGTAAATCCTTATAAGAGAATTCAGAAAGAGCGGGGCAACTTTCTTTTATGATATTAAAGTTCTCTTCGCTTTCCCATATAGCCTTTGGGAAAGGCCAATCTTTACAAGGCTTGGGCTTAACCGGATGGATTAAGCAGAGATTTTCCTTTTCGTCAAAAAAAATACAGTAGTTGTTAACCACACGCATTTCTAACCTATTTTCTCCCTTCTTTATCGTGTAATCCCTTAAAAATTTTTCTAACGAAAGTCCTAAGTAATTAGCTATGTTTAGCACATCTTCCTCTGTTAAAGAAACGGTGCTTTCTCCTTGGCAGCAAGCTCCGCACCTTTTACAGACAAATGTCTTCATATCTCGTAGGGGATGGGGTCTTGCACTCCGGCCTCAGCAAAGGCTTTAAGCCTCAATTTACAAGAAGAACAACGACCGCATGCTTTATCTCCACCACGATAACAAGACCAGGTAAGATGAAAAGGAGCGCCTAACTCTAAACCAAGCTTTACAATCTCAGCTTTAGATAGATAAAGAAGAGGGGCTTCTATTTTTAGCTCTTCACCAATTTTTGTCCCAAGAGCTATCGTTTTTTGCATTGCTTTAATGAACTCTTCTCGACAATCTGGATAACCTGAAAAATCAACCTGATTTACTCCTATGAAGATTCTTTTAGCTTCTAAGGCTTCAGCAATGGCAGTAGCTATGCTTAAAAAAACCCCGTTCCTAAATGGAACATAAGTTGAAGGTATACCCGGGGTGACATCTTCCTCAATTTCTATTCTTTCATCAATTAAACTTGAGCCCCCAACTTTTTTGAAAAATGGAAGTTCAACAACAAAATGCTTTTCTGGC
>Ga0081519_100207_pt1 | contig 11548 bp, 7 predicted proteins | sample ConSprmetagenome_FD_70987 | JGI IMG/M metagenome (GOLD analysis project Ga0081519, IMG submission 70987) | Hot spring microbial streamer communities from Conch Spring, Yellowstone National Park, USA - C T=80-84 v2 (version 2) | ecosystem: Environmental > Aquatic > Thermal springs > Hot (42-90C) ...
CTCATCAAAAGCAAGCCCGTCTTTGTGGTAGCGGGAGGTGGTGCATACTTTTTGGACAGGTCTTTGTTTGAAAGGGAGGTGTATATCCCAGTGGAACCCGACTTTTCCAACGCAAGAGGCTACCACAAGATTGGGCTGGGAATTATTAGGAGGGGCTTCTGACCCTTCCTTTCCTTTTTCTACAGAAGCATTACCAACGATTTCGGGACTTGTAAAGTTGAACATCCCAAACACCTGAGGCGTGCAGAGAAAAGACTAAAGAAGCTTCAAAAAGATTTATCAAGGAAGCAAAAAGGGTCAAAGAACTACGAAAAGGTAAGAAGAAGGCTTGCTAAATTGCACACTCACATATCCAATGCAAGGAACGACTTTTTGCATAAGAACAGAAATTGGCAACTGTTTCACACCTCCCTCCATATACACATTTGGAGATACTTTACAAGGCTTCTGTTATGTCTGTATCTTCAAAATCCCTCATCGGGACGTCCCCCCAGCGGATAAGGGAACTAACGGACTTATAACGGAGGATGCATTCAGGTTCTCTCCAGATATAAAAGAGTTGGAAAGAATGCTTTCAGCCTATAAGGGCATAAACTAAGCCTCTGATTTTTGCCTCGGAGGGCAATTGGGCTTTGGCTACCTTTTCTGCTTCTGAAATGGGATAGGGTTCAGAATAAATTCGCTTGGGATTTGAAGGAAGAGGATACCTCTCTTGGAGGACGGCTTTGATGATGTCTTTTAGGTTGGTGGTAGTTTGGTTGGTCTTCAGTGTTTGGAGTTTTACAATTCCTACTGGTGCCTCAGGAACACGAGGAAGGCTTCTAAATCTCAAAAGGGCAAAATCAAACAATTCTTCCATATCAGGTGAAGAATTTGTATCCTCCTCTTCATCCTCTGGCCTTCCCGTCCACCTGTAATACTCATACTCTTTCAAATGCAGCATGTTAGCCATTACCTCGGGCGGGATCCTTCTCGGGTATTTAATAAAACCAACCACATTTTTAAGTAGGTCTTGGTAGGTTTCTCTGTCAATCCCAAAAATACTCTGCACCCTACTGTATCTTTCTATCAACCCATCCTTCAAAATATAGCTTCCGCTAAACCTGTCGCTTGCAGAAAGCAAACAACCAAACTCAAGCAATCCCATAATATACCGAACCCGTGCCAACGCAGCTTCTTTAATCTTCTTAGGATTATTTAGGTCCTCCTTGGAGATCAAAACATGGTCCTTCTGAACAATACCTCTTTTAGAGGTATCACAAACAAGGAGAACATTTGGACGCCTAAAAATCTCCCTCCCACCTACCTTCCTGTAGTCAAGGTCTTGTTCCCTGAAAACGGAAAACTGCCTGCGAAAGTTGTTTATAGAACCTTCAATGTCCGCATACGAAACTCCAATCTGTGCAGTCTGTAGATACTCCCTGTATGTTTCAAAGGGAAACAGCAGCAAGGTTAAGCTATTGGAGATGCTTGTGTTGTAAAGCTTTCTGTTTTTTCTTCTTAAAACCGCAACCGAGACCACCGCAACGAACACTGGTGCATATGGCTGGGCTAATCCCACATTATACAATCGCATAGTCCCGTCTATAAAGATGTTGAAGGAGAAAGGAGGAGGGCTTTTGTGGTCTTTAACCTCTTCCTTTGAAAGGCCTCCTTCATGGCTGAAATCCACCTGATCATAAAGAGGTTTACCCTCCTCTTCCAACGCAAAGTATGGAACTATCCATGACTTCTTCAACATAGCTTCACTCCTCCACTCTATGTAAAGGAATAGGATACCTTATGAAGATGGGCACCCTTATTGCCTCGTGCACCAGCACTGACTGACCAGCTTTCAAATTCTCCACCCGCTTTAGCAAACCCTCAGACAATTTTTTGTAAAACTTGTTTGACAGTTCTACACTGTCGGTTTTGCCTATAAGATAGGTGGAACAGTTCCCTAATATCTCCTCATCTATCTGAGAAGCAAACTGCTGAGCACCTATAAGGGATAGACCTATGCTTCTCCCACGGGCTGCAATGTCAATTAGAAAGTGCTTGATGGGTGAATACAAACTCCCCGTAGAGGGTGCAAACTTATTTAGTTCATCCACAAATATAGCTACCCTTGATGGGAAAGTGCTATACGCTGGGTGTCCCTGCTTTCTGTTTTCAAGAATGTAAGTGAGTTCAGAAAGAATGGAAAAGAACACCATCCTCTTTTCATTGTCCTTTAAAGGATTTATGTCTATCACCCAAAAATCTCCTGCTTCTATTTTGCTAATATCCAAAGACCTCCCGCTTGGCTTGTCCTTTATCAAAATCTTGCTGTGTAAAATCTTGTTAAGACGGTTCAGAAACTTCTGAACAGTGCTAACATGGTGGGAAGAAGAAGCTATGTCTATGTATTGACTATTCCCAGCATTTTTAAGCTGTGATCTTAGTTCTCTCATTAATATCTCAAAACTTATCCATGCATTCCTATACTGTTCAAAAATACTTAAAACAAGAGATTCAAACTTGTCATCCACATCCGAAGGGTCAAACAAAGACAAAAACACATAAGGACCTATCTTTAACAGGTCCCGCAAACCATAATAGTAATCCTCCGCTGGTTCAAAGATGCGGGAACGTTCTTTAAAGACCTTTATCGGGTCTATACCCTCCTCCTTTGCCTTAGCCCACATAGCCGCATCTTCCCTGCGTTCTGGTATATTCTCAAGATGCTGGACTGCAGAATCTAAACTGTCATAGTCAAAGTTCTTCACCGAAAGCAGGTCCTTTTCCTTCACGTTAAAACCCACCACCGCTAAAGACCTCTCACTGTCCTGCTTAGATAGGGCGGATGCAATCAAAAACAGGGCATAGCTTGTCTTCCCAGCTACACCAGATTTGCCTGTGATGTTTACATGGGCGGCCTTGTAGCCAAAAATATGTTCATAATCGCCATACACGGGCACAAGGGTGGAAAACCCATCCTCCACAAAACCAAGTAAAATCCTGTTTCGGGGCTTAACCATACTCTGAAGAACGGGCTGGATACTCCTCGCCATAGATTTCCTTATCGCAAAGTTCTTGATAAAAGGTGCCTGCACCCCATCCTCCCTATGGACTATCCTTGCTTTCCCCACCCTTATAACGGTAGTCTCTGTAATGGGTTCCTCCTCTGGCTGACCGCTTTTAAAACCATAAAAGTCAAAAACAGGGGACGGAACATCAGAAACCGATTGTATCTCCTCCACCGTCCCAACCGCTATTTTACCATTCCCAAGAATTACCTCAATAAACTCCCCAGGTTCTATATGAATGTCCTCGTCTGTCTTTAGCCAAAAGTAAAACTCATAGGGAGTAGCGGGGGTTTTTTCAGTAATGCTTACCCTCCCAATTATCCCGCTAAGCTTTTCTTCTATATCCTCCTCATCATCCTCCTCTGGTTCATCCACAAACCCATACTTATCAAGCACGCTTCTTATCACCCCAAGAACCAGCTTAGTAAAATCAGCAGAGATAGGGTTTGCTTTCTCCACCGCAGGAAGCGATTTCTCCCACAGCCAAAGATTGTGGGGCAACTCTCCATTCCTTATCTTCTCAATAAACCCGCTTATATACCTGTCTATCTCCGTCCTATACATCCCAAACCTTTCCCTCAAAAAATCCCTTATTGGTTTGCTTTTTTTAAGGTCCCTCTCCAGGTCTTCCCACCTTATACCCATGCCAATCCTCCAAGTGTTCAATATAGTGAAAAGGACATACTTCTTATTATAGTAAAAAGAAGGAAGGGTGGAAAATGGAAGACAAGGTTGCTATTTTGCAGCAGAGGCTGAAGGAGTTGTTTTCTCGGTTTTTAGGTCAGCCTGTGGTTGTGGCCTACTCGGGTGGAAAAGACAGCACCTTTTTGCTTCATAATGTGCTTGTTCTTTTGGAAAAGATGCGTTCTAACCCATTGGTGGTTGTGTATGCGGATACCCTTGTGGAGAACCCTCTCATTCATCAGCATGCAATGGAGTTTTTAGAAAAAGTCAAAGCTTACTGTGAAGACGCTGGAATAGATGCCCGCATTTTGATAGCCCAGCCTGAGGTAAGAAACACCTTTTGGGTGAATGTGATAGGTAAGGGTTATCCCATGCCAAACCATTGGTTTCGTTGGTGTCAGAATAAATTGAAAATTCAACCCATGAAGAAGATCCTTGAGGGTTTTTCTGAAGGCATTCTGCTTGTGGCGGTGAGAACTCAGGAAAGCGTGGCAAGGAAAAAGTCCCTCAGTCGCCGCCTGAACGGAATGGAACTTGAGAAGAACCATCTGCGGGTCTTTGCACCCATCTTTGACTTTACTGAGGAAGATATATGGGAGTTTCTTACACAAAATCGTAGCCCCTGGGGTGAGGATTACAGCAAAGTAATAAACCTCTACAAAGCCGCAAGAGGAGAATGCCCGCTTATTCCTGAAGAAAGTAGTGGTAAAAACGGATGCGGTTCCCGATTTGGCTGTTGGGTATGCACTGTCGTCAAAGAAGACAAAACCCTAAAAAATCAAGCCCAGGGAAGCGAAGTTCTAAAAAGGCTTTATGAGTTCAGGAACTGGATGGCGGAGTTTAGCCTTGACCCACAAAATCGGCTTCCTTTTCGCCGCAACGGAAAGCCCGCAATAAACAAAAAAGGCATGCTTTCCTTTCAGGCACGAAAAGAAATTTTGAAAAGACTGCAGGAACTGGAAAAGCAAACGAAGATGCAAATTATAAGCACAGAGGAGATAGAGGAAATTAAGAGGATATGGGAGGAGGACAAAAGAAGGTTTTCTAAACTTTTACCTCCTCCTTAAAACCACCAAATACTCCCTGTCCATCCTCTGGTCTTCAAGCCCTGTGGCAGGATTTTTCTTTACACGAAACATAACCCTTGAGACTATTTTGTCTATGTAAGTCCTTTCATGCACCCACTCTCCCTCAGCGGACAGGTGCTGGCAGATAATCTCGTGTATTGGAATGCTTTGCCCTCTTACTTTTACAGGACCCACGAAAACAAACATGTAATCTGAGACCTTCTGGGAAAGTCTCTCAAGGGTGGAAAGAACCGCAAAAAAGTAGTTATCATACAGCTTCAGCAAATGCTTTTCCTCAATGGCTTTTCTGTAGGTGTGATAGGTTTCAGAGAGAACCTTTATGGCGGGAATCTCTCTGTAGGGAATTTCTTTACTTGAGAGGCTTTGGATGAATTCTTCAGTATAGCCCAGCCAAAAGAGTTCCAGCTTTGTGCTTCTGATATACTCTTGGGCTTGCAGATAGGGAGGAGAGGTTATGAGAATATTCACGTGTTCCTTTAGGTTTTCCTCCATAACATCAACGCCCGCCTTTACCACGCTTTTCACTTTTTGAGGACTTTTGCCTTGATACTCAGAAAGCTTTTGAAGGGTTTTCTGAAGTTCTTTCTCAAGCATGCTATAGAACAGACCTTGGCAGCCCTCCCTCAAAAGCTTTTCTACCTTTTCTTTGGCGTGCTTTGACCTGTATAGCTTGTGAAGTTTCTCATCTGCATAAGAAAAGTGTTTTGTAAGCTTAAGAAGAGGAACAAGCAGAAGCTTTTTGGTGTATTCGTCAGCAGACTGATGGTAAAAACTCCAAGCCTTAGAAAGCATGGGCAGGAACTCCTCTGGGTGCCAATAAAAGAGGTTCTTCCACTTGGGCAAAAACTCCTGTGGGTGGGATTTGATTTTGTCAATCAATTTGTCTAAGGGTTTTGGCTTTGTTTCACAGAGAGGATGAAGAAAAGCAAGCAGTGGGTTTAGGTCCCAAAGTTCGTAGTCAAGGCCATAAAGGCGTGCAACAAAACCTACTGTGCCAAAGCCCGCAAAAGGGTCAAAAACTTTCATGCCCTTTTTGGCGTAGTTCTCCATCACAAAAGCGGGAACTTGCGGGATAAATTTGGCAGGGTATCTGTAGAGGGAGAAAAGTCCAAAGCTGGGACTTGGAATAGCGGAGGTTTTTCTGAAGAGGATCTCTTGGGCGGTCATAAAATTATTTTATGAACCGATTAAGGGATGAATCCCTTGACTTCAAAGGCGTTCCTGCAGGTCAAGGGCTTCACAGCATTCATCCATACCCTGCAATGTTTCATTTTCTGTTGGTGAGAAAGTTCCTTAAGGAACTGTCCAGCGAAGGAGACTTGGTGCTTGACCCTTTTTGCGGTTCAGGAGTTTCGGCAGTTGAGGCACTGCTAAGTGGCAGAAACTATGTGGGCTACGATATTAACCCTTTGGCGGTTCTAATTGCAAAAGTCAGAACCACTCCTATACCCACGGAGAAGGCTTTAAAGCTGTTGGGATTGATACTAAAGCAAGAGGTGAAAGACTACGAGGTTCCAAATTTTCCAAATATTGAATACTGGTTTGATGAGGATGTTATAGAGGAGTTGGCAAAGCTTAGGGCTGCTATCTTTAGCGTTGAGGATGATAGGTTGCAGAACCTTTTCAAGGTAGCTTTCTCTGAGACTGTAAGGCTGGTATCAAAGGCAGACCTTGGTGAGTTTAAGCTGGTTAGGGCTAAAAAGGCTAAGAGGGAGGATGTAAAGCTGCTTTTTGAAGTTATTGCCAGAAGAAACATTGTAAGGGTTTCTGTCCTTTCTAAGCTTCCACTTAAGGCTTTTGTTGAAATCCAGCAGCTTAATGTGCTGGAGGGCTTACCACTACAAGACCAAAGCGTGGATCTGCTAATCACATCTCCGCCCTACGGAGATTCAAAGACCACCGTAGCATATGAACAGTTCTCCAAGCTTTCCATAAAATGGCTGGGCTTGGACGAGGGCTTCAAAAATCACCAGCTGGGGGCAAAAGAAAAAAGCTGTGAAAAGGCTTTACCCTCGGAGGAACTAAATGAATGCCTTGAGGAGATAAAAAGGAGAGACCCAAAGCGGGCGAGGGAGGTCTATAGTTTTTACGCAGACTTATACAGGGCTATAGAGAACATTTCAAAAAAGGTCCAACCAGGCAAGCATGCGGTGGTGGTGGTGGGCAACAGACAGGTAAGAGGCGTTGAACTGCCCACAGATAAGATATGTGTAAGTTTCTTCAGACATTTCGGTTTTACTCATACCGCCACCTTAGTCAGGGAGATCTCAAACAAAAGGATGCCCTCTGGGACTATGAAGCATGAGTATGTGGTGATTTTGCAGAAAATTAGCATAAAATTTTGAGTAGGAGGAGAACCAAATGAAGATAGATTTCATAAACCCAAGCATACTCAGGGAGTTAGCAGAGAGGTTTCCTGAGGGTGCCCAAAAGACCCGCAAGAGGTTTAAAAACTTTGACAAGTGGCTAATGGGAGAGGACTATCCCACATACAATCAGCTTGTCCAGCTAAGCAAAATTTTTGGCGTTCCTTTTGGAGATTTCTTTTTGGAAAAGCTTCCAGAGACAAAGCTTCCCTTTGAAGGAGGAACTAAAGACTTTCAGGATGCGGTCAGGCACGCCCAAAAGGTGCAGAACTGGGCAAGGGAAATACTTATTGAGTTTGGGCATGAAAGCCTTCCTTTTGTAGGCAAATATAGAAGCGGGTTTGATGAGAACGTGCTGATAGAGGAACTCAAAGGCTTTTTTGGTGAGGTGAAGACCTTTGATGAGATGGTAGAGAGGGCGGAAGAAAAGGGAGTTTTTGTTATAAGAAGCGGGTATATCAAAAATGTTCGCAGGGTTTTAAGCCCTCAGGAGTTTAGAGGGTTCGTGCTTTTTGATGATATTGCGCCTGTGGTTTTCATAAACAACAGAGATGATGTGCGTGGAAAAGCCTTCGCCCTTGTTCATGCCATCGTGCATGTTTTGGCGGGAGAAAGTGCGGTCTTTAGGCGGGGAAGCGAAGATAAAGCTTGCTTTAAAGCGACCGTTAAGTTCTTAGAAGAAGTTCAGTTAGAGGAAAAGGAAACCGCCCAGCCAAGCGTCATCAATTACTGGAGTAGGAGGTTCTTAACCCTTCTGAAAGAAGCGGTAAATAGCGGCATTCTTCTACATACAGACCTCTTTGACATCACAAAGCTAAGCCTCAGAAAACTTCTCCCTTTGCTTGATAGCAACCCTCACCGCCAAGTTTAGCTTGCTTTTTCCTTCTTTCTGTGTCTTACCTTACATTGTGAAGTGTAGGATAAGACTTGACAAGTAGTAAATTTTACTTTAAACTTTCTCAGGAAGGAGGTGGTGCCATGAGGGTGGTTGTGGCAAAGCAGGATTTAAGCAAGGCAGTAAGCTTGCTTTACAAAATAACTGACAAGCATGCCATTTATAAGCCTGCTGCGTGGTTTAAGCTGAAAGCTACGGATTGTTTTGTAGTTGAAGCGAGGAATGATGAAATGCATCTTAGAATGAATATTCCTGCAGATGTGTGGGAAGAGGGTGAGACATGTGTGCAAGCTGGAGTGTTTTTAGAGATAGTCCAGTCAAGCAAAAGTAAGATTTTAGAACTGCGGACTGAGGGTGATAAGCTTGTGATAGATGGTAATGATGTGATAGATGAGATTAGTATTAAACCAATAGAGGAGTTTCCTGAGTTTCCAAAATGTGATTATAGATATTCACTACCAGTTAATAAATTGAAAGAAAGTGTAGAAAAGGTTGGGTTTGCTGTTGGTGATGATAAAAGCTGTAGGGCAAACCCCTTGAACCATCTGCTTATACATGGTAGAGGCGAGTATTTAAACATAGTAGGCTGTGATGGATATAGGTTGGCTGTGTTTAAAGTAGATATACCGTTTAGCGAGACTATTTACATTTATAACCAAGCTTTAAAGGTATTACCTAACTTGCTAAAGACTGCTAAGGGCGATGTGAAAATAGGTGTATGTGAAGATAGAGAAAAATGTGTTTGTTTAGCGGGTGAGAACTTTGAACTGGCGGTGCGGGTGGATGTTGGGTATGATTATCCTGACTACGAGAGTGCTATACCGTCGGGTTGTAATACTTTGATTGAACTTCATGCAGAGGATTTAAGAAGGGTTTTAGAAAGCCTTGTGCGGGAACCTAAAGTGATATTTGAACTGACTGAAAGTAGCGAAGGGTTTACAGTTAAGACTAAAGAACACTTCAATAATGAAACTGAAGCGTGGGTGCGGGGTAGAGTAGTGGGTAAAGATTTAACCATAGCTTTCAAACCAAAGCAGCTATTGGATTTCCTCAAAGGCATCAAGCACTATATACAGATAGAACTAACCGATGAAGAAAGCCCTGTGGTTTTCGTTGCAGACAAAAACTATCTGTATGTTGTTATGCCAGTGCTGTTGAATAGTTGACTGAAGTCGTGCCAGAAAACGGAAGGAGGGGAGTGTTTTACCACACCTTAGGAAGGAGGTGGTGGAGATGTTGAGGGTGAAGCTGGGTATGTTGGAGGAGGTTCCTTTTGAGTGGTATGCTGTAGACCCTTTTAGGTTTTCAAGGGAGAAGGTTCTTTTTGACCATCAGAGGGAGGCTTTAGAAAGTGCAGTGAAGGGACTTTATTGCTTTTATGGGCTTTATGGAGGGAGTAAGAGAGAGTTTTTTGAAGGTGTTTATGGTGGTGTGTTGCCTGAGGTTTTCCCTGTGGAGAATAAGAGGGCTATAGAACTTTATTATTCCGCAGGGTTTGAGGTGAGTAGAGAGGGAGTTTATACCCATCAGATAATCAACCGTATGAGTTTTTGGATGGCTACGGGGTCGGGAAAAACTCTTGTGATAGTGAAGCTTATTGAACTCTTAAATAATCTTATTTCGCTTGGGCTTATTCCACAAAAGGATATTCTGTTTCTAACGCATAGGGATGATTTGATAGGGCAGTTCAAAAGGCATGTGGAGGAGTTTAACGAGGGCAGGATGCCCAATGAAAAGCTTGAACTTTATGAACTAAAGGATTATGAAAGGGTAAAAACCAACCTCTACAATCCCACGGGCATTCCTGTGTTTTACTACAGGGCAGACCTTTTTGACACAGAACAAAGCGAAAGGAGGATAGATTTCAGGAACTATCTAAACGATGGGAACTGGTATTTGATTTTGGACGAAGCCCACAAGGGAGACTGGGAGGAAAGCGTAAGGCAGGCAATTTTCAACATACTCTGTAAGAATGGCTTTAGGTTTGACTTTTCCGCTACATTCACAGAGGAGATTGACTTTATCACCTGTGCATATGAGTTCAATTTGGCGGAGTTTGTAAGGCAGGGCTATGGCAAACACATATACGTATCAAAGGAGAACCTAAGAAGCTTTCACATAGATTTTTCTCCAGAGGAAAAGCGAAGAACTGTCTTAAAAATCCTTGTTCTCCTTACAGGGCTTATAAAGACAAGGGAACTTCTAAGAAACACCGTTCCCTATCACAAACCCTTGCTTTTGGTGCTTGTTCGTTCTGTGAATACCAAAGACTCGGACATGGAAATCTTCTTCAGGGAACTTGCCCGCATAGCAAACGGGTGGGTGCGGGAGGAAGACCTTCAAAGGGCAAAGGACGAACTAATCCAAGAGTTGGAAAAGGCAAACTTTCAGTTTGAAAGCGTAAGGCTTAGCAGAGAGTTTTTAGACCTACTGAGGGAGATAACCTTTGAAGATGTGCTTGAGAGTGTGTTTAACTCCAAAAGCACTGGAACCGTAGAAGTGGTTCAAATTCCGCAGAACAGGCAAGAACTACTTTTCAAGCTAAAGTCTGGAGACAGACCCTTTGCCCTGATGAAGATAGGAGATATAACCCAGTGGTTAAAGGAAAAGCTGGAAGGGTATGAGGTAGTTGAGAGGTTTGAAGACGAAAGCATTTTTGCAAGGCTAAACGAGGACGAAGACATAAACATCTTGATGGGTTCCCGGGCATTTTATGAAGGATGGGACTCTAACCGTCCTAATGTGGTAGCTTTTATAAACATAGGCATAGGAAAGTTCGCTAAAAAGTTTGCTTTGCAAAGCATAGGCAGAGGAGTGAGGATTGAACCCTTTAAGAACATGAAAAGAAGGCTTGAGGGCTATGAAGAACTCAAAGGCTGGACTGTTCCAATAGAGACGCTTTTTGTGTTTGGCACCAACTCTATCAGTTTGGGCATTATATTGCAAACACTGAACGAAATTCGGCAGCGGCAAAACTCCCACAGAAGGCTTTCTGAGAGGAAGCCTCAAAGACCCACACAAAGGCACGAAGAGAAAGAGTCCCCCTCTGTATGGGCTGGTGTCCATACATATCGCCGTTTTAAGGCGACCCGCCGAGGGTTAAGGGCCTTTGAAAGCCCGGGGAGCACTCTTTCACCCCATAACCTCTCAGAACGCCTCGTCAACGCCCTGAGGGCTTACTTTTTCGGCGGTTTTTTATCTTTCCCAACTTGGGATAAGAACAAATCTAACACTATACACCTCATTGTCAAGAGAAAGAAATTGGATGTTTGTCTATATAAGACCACAAGATCAGATACTGGTTTCAAAGACTTGAGATTGCATCCTGAGGACAAAGAAGCGGTCAGGGAGTTTTTGACTATTGATGACAAGGTTTTGGTTTGCATGTTTGATGTAAACCCTAAGCTTTTGCGAAAACTAAAGGAAGAGTTTGATTTGGCGGTGCAGGAAGACCCAAAGGAGAGAAAA
>Ga0081519_100208_pt1 | contig 11545 bp, 10 predicted proteins | sample ConSprmetagenome_FD_70987 | JGI IMG/M metagenome (GOLD analysis project Ga0081519, IMG submission 70987) | Hot spring microbial streamer communities from Conch Spring, Yellowstone National Park, USA - C T=80-84 v2 (version 2) | ecosystem: Environmental > Aquatic > Thermal springs > Hot (42-90C) ...
CAAGGATTTTTGCAAGAGGTCTGCGTGTCTCAGGGAAATATAGAGCCCTTCGCCCACGCTCGCACCCAAGTTGGAAAGGATAGTGGCCTTTAGCTGTTCTATACCACTTCCATCTTTGGCACTAACCAGCACAGAGCTTGGAAATAACTTTTTGTGTCCCTCCCAAAAGCCAAGGTCTGCCTTATTTAAAACCACTATATGGTTTTTATCCTTCACGAGAGAGTAGATGTAAAGGTCTTCCTCTTCAAGGGGCTCGTGAGCTTGAACCACAAAGAGTATAAGATGGGCGGTGTTTAGCTTTTGTATGCTCCGTTCTATGCCAATTTTTTCCACTGGATCCTCAGAATGCCTAATACCTGCGGTGTCTATGAGGTTTATTGGGATGCCTTCCAAGTTCAGGGGCTCCTGCAAAAAGTCCCGCGTGGTGCCCGGAATGTCCGTGACGATTGCCCTTTGGGTGCCCAGTAATCTGTTAAAGAGAGAGGATTTACCTACATTGGGCTTGCCAACTATTGCCAAATTGACGCCTTTTCTCAAAAACTCTCCCGTTTGGACTGTGGCAAGCAATTCCTCTATTTTGGTTCTTATTTCCTCAAGCTGGCTTTTTATTTCCTCCTCGCTCAGGGTTGGAATGTCCTGTTCTTCAAACTCTATGCTTGCCTCCACAAAGGCGCAGAGGTTGAGGATTTTTTCCCTGAGAGGAACAATAAGCTGAGACAGGTCTCCTCTGAGTTGTCTTAGGGCGCTTTTTAAGGCAAGCTCGGACTTGGCTGATATTAGGTCTCCCACCGCCTCCGCTTGAAGGAGGTCCATCTTTCCGTTCAAAAAAGCCCTTTTGGTAAATTCACCCCGCTCCGCAAGTCTTACACCGTTTTGAAGAAAAAGCTCCACCACCTTTTTTAATATCAGAGGGTTTCCGTGCAAAAACAACTCCACCATATCCTCACCAGTGTAGCTTTTGGGAGACTGGTAATAGATCATTATGCCCTCGTCTATGGGATTTCCCTCCGCGTCAAGGACCTTTACCAGATGGGCATACCTGGGCTTTAGCTTACCTTTTAGCTCCACAAAGGGCAAAACCTTTTCCAAAACGCCCAGACCGCTGAGCCTTACAACGCCAATGGCACTTTCTCCATAGGGTGTAGCTATGGCTACGATAGGTTCCCTTTGCTTCATAGTAAAAGCCAGCCCGGCGGGATTCGAACCCGCAACCTTGGGATCCGTAGTCCCACGCTCTGTCCAGTTGAGCTACGGGCCGTCTATCTTTTAAATTATAAGCGTGCCCGGGGGGACTTGAACCCCCGACCTTGGGTTCCGGAGACCCACGCTCTATCCAACTGAGCTACGGGCACTATAAAAGTAATTTAGTTCAACCTCAGCAACAGCAACATCAACAGCAACCGCCCGCACCAGCTAAAAAGTAAATCACTTTTCAAGTTCTTCCTCTTCTTTCTTGCGTCTCTCGTATTCTTTTTTACCTTCCAGTAAAAAGTAAACATCTCTCACAGCACTTACAATCACCAATAACCACAAAATGCCCAGCGAAAAGAATGTAAGCTTGGGTATCCTTGCAAAACCTCCAACGCTGTCGTAGGACGAAAAAAGAATTATTCCAGAAAAGACCAATCCCAAAATAACATAAACAAGCGGAGTAGCAATTAACTGTCCCCACCACTCTATCTTTGCTAACTTCTCTGTTCTCCCATGCATTATCTCCTGCTTAGCCAAACTATCCTCTGCCTTTAGCCTGTGCTCTATCTTTTTAAGAATTTTCTCCACACTTCCTCCCTCTCCCTTAGCCACACGCCTCAACAACTCCTCCCTCAACTTCTCGTCCTTCACCTCTTCCATAATCCTCCTTATCAGTTCCTTGTCGTCCATGGCTATCTCCTCCCACGGTATTTAATTTTAGCAAAGGTTATTTACTTAGCTAACTTTTCAGTTAAAATCTTAACTATGTCAATAAAGTTTGGCACCGATGGTTGGAGGGCGGTAATAGGAGATCAATTCACCTTTGAAAACGTAAGAAAAGTAGCCTACGCCCATGGGCTGGTGCTCCAAGAGGAGGGTAAAAAAAGGGTAGTGGTGGGCTACGACAGAAGATTCTTAAGCAAAGAGTTTGCACAGGAAGTATGCAAGGTCTTTTTGACCTTTGGGCTTGAAGCCTACCTTTCGGAGGAAGAATGCACGACGCCCATGGTATCCTTTGGGGTAAAGTATCTGGGCTTTGACGGTGGTGTGATGATCACTGCTTCCCATAACCCTAGCAAATACAATGGATACAAGATAAAAGAATCCTTTGGGGGCTCTGCCAGGGAGGAGTTTGTAAAAAAGGTAGAGGAGCTCGCCAACCGCACGCAGGAGGTAAAGGTAGACAACAAAAAGCCCGAGCTTATAGACCTGAAAGGTCCTTACATTAAAAAGGTCCAAGAACTAATAAACTTAGGGCTTTTTGAGGAGGAAGACCTTTTGGTGCACGATGCTATGTATGGCAGTTCTGCGGGACTCTTCTCGGAAGCACTCCTTAACACACCCATAAGCGTGGTTGGTATAAGGACAAAGAGGGACCCCCTCTTTGGTGGGCATCCACCGGAGCCCATAGAGAAATACCTAGGACCGCTCTTTGATAAGGTGCGCGCCTTGGGAGCAAAAGTTGGTATAGCCAACGACGGCGACGGAGACCGCATAGCCCTCTGCGATGAAAAGGGAAATTTTGTGAACACCCAACTCATATATGTCCTTCTTTTGCTACACCTTTTAAAGAACAAAGGCTTAAAGGACGGCGTGGTGGTAAAAACTGTCTCCACCAGCTATTTGGTGGATCGGATATGCAGGGCGGAGGGTGTTAGGCTCTTGGAGGTGCCAGTGGGTTTCAAGCACATAAACGATGTTCTCTTTAGGGAAAAGGTAATCTTTGGTGGCGAAGAGAGCGGAGGATATGGAATAATACACTTTTTGCCCGAAAGGGATGGGCTCTTTTCGGGACTCAATCTTTTGGAGCTCCTATACATCAAGGGAAAGAGCCTTTCTCAAATAGTGGAGGAGGTTTTTGAAATTTATGGCAGTGCCTACTACCTACGGCATGACCTTCATGCGGACGAAGAAAAAAAGAACAAGCTAAAGGAACTTATAAAAAATCCTCCTTCCCAAATCGGTGGGTTCAAAGTCAAGGAGGTCATAACAAAGGATGGGCTAAAGCTTGTCTTTGAGGGGGACGGATGGCTCCTCTTGAGGGCTTCTGGCACTGAGCCTTTGATCAGGGTCTATGTGGAAATGCCCACCCAAGAGCAGGCAAAGGAAGTTCTAAAATCTGCCCTTGAGATGTTATAATTCAATAGCAAGGAGGTAATTGCCATGGGTCAAAGGATAAGCTTTAATGTAAATGGAGCGGAGGTTTCTGGCTATTTAGCGGAGCCTGAAAATCTGCAAAAACAAGCACCCCTTATTATGGTCTTTCACGAGTGGTGGGGGCTTGTCAAACACATAGAGGATGTATGCGACCGCTTCGCCAGGGAGGGCTTTTACGCCTTCGCCATAGACCTCTATAAAGGAAAGACCGCGGACAACCCAGAGGACGCAGGAAAGCTGATGATGGACCTTATGCAAAACCGTTTGCAGGAAGCGGAGGACATGGTTAGGGCATCCCTTGAATACTTTAAAAAGGAAAACATAGGCTATGTACCGAGGGTGGGCGAGTTTATGTTTGGTGCAACTGGATACTGCTGTGGTGGCACATGTGTTTGGTATTTTGGCTCAAGGATAGAGGACTTTAAAGCCCTTGTACCATATTACGGTCTATACAAACTTGCGGAGATTGACTTTTCAAAGATAAAGGCACCAGTCCTTGCGGTGCATGCGGGTATGGATGCTTTCGTACCACTCTCCGAGGTGATGGAAGCCATCCAAAAGTGCAACGAAAACAAAGTAAACGCCCAATTTTTGATCTATGCGGGTGTGGATCACGCCTTCTTTAACGACACAAGACCGGAGGTCTATCACGAGGAGTATGCTAAGGATGTGTGGCTAAAGACCATAGAGTTCTTTAGAACTCACTTATTATGAACTTAAAGGATAAGCTGATCCTTGTTGCCCTTTCCATAACCTTCACCTTTGCCCTTTATGTCTTAGCCATCTACAGAGAGGAGCCCGTAAGTGCGGGCTGGATTTTACTCTGTGCCCTCTCCCTTTACATTCTGGGCTACAGGTATTACAGCTATTACATAGCCTACAAAGTTTTTGAAGTCTCAGACCAAAATCCAACCCCCGCCCACAGGTTTTACAATGGCTTGGACTATGTGCCCACCAAAAAGTGGGTGCTCTTTGGACATCACTTTGCGTCCATCTCCGGTGCTGGTCCACTGGTTGGTCCTGTCCTTGCGGCACAGATGGGCTATCTACCGGGTGTTATCTGGATACCCATAGGTGCGGTGGTGGCGGGTGCGGTCCAAGATATGCTCATCCTTACTATATCCATGCGGACGGGCGGTAAAAGCTTGGGTGCCATCGCAAGGGAGTATTTGGGCAGGTTCGGTGGGTTCGTGGTCCTCTTGGTTATTTACTCCATCCTTATCATTTTGCTGGCGGTTCTTGCTTTGGTGGTGGTCAAGGCTACCGCCATGAGCCCATGGTCTGCTTTTACCTCCTTTGCCACCATTCCCATAGCCATGCTCATGGGACTGTATATGTGGAAGGTCAGACCGGGTGCAGTCCTACAGGCAACTGTTATGGGTGTTTCCCTCTTGATGCTCTCTTTGGTGCTGGGTAGGTTTGTGGCAAGCCATCCAACCCTAAGCAAACTGTTTACCTTCTCGGAGGTTCAAATAGCCTTTGGTTTGATGATCTATGGCTTTTTTGCTTCCATTTTGCCCGTATGGCTTTTACTGGCACCGAGGGATTACCTAAGCACCTTTATGAAACTGGGCACCGTAATCATCATAGGATTGGGCGTTTTTATAGCCAATCCAGAGGTCAAAATGCCTGCATTAACTCAGTATGCATACACGGGCATAGGTCCCGTTTGGCAGGGTTCTCTTTTTCCCTTTTTGATGATCACCATAGCCTGCGGTGCGGTCTCGGGCTTTCATGCCTTGATATCCTCCGGAACCTCACCAAAGCTTTTGGACAAAGAGAGCCATGTTAGACTTGTGGGCTATGGTGGAATGCTGGGCGAGTCCTTTGTGGCAATAATAGCACTCATTTCGGCGGTTTCTATGGAACCGGGGCTATACTTTGCCATAAACAGCCCCGCAAGCATCATAGGAAAGACAGAAGAGACCGCCGCCCAGATTATCTCCTCTTGGGGCTTTAGCATATCCGCGGAGGAGCTAAAGAGGATAGCACAGCTAATAGAAGAACCAACCGTTCTCTCAAAGGTTGGTGGTGCTCCAGCCTTTGCCATAGGCATAGCCCTCATCTTTGCCCGCATAACAGGAGAAGCACTGCTGGCCTTTTGGTATCACTTTGCCATACTCTTTGAGGTGGTCTTTATCCTTACCACCATAGACAGTGGCACAAGGGTAGGAAGATACATCCTTCAGGACCTTTTGGGTGGAGTTATTAAAAGCTTTAGGGATTACTCCAACCCTTGGGCAAACATGACCGCCAGCTTTATAACCGTAGCCCTCTGGGGCTATTTTCTGTACGGGGGTGTAATTGACCCATACGGTGGTATAAGGAGCCTTTGGCCCCTCTTTGGCATATCCAACCAGCTTTTGGCTACTACCGCCTTAACCCTTGCGGTCCTTTATCTTGCAAAAACTGGCAGGTTCAAATACCTATGGGTGGCAGGTTTCCCAGCCCTTCTGATGGCAATAAACACCATAAGTGCGGGTATCCTTAAGGTATTCCACCCAGACCCACGCATAGGCTTTTTAGCCCACGCGAACTTTGTATCCCAGAAGGTTGCCATGGGAGAACTGCCAGAGGGCATAAAATCCTTTGAGATAGCCCAGAGGGTCATAATGAACGACTACACCAACGCCTTTCTTGGGACCTTGTATGTAGCTTTGGTCTCTTTGGTAATACTGCTTACCCTTAAGGAAGTTATAGGCTCATGGCAAAAAAGTTAGTGGTCTTAGGCTTAAAGAACGATGTGTTCTCCTTTCTTTTGGAAGGAGATGAGGTTTTAAAGATACGGCTTGACAGCAAGGATAGAAAAAGGGTTGTGGGAAGCGTCTTCTTGGGAAAGGTAAAAAGATTGGCAAAGGGCATGGGAGGTGTCTTTGTAGATATAGGTTTAGACAAAGAGGCATACCTACCCCTGAAAGGAGAAATGTTAAAGGTTGGAGATTGGATTTTGGTTCAGGGATTGAGGGATGAACTGGGAGAAAAGGGCATAAAGCTAACCAATCGCATAAAAATACCCGGTAAATACATCGTGTATATGCCCGAGACTCAGGAGGTGAAATGTTCTTCAAAGCTATCCACTGAGGATAAGTGCAAGCTTCTGGATCTTATAAAAGAAGACCTTCAGAATGAAGGAGTAATACTTAGGACTGCTTCAGCTAGAGCAAGTAAAGAGGATATACTGAGGGAGCTACAGCAATTGAGGGAACTTTATCAGAGCCTAAAGGCAAAGCTAAGAGGCAATAAAAAACCTCAGCTTCTTTTGGAAGAACTACCCCAGTATTTGGGGCTGATAAGGTCCCACTGGTCGGACCTTGAGGGTATCTTTTGCAACGATGTTTCACTTTGGCATCAGATATCAAGCTTCTTGGAGGGTTTTGAGCCATCCCTCTTGAACAAGCTTTACTATGTGAAAGATGCAAGTGCGTTAGCAGTATCTTTTGGTCTGAGGGAAGCTTTGAAAAGAGCCCTTCAAAAACGCCTCTGGCTAAAGGGAGGAGGCTACATTGTAATAGAAGAAACCGAAGCCATGACTGTGATAGATGTAAACAGCGGAGACGCCTGCGGTGATACCCAGGAAGAAAACGCCCTAAGGACCAACTTGGAAGCGGTAAAAGAGATTGCCAAGCAGATCATCCTAAGGGACCTGGGCGGAATAATAATGATAGACTTTATAGACATGAAGGAACAGGGTAATAAAGATAAAGTGATAAACGTCCTCAAAGAAGCCCTTGGAGAGGACCTTTGCAACGTTCAGATATACGGCTTTACCAAGTTGGGTGTGTTGGAAATGGCAAGAAGGAAAAGTGGAAAAAGCTTAACCCAAATGCTGACAGAGGATTGTCCTCACTGTAATGGTTCTGGCAGGGTGAAGGGGGACAATCTTTATGCCCTTGAGCTTGGCTTGGATATAGAAAACCATTGTGCTGGCTTTGTGGAAGTTTACGTACCCAAGGGTAGAAAAGAGGCTGTTGAAAGTTACATAAAGGCAAAGAAAATGGATCACGTAGTTGTCATAGAGGATGAAAACTTGGATTACAATAAGTATGAAATTAGACATGTTAGGTAAGTGGTTTTTTATTGCGTTCATCCTATCCCTTCTGTTCTCCTGTGCGAAGGTAACAGAAGAAAAGAGGGCAAAGCTTGCGGTGGAGCTATACTCGGAGGGAATGTCTGCCTATGGCAACGGAGATTACAAAAAGGCTGTGCAAAAACTCAAGGAAGCCCTGAAGTATCTTGAAAACCTAACTCCCGCCCAGATAAAAGAGGTAAAGTTAGCGATAGGAGAAAGCTATTATTTAAGCAAAGACTATGTGAACGCGGTGGTTTATTTTGAGGACTTTCTCTTTAATTATCCAGAGGCACCCGAATCAGAAAGGGTTCAATACCTACTCATAGACAGCTATATGAAAGTGGCACCCGATGCTTACAGGGATCAAACCTATACATACAAGGCAATAGACAAGGCTAAAGAGTTTTTAAACAAATACCCAAACAGTGCATATGCGGACAGAGTGTTGGAATTGTTAGAAAGGGCTGAAAAAAAGCTTGCGGACCATGAATATCTCGTGGGCAAATTTTACGAAGACTATGGCTATTATTATTCAGCCAGTTTAAGATACAGAGACCTTCTGATAAACTATCCAGAACAGGTTCCTCAGGCGGAGGTTTTCTACAGATACATAAAATCCCTTCTGTTGGTGGAAAAGCAGGCAGAAAGAAGGAAAAGGGTATATAAAGAATGGATTGAAGAGGCAAGAAAGAGCTTGAACTCTGCAAAGGACGAGGAAGAGAAAAAAGCAATCCAAAAAAGGATAGCCTTTTTAGAAGAGCAAATCAAAAGATGGGATGATGTGGCAAAAAGTAGTAAAGAGGAAGGTCTCAGGCTTATGGAAAAGTACAAAGAGATCTTTGGAGAAAACAGCTACTACAGAGAACTACAAAGGTTGGCTAAGAGATAATGGAGCTTTTGAAAAAGATCGTCTCGCTTCTTGAAGAGAAGAAGGGAGAGGATATAGTGGTCTTGGACGTTTCTAAGCATACAAACATAGCAGACTACTTTGTTATAGCTACCGCCAACTCTGCCGTTCATGCCAGAGCCCTTACGGATTATCTAATCGAAAACCTGGGTAAAGAGGAAATACACCCAGACCATGTAGAGGGTTTGGAAAACGCCTACTGGGTGCTCATAGACTTTATGGATATAATAGTTCATATCTTCCAAAAGGAGTGGAGAGATTACTATGACCTTGAATGGCTCTATTCAACCGCCAGGAGGGTTGAGGTTTGAGGTTTATTAAGCTTGTTCTCTTAATTCTTCTGATAGCCCTATTTTTGGTTTTTGTGGTTCAGAACACCTTGATAGTGGAAATTTCTTTCTTTAATTACAAAGGATATGTCCCTCTCTTCGTGCTGGTTCTTTTGAGTATTTTTCTTGGTTTTCTTTTTGCCTTTTTATACTTTATGCCAAGGGAATGGTCCCTAAGGAGAATTGCGGGAGACCTCAAAGAGGGTGTTGAGAGGCTAAACAGAGGATTCTTTTTAAAAGCAGAGCAGAGCTTTCAAGGAAATCCTCTCACGGAAACCTTTGCTTGCTATAGTGCCTACGAAAGGGAAGATATCAACAAACTTCTGAATTTTTCCAGTCCCCTTTGTGCGTTAATGCTTTTAAAACTGCATCACATAGAAGAGGCTCAGGAGAAGTTTGAAAGGATTATAGAGCGGGAGCCTGATAACCTCTTAGCGTTGAAAGGGCTAAGGGACATTAACTTTTTGAAGGGCAACTTAAAAGATGCGGTGGAGCTTCAGGAGAAGGTGTTAAAAAATTGTGAAAGGTGGGACAGAGAAAATCAAAAAAAGATTATGGCTGAGTTGCTGGCAAGCCTTTACATAACTTCCAAAGATGGAAATTATGCGGAGAAAGCCTTTGACGTTTACAGAACTCCTCTAACTTACTCTGCACGCATACTTGCCTATGCTGACTCAGGAAAGGAAAGAGACGCAATAAAACTCTTTGAAAAAAGCTTTGAGGATGGGCTTCATAACCAAATTTTGATGATTTTAATAGGAAAAGAAGCTTTACTTACAAAGCTTATGGACGTAATAGAAAGGCGAAGGGATCAGATAAACACAATAGTTTTAGCTTTGGTCTATCTGCGTTTAGGTCTCTTTTCTAAGGTTAAACCTCTTTTAGAGGTCCTGCCGGACTATTACAGGACTTTGGCTATATCTTCCTTCTCCCATCGTGAAGAGGACAGGATGTGTGCAAAAATACTGGAAGAGTCTTTAAAAGCTTGGGAATGTGTTTGTGGAACACGCTACAAAGAATACACGCCCATGTGTGCAAATTGTTTAAGGTGGAATAAGATAGAATTAAAACTATAAAAAAGGAGGGATGTGCTATGTTTAGAGCCCTTTGGGCTTCAGCCTCTGGGATGACCGCTTTATCCAAACGGATGCCTCGGGAGAACCAGTCATAGACAACCGAGATGCTTGGGCAAGCCGCTAACCTGAGAAGATAATAGAAAATAAGTCTAACATTAAATATACGGGCTAAGATGGAGTACTAAGGTTCATAATAAGTCCCACGCCCAACAGTGCGGCGGTTTCTGAACGCAGGATGTAAGGATAAAGTTTTATGGGTATGAATCCTCTTTCGCGCAAAAGCTCCGATTCCTGCCTGGTAAAACCTCCCTCCGGACCCACCACCAAGGATACTGTCTTTACTCCATTCAAGTTTAGGTCCTTTAGACTTTTTTCTCCCCCAAAGTTATCCAACAGAAGGTTCAGCTCGGCATCTGCTTTTAATTCCTCAAGCTTTGTAGGAGGTGCAATTTCCAATGGCTTTGGTCTTTTGCACTGTTTGAAGGCAGAAAAGGCTATCCTCTTCCACCTTTCCATTCTTTTGTTTATGGCTGTGATATTCTGAAAGCTTCTTTTTGATAGGGTCGGCACTAAGCGATATGCACCCACTTCACTGACCTTTTCCACTATGAAGTCCACAGTTTTTAGCTCCACAGGTACGCACTGATAAAGGGTTATAAAGGGTAATGGTGCAGTAAGTTCAAGCTCTTTTATTACAATACAAAAGGCACTTTTTGGGGTAAGTTTTTCAAGAGAACAAAGGTAAAGCTTATCCTCAAAAAAAAGTTCAAGCTCCTGACCTACTTTTACCCTCTTTGCGAATACGTGCTGTAACTCCTCTCCCTCTATGATCAGCGTATTACCAACCTTCTTAGTGGCTATAAATCTGTCCAATTAAGAAAAAGAGAAGGGGAGGATCACCTCCCCAAAAGAAATTTTACTTTACCCCTTCCCTCAGGTCCTTTGCAGGCCTGAAAGCAACCACCTTCCTTGCAGGAATGTTGATCACAGCACCGGTCCTGGGATTCCTGCCCTTCCTGGCAGCCCTTTCGCGCACGGTGAAGATTCCAAAACCTGGAATGGCTACCCTTTCTCCCTTTTTGAGGGCATTTGAAACGGCCTCAACTGCAGCCTTAAGAGCAGCGTCTGCTTGCTTTTTGGTTATGCCTGCCCCTTTGGCTATTGCGGTAACGAGTTCTGCTTTGGTCATGTCTGTCCCTCCTTTCAAAGTTTTGATGGATTATAATATACAATACCCTGTAAGAAAATGCAAGTCGTATCAAGCTCTGAGAGGGTGAGCGGGCGTGGCTCAGTGGTAGAGCGTCTGCTTCCCAAGCAGAAGGTCGCGGGTTCGATTCCCGTCGCCCGCTCTTGGAATAACTTTTAATCTATGGCTTATCCTTCGTACCTTAACCTAACAGAAAGTCAATGGAAGGAAAGAATAGAAAAGGCTCTGTCCCTTTTGGAAAGCTGTGAGGTATGTCCCCACAGGTGTGGAGTAAACAGGCTTAAAGGAGAGCTTGGTTTTTGCAAAACTGGAAAGAATGCCATAGTAGACAGCTACTTTCCTCACAGGGGGGAAGAGAAACCTATAAGGGGCTACAGAGGTTCCGGAACAGTGTTTTTCTCCTACTGCAACATGAGATGTGTCTATTGTCAGAACTATCAGATAAGCCAGTTGGGAGAAGGAAGGGAGGTAAGCCCTGAGGAGCTCGCAGAAATATTTTTGGAGCTTCAGGCAATGGGATGCCACAATTTGAACTTGGTGACTCCTTCCCATGTGGTGCCTCAGATACTTTCTGCCCTCTACCTTGCGGTCAAGAAGGGTTTTAGATTG
>Ga0081519_100209_pt1 | contig 11512 bp, 11 predicted proteins | sample ConSprmetagenome_FD_70987 | JGI IMG/M metagenome (GOLD analysis project Ga0081519, IMG submission 70987) | Hot spring microbial streamer communities from Conch Spring, Yellowstone National Park, USA - C T=80-84 v2 (version 2) | ecosystem: Environmental > Aquatic > Thermal springs > Hot (42-90C) ...
TTACGACGCAAGCATACAGAAGTGGAATTTTACCATAAGGAATGCTATCACCTCAGAAATACTGGCTCAAGGGACGAATGTAACCACGACAAGGACAACCATTACCCTCCCTTCTACAGGTGAGAGGATTCACATCGACTGGGGCAACATCACCCATGACTCCGCAGCACCAAACACTATCACTATTCCAGGAAGGGACGGAAGGGTGGAATTAAGCGGAGAGATAGAAGCTAATACTTGGGCATACCACGACTTATCTTTGGTTGATGCAAACGGAACAATGAGAAACCTTAGAGTTTGGTTGTACTATGACACCACAACAAGCAGATGGAACTACAGGGTATTCGAAAATCCTGCGACTCCAGCTCCTGCAGACCCAACGGGCGAAACCGGCGTGCTTCTTGTCTCAGGCGACCTATCAAACGAAACAGACATCTACTTCTTCTTAGATGGGACGACCCAGAGGGTTAATCTTGATTGGACGCGCGTAAGGGCCACTGATACTCCTACCGTTCCTTTTGAAGCAGAAATATACAAATTAGAAGAAATAAACACTCTTTTTGACTTCTGGGATGCAAGGCAGGAAATACCCATTCCTTCCACTGCTTATGCCTACCGTTCTACCCTCTTTGTCTACGACTCCCTCGGGACACCCCACGAGCTAACCGTCTACTACTCCCCAACTACCAGAGACAATGTTTGGGAATTCCTTGTAGCTATCAACCCTACGGAAGACCAGAGAGATTTTGTTCGGGATGAAAACCCAATGCAATGGCAGTATGAAGAAGGGGCATACATTCAGAGGGTTTCTATAAATTCGGGGAAGCTTTTTACCCAAACCAAGAGAGGTGTCCTTGCTTATGGGAGGCTTGAGTTTGACAATCAAGGAAATGTAAAAAGGTTCTATCAAACTTATCGCCTTGATGCAAACACTGGCGCCTTAGTTCAGATAATTGACCAGAACGGCTCTCCTGTAGCTTTACCAGAAGACAGATACAGTGCTATTGGACCAAACGGCTATCCCTTGTTGATTGTTGATTTCTTAGGCATCGATTTACCCTTCGACATTTACCCCCCTAACGACCCAAATCAAGGCACAGCAAGGCTCGACCTTCAGAAGATAGAGCTCAACTTTGGGTATTTCTACAAGGATAGTTGGCGCTCCGAGTCTGTTCGTACCACCCAGTATGCCACCTCAAACGCCACGCTCTTCTATGACCAGAATGGTTATGGACCGGGAGCCTTAGAGATCATCACCGTGGATAACGAAGGTAGAATTACCGGTGTTTACTCTAACGGTAGGGTCATACCCCTTTGGATGGTGGCTCTCGCTAACTTTAACGCCCCAGAAAGGCTCCAGAAGGTGGGAGGCAATCTTTACAGGGAAACAACTCAATCTGGACCACCTGTTACCGGAAAGCCCGGAACATACGGGCTTGGTACCATCTCTCCCAACTCTCTCGAACAGTCAAACGTTGACCTTGGAGAGCAGTTTGTGAAGATGATCATCTTCCAGAGGGGCTTTCAGGCTGACGCAAGGATAATCACTGTGTCTGATACCATGCTCGAAGAGTTGATAAACCTTAAGAGATAAAGGTTAAGCCTTAATTCTGGGGAGGGACAACCCCTCCCCTTTTTTTGACTTAATCTTACCAGCGCATCAACACTCCAGCAAAGGTAAATCCTCCCCCAAAGGAAACCATTAGCACAAGGTCTCCTCTTTTTAGCCTTCCTTCAAGAATTGCCTCATGCAAGGCTATGGGTATGCTTGCTGCCGAAGTGTTTCCATACTTGTGAATATTTACCATCACCTTTTCCTTAGGCAGGTTCAACCTTTCCCTTAGGTATTCAATTATTCTTAAGTTTGCCTGATGGGGTATAAGAAGGTCTATGTCCTCAGGATTGAGGTTGTTTCTTTCAAGAAGCTCTAAGGCGACCTTTTCCATCATCCGAACAGCAATCTTGAAAACTTCTCGTCCCTGCATCTTGATGTAATAGTCTTCTTTAGGAAGCCTTTCGTCAAAAGGGGGGAAGGCTGAGCCACCGCCCTTAAGGGTTAAAAGCTCCCAGTTTGACCCGTCAGCCCCGAGAATAAAATCTATAATCCCAGAATTCATTCCTTCTTGAGCTCTTCCAACAAGCACAGCCCCAGCTCCATCCCCGAAGAGGACACAGGTGCTCCTATCCTGCCAGTTGGTCTTTCTACTTAAAGCCTCAGCCCCGATCACCAAAACCTTAGAAGAAGGCTTAAAGGCTACTAAACAGTTAGCCATCGCAAGGGCATAAAGAAAGCCTGAACAGGTGGCTGAAAGGTCATAAGCTCCAGCTCTTTCAGCCTTAAGTCCCTTCTGAACAAGGATTGCAAGGGAAGGCATCAGAAAGTCAGGCGTCAAGGTTGCGCAGATGATAAGGTCGACCTCATCTGGAGCAACACCTGCTGAACTAAGGCAAGCCTTTCCTGCCTCTATGGCGTAGGTGCTTATAACCTCGCCATCCTCTAAAATGTGCCTCTCTTTTATTCCTGTTCTTTCAGTGATCCATTCATCGCTTGTCTCAACCATCCTTTCAAGGTCATGATTGGTAAGAACCTTCTTTGGGACAGCCATCCCAGTAGAGAGGATGTAGGCTAAAGGTTTAAAGCTCACTTCCCTCCTCCTCAACGGCAAACTCAGAAATTGCCGATTCCAGCCTTTCCCAAAGATTGATCTTAGCAAACTTATACGCTTGATGGATAGCATTCTTTATGGCTAAAGCATCAGATTTTCCATGGGAGATGATGACATTTCCTCTGACCCCAAGGAGAGGTGCCCCTCCGTATTCCCTCCAGTCTGACTTTTTTTTGAAGCTCGCTAAAGCTGGTTTAGCAAGATACATCCCAAGGATGGAACGAAAGGACTTCTTCACCTCCTCTTTAAGCATGGTCATGATGGTCTCAGCAAGCCCTTCAGAAAGTTTGAGACAAATATTTCCGATAAACCCATCGCAGACGACAACATCAACCTCCCCTAAATACAGGTCTCTCCCCTCAATGTTCCCCACATAGTTTAATTTAGATTTAAGAAAGAGCTGATGAGCCTTTTTAACCAACTGGTTCCCTTTTCCTTGTTCTTCTCCGATGGAAAGAAGGGCAATCCTTGGCTTTTCTCTCTGCCAAATCTTTTCTAAAAAAAGACTTGCCATAAGACCAAATTGATAAAGGTCGTAGGGTTTGCTGTCAACGTTTGCACCCGCATCAATAAGAACCATAGGAAGCTTCAAAGTTGGTAGCATGGTGGCTATGGCTGGACGGCGAACCCCTTTAAGCCTTCCAAGGATAAAGATGCTGCCAGCAACGACCGCTCCAGAATTGCCTGCAGAAACGAAGGCTTGAGCCTCACCCTTAGCCAACAGATCAAGACCAACAAAAAGGCTTGCCCTTCGCTTTCTTTTTAAAGCTTCATGAGGCTGGTCTTCCATGGTGACCACTTCATCGCCGCTTTCGACAAGCTTGACCCTTTCTGATTTAGGAGCCTTTTCTAAGATGGAGCTTGGACCTACAAGATAAAGCTCAACATCAGGAAGCTCGCGAAGGGCTAAATTTACCCCTTTTAAGGTTGAATGGGGGGCAAAGTCTCCCCCCATTAAGTCAAGAACAACGCTAACCATTTATAAAGTTTGCTACTCTTCGCTTTCTAAAAAGGCTTTCCCTTTGTAGTATCCGCAACTTAGACAAACCCGATGAGGAAGCTTAAAAGACTTACACTTTGGACAGATGCTTCCCGATGGAATGCTTAGAGCCTGATGTGCTCTCCTCTTCCCTCTGCGAGAACGAGAAGTTTTCCGCTTTGGAACAGCCATGCTTTAACCCCCTTCCATCTCCTTAGACGTTGAAAGTAAGTCCTTTAGTATAGCAAAAGGAGAAGATTTTTTAAAGACCTTACAGCTACAAGGTCCTTCGTTTAGATTTTTTCCGCAAACTTGACAGATACCTTTGCAGTCCTCTCGGCAAATGGTTTTGTAAGGAATAGTAAGCATGATTTCCTCTCTGAGGAGTTCAGCAAAAGCAATAAAATCATCCTCGTAAAAACTTACATCAAGCTCCTCTATAGAGAGCTCTTTTGTCTCTTCAAGGTTAAGAGAACTTTTTGGGTAAAGAGTAAGATTAAAGGATAGGTCGATAGGAAACTCATACTTAGCTAAACATCTATCACAAGTAAGAACTATTGCTCCCTTGAGAGTGCCGACTACCTTTACTTCTATTCCCCGTTTATTGAGAGAAAGAGAGCCAGAAAAAGGCTTACTAAAAACGATATCCTCTCCCAGGTCAGAAAATTCTTCAAAGGTAACAGATAGTCCTTTAGGAGGAATCTCTTCAACCCTAACTCCCCAACTTGTTAAAGACCGGTCTCTTTCCATTTCTACCCCCCCCAAGAACAATTTAATTCCTATTGAGTGTTTTGTCAAATTTTTTTGGGCTGTTTCGAAAAAGTTCTCTTACCTTATACTGCCGAGCGCAAGCCGTGCATCCCCTCACTTCGTTTGGAACGGCGCTTCCGGAGGGCATCCCGACGCACGCAAGTGCCGAGGGACCACTTGTCTTTCGCTCAAGATAAAAGCGCTTTGTAAACCCGCCTCGTAAAAACTATTACACAATCACTAATTCGTTCACTAAAAAACTAAGCTCTCAAGGTCTTGGGGAGTATAAGTTTTTATGGTTTTCCCGTCAAACAGTAAAACCTTCCAATCTAAATGTTTTAATCTTTCTAAGGCTTCGAAGTAATCCTCTTTTTTCAAGCTCTTTCTTAGAGATTTGAACTGCATCAAGGACCAAAGGGAGAGAAAACTTACCGTGGGGTCCTCCGAACTTAAATGCAGAACAAGGTATTCATGTCCTGAAAGCTTGATGACTTCTTCTTCGTATCTTTGGGCAAGCCTACCTATACCCCAGGCAAATCCTCTCTGAGCTGGCGGAAACTCTAAGTAGTTTCCCTCCGGCCAAAGGTAGGAAAGATAGAGCTGCAGATATTCGTTCTTTAGCTTTTCTGAATGAAAAAGGGCTTCTGCATAGCCCTCCCCCACACCCCATCCCATACCCCCAGACTCTTCATTTAGCATCCACATAAGCCTACGGATTATTATCCTTGCCCTCTCCATTTCAGCTTCTGCAATCTTAGCCACAGTTAGCCCAAAAGCATAAACCGCCTTCCATCGGACATGTTCATCCCTGTGGAGGAAAGCACCGATGAAGTAGCTAACGATAGAAGAGGGAGGGTAGACACCAAAGGCTTGTGGAAGCTCCTTTAGGTCTACCCTCTCGAGGATGCCTAATATTTCCTCTTTTTTCTTGTGATGGTATTTAGGCAGAACAGCTCTCCTTTATTCTCTTCGCCACAAGCCTCCCCAATTCTTCGCACTGAGCTAATACTTCCTTATCTGGAACATACTTACAGCGTATGCCTTCATGAACGATTTCGGCTTGGATTTCTTGTAGATACTGATTGAGAAGCTTTACCGACTCCCCGCTCCATCCGTAGGAACCAAAGGCTGCGCCAATCTTACCCCTTGGTCTCAAGCCCTTCATGTAGGTTAAGAAGCCTGAAACAGTGGGCAAAAGACCGTTGTTGAGAGTTGGCGACCCAAGGATTAAGCCCTTGCTCTCCAAAACCTCACCCATAAGCTCTGTTGGGTCAGAGACCGTAAGGTTTCTAAGCTTTACCTCAACTCCCTCTTGTAAAACACCCTCCATGATGGCGTAAGCCATCTTCTCCGTGCTCTTCCACATGGTGTCGTAGATGATAAGAACCACAGGGTCGCAGGTAAAGGAGCTCCACTTCTCATACAGGGCAAGAATATCTTTGATGTGCTTCCTTAAAATTACTCCATGGTCTGGACAAATTAGTTCAAACTCAAGCTTCATTTCCTTTACTGTTTGGAGAAGCTTTGCCACTTGCGGAGAGAAAGGATAAACGATGTTGGCGTAGTATTTGCGAGTTTCTTGAATTAGCTCGCAATAATTTACCTCATCATCAAACCTTCCGCTTGTAGCATAATGAGCCCCAAAGGCATCCTGTGATAAGAGGATCTTATCTTCAGGGATGTAAGTCATCATGCTGTCTGGCCAGTGGATCATAGGAGTTTCGATAAACCTTAAGGTCCTTTTACCAACTCTTACCTCATAGCCAGTCTTGACCTCCTCAAAGGGAAGGTCGCTCTTGTGAAAATGCGAAATAATACCCTGTTTTCCGTTTCTGGTGATAAAGATCTTCTCCGGTTTTATTGCCTCTACAACCCTTAAAAAAGAACCAGCATGGTCTGGCTCAATGTGGTTCACTACAAAATAATCAATCTTTGAGGGCTCAACGACGCTTGAAATCCTTGCCAAAAGTTCCCCTTCAAACCCATGCTTTACGGTATCGAAAAGGACTATTTTTTCATCAATAAGGAGATAGGCGTTATAGGTAGTTCCTCTTGCGGTAGAGTAACCGTGAAAGTTTCTGACATTCCAATCTATAGCTCCGACCCAATAAAAATCCTCCTTGACCTTGATAGCCTGCATACCCCCCTCCTTTTAGTAAAAATTAAAAGGTAATTATACTATACCCCTTTTCTATGAATGGTGCCATGCCCGCGTGGTTTGCCATGTCTTCCAAAATTGTTAGCCCCTTTTCTTTAGCAACCTCATAGGTCCCAAACTTCATGGAGCAAGCTTTGCATACCCCACCAATTAAGTCCCTTTCCAAACAGGATTTAAAGAGGGTATAAAAGGGCGTGTCCTCTTTATAGAGCTCGGGGATTAAAGAGGTAGACTCCCCCTCCAACACCACCTTAACCTCATAGCCAAATTTATTTAATTGCAGGGCATATAGCAAAACGTGAATAAAACACATAGGTTCCTTTCTAAAGGCAAAAAGGGCAAACTTCATATTTGCCTCCAGTTAAAAAGCTTTAGTGTTCGGGGCTAAAGTCTTCCTTTGAAGCTCCGCAGATAGGGCATGTCCAATCATCCGGAAGCTTTTCAAAGGGTGTTCCTGGGGGGATGTTCCTGCTTGGGTCCCCTATCTCAGGGTCGTATACATAGCCACACACATTGCATCTGTATTTTTTCATCGCTATACTCCTGTAATAAAAATTTTTTTAGGGTTTTTGAGGTTCGCAGACCTGAGCACCCTCCCAATAGCCATGGAGGTTACACCATTCCTTAGCCATTACTTTGCCAGCTTTAACTTCAAAGGTTGCTTCTGGCTCCATTCCGGGCTTCAAGAATTTGATGTAAACCCGGTCATCGTCGGTATGAAGCTCAATCCATTCAATGTAATGCTCCTCAGTCATGGCATGAGGTAAGCTACCAACCTTTACCCTGTAGGCGTCGCCATGCTTCTCGATAACTGGAACATGCTTTTCTACTGAAGCATCAACCGTGTTAGGAACCTGCAAAACCATAGACTTATTACAGCAAACAAGCTGACCCATCCCACCATGCATCACAAGAACGATGTTTCCGCACATCTCACACTTGTAAAGCTGTAACCTCTCAGCCATAGGGCACCTCCTTTTTAGGATTGTTTTAAATTAAAAATATTACATAATTTACGAATTCAAGATTTTTGTGAAAAAATTCTTAAATTGGCTACCTTATAGGTTCTCATAAATGTCTTTTAATTCTCCCAAGACCTCTCTTAAGAGAAGCATCAAATCTTGAGTGGTTAGATTTTTGAATTCGGTTTTTTCCGAATTAGAAGGTTTAACCAAATCCGGAAAAAGAGTTAAAGGACTGGGAAGATTTGGTGTCTTTATGCCTTTTGTTTCTTGGGCTGACTTCTCCTTTGTTTGGGGCTTTGTCTGTTTTTTAATCTCCCTTCTAACCGCTGTGAGGGTAAAGCCCTGGTCAATAAGCCTTTTTACAATTTTTAGCGTTTCTATCTGCTCAAAGGTATAGTATTTTCGATTGGCTATCTTTATAGGTCTTATTTCGGGGATCTTCTTTTCCCAGTACTTGAGAATGTAAGGTTTGATTTTTAAGAGGGTTGCGACCTCGGAGGCTGGATGAAAATTTTTAGGTTCTTGCTGACCTTTCTTTTTCATTGATTAAGTTTTTAAGCTCTGGGGCTGGGTAAAAAAACACCTTCCGTAAACCTGGCACCCTGATAGGCTCCCCAGTTTTGAAGTCTTTTCCTATCCTATCCTTAGACCTCTTTACTTCAAAGGTTCCAAAGTTAATTATCTTTATCTTCTCTCCAAGGTCAAGGGAATTTTTCATCTCCTCAAGGAGTGCGTTGATAAAGCTGTTTAAAAATCTTTTAGATAGACCAGTCTTTGCGCTAAGCCTTGTTACAATGTCCTTTTTGCTCAACCTCTCCTTCATGAATTAAGTCCTATCTTAACCTTATTCCAAATTTTTTAATAAGCTCTTCGGCAAGCTGTGAAATTATAGGGTCTACCTCTTCAACCCTCAAGGTCCTATCCTCAGCCCTAAACCAAAGCCTAAGGGTTAAGCTTCTTTCATCAGGCTCTAAGGGCTTTCCTTCATACACAGCGATCAACTTTATATCTTCAAGATAAGGTATCTCTTTAGCCTTCAGACAGTTTAACAGGGTTCCAAAAGGTATACTCTTTTTCACAACTATGCTTACATCCCTAAAGGTAGAAGGAAACTTGGGTGGTTTTTTAACCGATAAAGCCTTCTCCCCTTGTATGAAGCTTAGGAGCTTATCAAGATAGATTTCCGCAACAAAAACCGGCTCCCTTAGGTCTAAATCCTTAGCAATTAGGCTCTTTAACCTTCCTAAATAGCCTACCTTTTCCTCCCCAAGGTAGAGGTCAAAGGAAAAGCCCCTTTTCAAGAAAGGCTCTTCGCTATAAGGCTTAAACAGAAAGTCAACCCGTAAAGCCTCACCTAAAGCCGAAACCACTCCCTTAATATCGTAGAGGTCAAAGGAGCGTTCTTCTTCATACCAGGAAGGCAAGCTTTTCCTTCCAGCAAGAAGAAGAGCAAGGTTCAATCTTTCGGACGCAAGCTCCTCGGCCTTAAAGAAAACTTTTCCGACCTCAAAGAGTTTTAGGCTTTCAACCTCCCGAGCTTGATTAAAATGGGCTGTCTGAAGAAGCCCAGGGACAAGGGTTGTGCGGAGAACGCTCATCTCGACGGAAATTGGGTTTTCAAGTTTAATGGGGTCTCTCCTTGGATCATCGGGCGAAAAGTTTAAATGCTCTATAAGCTTTGGGTCGATAAAGCTATAAGTGATGACCTCAAAAAACCCAAAACCAGCAAGCAACATTCTAATCTTCTGGGTAAACTCTAAGGTCTTTAATGGTTGCTCGCAGTAGAGGACCCCTTCTGGAAAAGTTGTAGGAACCTTGTCGTAGCCATAGACCCGAGCAACCTCTTCGATCAAGTCCTCAGGAATGCTAAGGTCCTGTCTATAGCTTTTGGGAACAAGGATGAAGCTCTCGGAAGTGACTTCAAGGTCGCCAAGCTTGTTTAGTATGCCCTTTACTTTTTCTTCGGGAATTTCAAACCCAAGGTAGGCTGAAAGCCTTTTCTTTTTTAGTTCAATCCTTGGGGGTGTAAATCTGACTGGATATTCATCAACGATAGTTGAGACTTCTTCAGGGTTTGCATAGCGAAGGATTAGCTCCGTTGCGCGAAGCATAGCAAGATAAACCCCTTCAGGGTCAACCTTTCTTTCAAAACGGTAAGAGCTTTCAGTGGTAAGTCTATGCCTCATTCCAGAAAGCCTGACCCTTTTTGCATTAAACCAGGCTGATTCTAAAAAAACCTCTTGAGTGCTATCAGAAACACCAGACTCCTCTCCCCCCATGATCCCTGCTAAGACTAAAGCCTTCTCTGCATCGGCAATCACTAAATCCTCGGAAGAAAGCTCCCTCTCAACCCCGTCAAGAAAGAGTAGCCTTTCTCCTTCCTTGGCTCGACGAACGATGATCCTTCCGCCTGAAACCCTTTTCCAGTCAAAGGCATGAAGAGGTTGACCAAGCTCAAGAAGCACATAGTTTGTAATATCAACGATGTTATTTATCGGTCTAAGACCGCAAAAAACAAGCCTCTTTATGATAAAAAAGGGAGACACCGCTACCTTTACTCCGCTAAACCAACGCCCAACATACCTAAAACACCCCTCTGGGTCAAGGATCTCAATGCTTCCTTTGGGCTGAGACCCTTCTTTTAAGCTTTCATCAAACCTTAATTCTTTTAAAGGCCAACCGGTTAGAAGAGAAAGCTCCCTTGCTAAGCCAAAAACAGAAAGACAATCCCCTCGGTTAGGAGTGATGGAGACATCAAGTATAGGTTCCGAAATGTTTAAAGCTTTGTAGACATTTTCCCCGGGCTTTACATCAAGGGGTAGCTCAAGGAGGATATCCTTTTCTTCAGAGACTCCAGCCTCGTAAGGAGAAAGGAACATCCCCCAGGATTTATAGCCCTTTACCTCTTTGACCTCGATTTTGTCCCAAAAAAAGGTCTTGCTTCCCGGGCGAGCAAGGGCTAAAACTTGTCCGGGTTTAACAAGGTCAACTGCGGCTGTCAAAACCGTAAAGCTATCCTTTCCGTCATGAACCGTGCATACTACAAGGTCTTTGAGCTCGCTTGGTTTGTTGACCTCAAGAACCTTTACCGCTATGATTTCTCCAAGAGTTTGATAATGGTCGTAGACTTCTTCTACCTCAAGACCTCCAAGGGTGAAGATTTCTGCAAGCCTTTCTGCCTCTTCTTCAACCTCAATGAACTCAGAGAGCCAGCTTACAGGAACCTTCATGGCAGGAGCCTCAGAAATGCGCTTCCATTCATTGCTAGCTCCCAACTATTTAAAGCTTGAAAGGAAGTAAAGATGATTATCAAAAAAGAGCCGAATATCATCTATGCCATACTTTATCATGGCGATTCTTTCTACGCCTAATCCAAAGGCAAAGCCTTGCCATCTTGATGGGTCGTATCCAACGGCCCGAAAAACCTCTGGATGAACCATCCCCGCACCAAGGATCTCAAGCCAACCTGTTTGGCTGCAAACTCGGCATCCCCTCCCATTACATATCACGCAGCTTATGTCCATCTCGAGGCTCGGTTCAGTAAAAGGAAAATAGCTTGGACGAAACCTTACCTTTGTATCCTTCCCAAAGAGGTTTTGGACAAAGTAGATAAGGATCCCTTTAAGGTCTGAAAATCTCACCTTCTCATCAACCATTAGCCCCTCTATCTGATGGAACATGGGGGAGTGTCTAACATCAGCATCGCATCTATACACCTTGCCCGGAGCAATAATTCTTAAAGGAGGCTTTTTTCTCAACATCGTCCGAACTTGAATGGGGGAGGTATGAGTTCGAAGAAGAGCTCCGTTCTCTAAGTAGAAGGTTGCTTGCATGTCCCGAGCGGGATGCCATTCGGGAATGTTTAAGGCTGTGAAGTTGTAAAAATCAGATTCCACTTCCGGACCTTCGGCTATCTCAAAGCCTAAGCGTTCAAAGAGGGAACAGATTTCAGAGATCACGATAGTTAAAGGATGGAGGGCACCAAGCTCAGGCT
>Ga0081519_100214_pt1 | contig 11335 bp, 12 predicted proteins | sample ConSprmetagenome_FD_70987 | JGI IMG/M metagenome (GOLD analysis project Ga0081519, IMG submission 70987) | Hot spring microbial streamer communities from Conch Spring, Yellowstone National Park, USA - C T=80-84 v2 (version 2) | ecosystem: Environmental > Aquatic > Thermal springs > Hot (42-90C) ...
TATTTCTCCTTCGTTTAACACAAAGTGGTCCACATCCTCCCAAAAGTCCTGATAGAAAACAGTAAAGAGAGGACCACCTGCCACAACCTTCTTGGAGAACCTTTTAGCCCTCTTGATTACCTCTTGTGCGGATTCCCTCTGGACAGCCATCGCGCCGACAAAAACAAGGTCAGCCCAGGCTAAGTCCTCATCCCGCAAAGGAGAAACGTTTAGGTCAACGAGCTTTAACTTCCAATCTTGGGGAAGGAGGCTTGCTATGGTAAGTAGACCAAGGGGAGGATGGGTTGCAGATTTGTTTAGAAACTTAAGGGCATGCCGAAAACTCCAGAAGGTGTCTGGATACCGAGGATAGATTAGAAGAGCTTTCATGTTTAAAAACCTTTTTTAAGAAAATTTCCATTTTTTAAGTTTATCCCTCAAAGTCTTCCTGTCAATGCCTAAAACTTGAGCCGTTAGACTTTTATTCCATTTGAGGAGGTCTAACACTTTAAGGATGTAGATCTTTTCTACCTCTTCAAGAGGTAAGATTTTGGTTTTATCTTTGGGTAGGGTAATGGGAATAGAAGTTTCTTCCATAGACTCATCTCTTTTGCTAAGCTCAAACCCAGCAAAATAAAGGTCCTTTTCGGTAATCTCCCTATCTTTGCTAAAGATGACAAGCCTTTCAACAAGATGTTTTAGCTCCCGGACATTACCAGGCCAATCGTAGCTAAAGAATAGCTCCATAACTTTTGGGGCAAAGCCTTTGATTGGTTTTTGATGCTTCTTGCTAAAATAATTAAGAAAATACTGGGCGAGAAGGGGAATATCTTCTTTTCTCTCCCGGAGCGGGGGGAGATGAAGATGCACCACGTTGAGGCGATAGTATAGGTCTTCCCTAAAGGTTCCTTTTCTGACCTCCTCCTTTAAATCCTTGTTCGTTGCTGCAACTATCCTAACCTTAGCTTTAACAATCTTTAGGCTTCCAACTGGAGAAAATTCCTTCTCTTCAACGACTTTTAGAAGCTTTGCCTGAAGGTCTAAGGGGATGTTCCCTATTTCATCAAGGAAAAGCGTTCCCCCTTGAGCAAGCTCTATCTTCCCAACCTTTGAGGTAAAGGCTCCAGTAAAAGCTCCCTTCACATGACCGAAGAGCTCGCTCTCAAAAAGGGTGGGGACGATACAGCTACAATCCACGCAAACAAAAGGACCTTTGTAGATGGTATCAAGCTCATGGAGCTTTTTGGCAAGAAGACCTTTACCGGTTCCGGATTCTCCCGTGATCAAAACCGTGGTGTCCGTTTGGGCAATCATTCTAACCTTTTCTAAAATCTGCTTTATCGCCGGGCTCTTTCCGATAAAAGGTATCTTTTCATCCCTTTCGGTTAGGCTAAGCTTCAAGTAAAGGTTTTCTAAAAGGAGTTTTTTCTTTTCTAAAGCTTGCTCGAGGGTGTGCTTTGCGGTGAAGAGGTCAAAGGGCTTTTCCAAGAAGTCAAAGGCGCCCATCTTCAGAGCCTTTACCGCAGTCTCGATGTTTCCGTAGGCTGAGATGACAATAAACTGGGTATCAAGGCTCTGCTCCAAGAACTCTTGTAAAAGGTCCAAACCACTTCCATCAGGGAGCTTAAGGTCTAAGAAGACGACATCATACTCGTATTGAGAGTAAAGCTTCCTTGCTTCGGAAGCAGTGCCTGCCACATCAACTAAATAGCCCTCCTTCTGAAAGGTATGACTTAAGCTTTCCCTTATAGAGAGCTCATCATCAACCACTAACACCCTCGCTTTAAAGGACATCGCTTCTCAACGCCTCCCTCGTTGGTAATGGTAGTATTATCTGAAAGCCTGCTCCTCCTTTTGGGGCGTTATAAGCGGTTATGGTGCCACCGTGGTGCTTGATGATGTTAGCGCAAATGGCTAAACCAAGACCAGCCCCCTCCTTACCTTCCTTGGTGGTAAAGAAGGGGTCAAATATGTAAGGCAAAACTTCGGGTGGAATGCCAGGTCCTGTATCTTCAACCACGATGATTATTCTATCAGGTCTTGCTTTTGTCTCAACATATATCTTCCCTTTTCCTTTCATGGCTTCCGCGGCGTTGATGAAAAGGTTAAACATCACCTGTTCCATCTGGGTTTGACTTGCGTAAAAAGGAGGAAGCTTTGGGTCAAGCTTCATCTCAAACTCGACCTCTCGAAAAATCTGATAATCCACTAAAAAATTGTAAACTTTTAGTATCACCTGGTTAAGGTCAATCCACTCTTTCTTTTCAGCGTCAGGCTTTCCAAAATCAAGAAGGGTTTTAGTAATTATTCGACAACGCCTGGCAAGGTCTATAATCTTATCCACAAACTCTCTGGCTTTGCTCCCGCTTGGTATCTCATCCTTTAACATCTCTGCATAAAGGAGGATCCCTGAAAGGGGGTTTTTTAATTCGTGAGATATTTCACCAGCAAGCTTTCCAAGGCTCATAAGCCTATCGGTATGATACCACTGATGGAACTTAAAAAGGTCTCTATCGCGGATCAGAATATGAAGATGGCGTCCTTCATCCAAACTCATGGTTATGGAATAGTAAAAGGCTCCTTCATAGGGGAAAAGGCTTAACCCAGGCGAAAAGGAAAAGTAGCCTAAAACCTTTTCCAAAGCCTGTCCTACAGGCTCGCTCTTAAGCCTAAAGGTTGTAAGAAAGGCTTGATTTACCTTAAGGATAATATGACCTTCTTCTGCCAAAGAAGTTAGGGCTAAAGGATATGGATATGAGGAAAAACCCTCCAGTTTAAAGAGAAAATCTCCTTCTTTCACGCCTATAGTTTAAGCATAACTTTTGAGCAAGCCTAAAAGATTGTGAATTTCTTCCCGCAAAAACTGGCTGGACATGAAAACTATGAGAGTTTTTTCCCCAGTTTGATTTAAGGGAAGAAAACCATTTTCTAAAAGGTACGCCTTTTTACCTCTTCTTCTTATACCTTGAATCAGCCTTTCTAGATCAAACCTTTCGTGTGGGAGCACTTTTTTAAGAAGAGGCGACTTTTTTATAAACACCTCATCCGCTAAGCTTAAGACCTCTTCATAGTCTTCCTGAAAGACCTTTCTTCTGCTGGTGTTAGTCCGTGGCTCAAAGATTATGATGGTTCGCTCGGGGTTATTGCCTCCTTTAGGCCTAGAAAGATTTCCTTTACGGCGGTTGGATGATGGGCAAAATTGTCAATCACTACAACATTCCCCTTTGCGTAAAGCACTTCCTGCCTTCTTCTTACCCCTTTAAAGTTTTTTAAAACCTTGATAATTTCTTCTTTTGAAAAAACCAAGATAGTATAGCAGAGCATAGAGGGCGATCAAATTAAGGGCGTTATATTCACCGGAAAGAAGGGAGAACCCCCTCCTTTCCTACTTCAATTTCTTTTCTCTCATGCTTAAAGATGATCCTTGTGTTTAAGCGACCGTCTTCAAAGGTGGTAGTTGCTTTAAGTAGGCGAAACTCAGCTTTCGGATCTTTACCGAAGCTAACAACCCTTGCCTTTGTCTCCTTTGCAAGCCTTCTTAAGATTGCGTAATCCAAGTTTATCACTATAAGACCCTCTCGCGGAACCTCGGCTACAAGCTCATTAAAAACCCTTACCAAGGAATCAAAATCCGGATAAGCATCTGCATGGTCGTACTCAAGGCTTGTTAAGATTAGACCAAAGGACTTGTAGTGTTTGAACTTTGGAGAGGGGTCAAGGAAGGCTGAAGGATATTCATCCCCCTCAACGACTGCCCATTCTCCCCTTCCAAAACCATAATTAAGACCTGTTTCCCGCAAAACTCCACCCACAAGATAAGTAGGGTCTTGAAAAAAGGTTGAAAGGGCATGAGCTAAGAGGGCGGTTATGTTTGTTTTTCCGTGAGTTCCAGCGCAAACAAGGACTTTTTCCGGGGAAAGTATGCTCAGAAAGAAACTGCGGAAAAGAAATAAGCGGTTTTCCCACCTTAAGGCTTGCCTCTACTTCAGGATGGTCTCTTTTTACGGCGTTTCCAACGATTACCAGGTCCGGGTTAAAAAGCTAAATGTTTTCTTTATTTGGTTCAAAAATTGGAATTCCCTCTTTTTCTAAGATCTCGCTTGCTGGAGGATAGAGGGGTAGTTTGTCCGAGCCTGAGACCTCATACCCAAGTCTTCTAGCAAGAGCTGCTACCCCTGACATACCTATCCCGCCGATACCAATAAAGTAAGCCTTCATCTTCCTCCCTCTTTATACAAAGCTTCAACAACCTGCCAGAGGTATTTTACCACTAAGCTATGCCTTAAAAAGCCTTCAAGGGTTGGACAAACTCGCTCCCCATCAAGAATAATCAAACCCTCTTTAAGAAGAGGCTCTAAATCTTCCTTAGGAATGGAAAAACCTAAAAGCCTTTTGATCCGAAGAGTCGAAAATCCTTTCCGCGTCCTAAGCCCCATGAAGATAATCTCTTTTGCCATGTCAAGGGGTGTTAGCTCTTCTAAAACTTCATCATCTTTCCATCGAAGGTTTTCAATACGGGATACAGCACCCGGTCCAATCCCAAGGTAGGGCTTAACTTCCCAGTAGAGGAGGTTATGCTGACAAAAATGGGAAGGCTTTGCGTAGTTAGATATCTCGTAGTGTATAAAACCTCTTTCCTCTAAGAATTCGTGAGAAGCTAAAAAGAGCTTCCTTCCAAGGCGAAGGTTTTTCTGCCGTTGCCTTTCCCCAAACCTTTCAGCAAATGGGGTTCCCTCATAGGGAGTAAGCTCATATAGGGAAATGTGCTTTACCGGAAAATTTAAAAGCAGGCTCAACTCTTTTAAAAGGGTTTTTACCCCTTGACCAAGGTAGCCATAGATCAGGTCAACGGAGAGGTTTTCAAACACCTTAGCCCCCATCTCTAAGGCTTTAAGGGCAGTTTTAGCATCATGGACCCTTGAGAGGAAACGCAATCCCCGGTTTGATAAGGACTGGACCCCAAGGCTTAAACGATTAAACCCAACCTCTTTATAGCCTGAGAGCTTCTCAAAAGTTAAGCCCTCGGGGTTTGCCTCAATAGTTAGCTCAACTGGTTCAAAGATAAAATGTCTTGAGAGCTCGGAGAAAAGGCTTTCATAAAAAGCTTGCGAAAGAAGGCTTGGCGTCCCCCCTCCGGCATAAAAAGTGATTATTCGTATTTCTCGTAGGGAAAACCGCTCTTCAAGCAGGCTCTTTTTCCGCCTAATATCCTCCTTGACGATAGCTAAAAATTCCCTTTCATCAGGCTTTTTAGCGACGGAATAGAAATCGCAGTAAGGACACTTCTTGAGGCAAAAGGGCACATGAAGATAAAGTCCAACGGCTTCAGGCATTTAAGAATTAACGAATATCAACCCTCAAAGCCCGCTCAAGGGTCTCCCTTTCTATGTACAGGACTACCCTTTGGTCATTCTGCTTAAAGCCTGAAACCAAATCGTCAAGCTCCTCTTTAGTAAACCCTCTAAGCATCCCTTGATAAAGGTTATTAAAGATGGCGTTTGCCGTAGCCCGAGATTGTCTAATTAGTTCTGTTTCTATGGTCTGCTTTATGCCCAGAAATAGAATGGCGCCTAAAAAGGTATAGAGCAAAAGATCTCCAAGCAGGGCGTGGATTAAAATCTTTTGATGAAGCTTCATAAATAATACTTTATATTCTAAAAAAAATAGATTTTCAACATTAAAAATAAGAAGGTGTCGTTACTATTTTGAAGGCGATTGGTAAATTGGTTCTAACGGGTTGATAAAACAAAGAGGACATGCAGGGGCGAGCTGCGGATCATTCTTCAAAACCATTCGAGCGCAAGCCGAGGGAGTCTCTCGGCAGTGAATGCCTCGGAGTTTTCTTTAACTTTAATCAAATTCGCAATATAATAAATAATTAATTGTATGAAGGCTGAAGTTTGGGTTTTAGACGACGAAAAATCGATCTGCGAGGTTTTGGTAAGCATCCTTCAGGATGAGGGCTATTCCGCGAGAAGCTTTATTCTGGCAAAAGACTTTCTTAAGGCTCTAAAGGAGCAAAGACCGAAGGCAGTCTTTCTTGACCTTTGGCTAAAGGATGCTGACGGCATGGAGGTCTTAGCCCACCTAAAAAAGGAATACCCGGAAATACCTGTCATCATCATCTCTGGACATGGGACGGTTGAAAGCGCGGTTAAAGCCATAAAGCTTGGTGCTTTTGATTTTATCGAAAAGCCCCTTTCCTACGAGAGAGTGATTCTTACCTTGGAGCAGGCTTTAAAGTTTGCAAGCCTTGAAGAAGAAAACCGAAGGCTTCGTTCCGCCCTTTTTGGTGAGGTAAAGCTTACCGGTAGCTCTAAAGCCGTTGAAGAGCTAAGAAAGCTCATAAACCGTGTGGCAAAGCTTGACACTACAGTTCTTATCTACGGGGAATCTGGGGTAGGCAAAGAGGTTGTGGCAAGGCTAATTCATCTTAACTCAGACCGAAGAGATAAACCTTTTATTGAGGTGAACAGCGCTGCCATCCCGGAAACTCTTCTTGAGGCTGAGCTCTTTGGTTATGAGAAAGGGGCTTTCACGGACGCAAGGTCAGCAAAGAAAGGCAAGTTTGAGCTTGCCCACGGGGGAACAATATTTCTTGATGAGATAGGGGACATGTCCCTTTCTGCTCAAGCAAAGCTTCTTCGGGTTCTGCAAGAAAAAAAGATAGAAAGGCTTGGCGGTTCTCAACCCATCACGGTTGATGTCAGGGTTATAGCGGCAACGAACAAGAATTTAGAGGAGCTCATCGCCCAAGGGAAATTCCGCGAAGACCTATACTATCGCTTAAATGTTTTCCCAATCAGGGTCCCAGCCCTTAGAGAAAGAAAGGAGGACATACCCCTTCTTGTTGAAGAGTTCCTCGCTGAGTTTGCTTTGAAGATACCTCACAGAGTAAAAAGGTTAGCACCTGAGGTGATAGAACTTTTTTTAAACTACAGCTGGCCTGGCAATGTTCGGGAGCTTAAAAACACCGTTGAAAGATTGATAATCTATGCTGGAGACAAAGAAGAAATAACCCTTTCAGACCTTCCGCCAGACCTTATATCTCAGCTTGAAGGAAGGCTTAAACTTCAGAAGGAAGATAGTCTTGAGCCTTGGTTCAGTCTAAAAGACTATAGGCTTGCTAAAAGACAGTTTGAACGGGAATATCTAAGAAGAAGGCTTGAAGAGAACGATTGGAATGTCTCTCAAACGGCAAGAGAAATCGGTATTGAAAGGGCTTATCTCCAAAAGAAGATCAAGGAGCTTGGCTTGAAGCCTTAAGTTTATACTTTGCCCTGGCATAACACTCTGCTGAGAGGGGAGTAAATTCTTTCCTTTCCCATTTTTTATAGGCAAGAAGACCAACCATAACCGCATTATCCGTGCAAAGCTCCGTCGAGGGAAAGTATACGCTAAAACCTTCTTCCTCCGCCCTCTCCAAAAAAGACTTCCTTAACCTTTTATTTGCTGCAACCCCACCCGCAACAACAACCCTTGGGATACCAAGCTTATTAACTGCTTTTACTGTCTTTTCCACAAGGACCTCGCAGACAGCCATCTCAAACCCAGCGCAAAGATGCTCAATCTTTAGCCCCTTTCCCTCTTTTTTCACAAGATGAAGCACAAAGGTTTTAAGCCCAGAGAAGCTAAAGTCAAAGTCTTGACTGGTAAGTAAAGGGCGGGGAAGCTCGTAGTAGTCTGGGTCTCCCTTTTCGGCAAGCTTGCTTATTGCTGGACCTCCTGGATAGGGCAACCCAAGGAGCTTTGCTACCTTATCAAAGGCTTCGCCCGCAGCATCATCCCTTGTGTGACCAAGAAGCTCTAAACGGTCAAAATCGGTAGCTAAAAAAAGCGCAGTATGCCCCCCAGAAACAAGAAGCCCAAGGAAAGGAAACTCAACCTCCTTCTCAAGAAATATGCTAAAGACATGGGCTGACAGATGGTCAACCCCGATAAAAGGTATTCCAATGGATAGGGAAAGGGTTTTTGCGTAGGTTACGCCAACAAGCAGAGACCCTATGAGCCCTGGTCCAAGGGTTGCCGAGATGACTTTTAGGTCTTTTGGACTAACCCCTGCTTCAGCTAAAAGCTTTTTGACCAAAGGATGTAAAACTTCAAGCTGCTTTCTGCTTGCTATCTCAGGGACAATCCCGCCAAAGGGTGAATGCAGAGCAACCTGAGAGTAAAGAAGGGAATGGACAAGCCTCCCTTCAAGACTAAATAGAGCAACTCCGGTTTCGTCGCAGCTTGTCTCAATGGCAAGAAGCATCGCTCAGCGTTTCCTTAAGTAAATAGAACTTTCTCGAGTAGCTCGGAAAAAATGTGAATAAAGAAGAGATGTCCTTCCTGAATCCTTGGTGTGTTCGATGAAGGAACAAGGATAAGGATATCGCAAACTTCTGGCATCTTCCCGCCTGTTCCACCGCTTAAACCAATGGTGGTTAGACCAAGTTCCTTTGCCCGCTTTAGGGCAAGGAGGACATTAGGGGAATTCCCGCTTGTGCTTATCCCAAGGGCAATGTCTCCTTCCTTCCCTAAAGCTTCAATCTGCTTGACGAAGACCAATGAAAAATCGTAGTCGTTAGCAATAGCGGTGAGGACTGAAGTATCGGTAGTTAAAGCAATGGCTGGAAGGGGCTTTCTCTCAAGCTTAAACCTGTTTACAAGTTCTCCTGCGAGGTGTTGAGCGTCAGCCGCGCTCCCCCCATTGCCAAACACAAGAAGCTTTCTCCCTTGACGAAAGGCTTCAGCGCAAAGCTCAACAACCTGCAAGATCTTTTCACCCTCTTTACGTATAAATTCATCTATAGTTTGACTATGCTCTTCTAAAATTTGAATTAAAAGAGATTTCTCAAAAGTCATCTTAGCCCCTATTGATTAAAGTCACTCATCCTGCTTCGTTCCTGTTATCTATAGCTTTTATTTTACAAACATATACTTCAGCTTATAGTAAGCTAAGCCAAGGTATTCGTGCACGGCGATATTCGTTAGGTCTAAGTATAAAGGTTTAGGGAAAAGGTTTCTTAAAGTCAAACGGGGCACGCAAAGATGATGGGCAAAATGTGTCGGATAGGGTATAGGATTTAGACCCTCCTTTCTAAAGATAAAAGTTGCCCTTGGAAGATGATAGGCTGAGCTTAATAACAAAAAGGGTTCTCCCTGAGGTAGCATGTTTTTCAAATCCTTTGCTGAGCTCAAAGTGTCAAGCGGAGTATCAATAGACAAAGCCTTTACCCCAAAGTTTTCTAAGAACTTACGATAATATTCTGCTTCCTTTCCTTCTTCATAGGAACCACCTAAGATAATAAGCTTTGCTTTTGGGTTTTCCCTTAGGATCTTTAGCGTGCCTAAAAGCCTTCTCATCCCCTCGCTCGTTATCTTTTCCTCTAAGCTTAGGTTTTCACCCAAATTTATACCCCCGGTCAAAAGGACTATGTATTTAACTTCTTTGGTTAGCTGTATGTTGGGTTGCTTTACTCCCCTTTCCAAAGATTTAAGAAGTAGATAAGGAAGCACTGGAGTTGTAGAAAGGTAATACAGAAAAACCGCCACAAAAAGGAGAAGCCTTCTTCTTTCTCTTCTCTTTTCAAGAATGACATAAATCGCAACCAAAAGAAGAAAAAGAAAGATCAAGGTAGAGGGATAAAATAAATAAAGCAAGAATTTTTTAAAGAGAATCAAAGTTTCCGACATATGAGTTTATTTTACCTCAGTATTCTTCGCTTGTCCAGAACTCTCTTTGGAATCTGACCACTTTATTTCGACCAAGCTCCTTGGCCTTATACAGGGCAACATCGGCAAACTTTATTGCTTCCCAGATGTGAGTGGTATCAACAGGAAACTCGGAGCAGCCGATGGAAATGGTCCGTCTGATTATTCCCTTGGGAGTTTTGAATTCATGCTCTTCAACCTTTCTTCTTATCTTCTCTGCTATCCTTTCCGATTCACCCTCCTTCATGTCAACAAGGAGGACTAAAAATTCTTCGCCACCAAACCTTACAACTAAGTCGGATTTCCGAACAGAAGAAACAAGAAGATTAGCAAACTCCTTCAAGACCAAATCCCCGATATCATGTCCGTATTTATCGTTTATGGACTTAAAATAGTCAAGATCACACATAAGCACGCCAAGGGTTGTTCCTCGGCGAAGGATTTGGGCTGTCAAGTTATCAAGTATTCCCTCAAGGAACCTGCGGTTATAAAGCCCTGTTAATGGGTCCTTTAAACTCTGTTCCTTTAAGGCTAAAGCGTAGCGTTTAGATTCTAAAACAGGTGCGGTTTCTTCAAGGTATTTTTTGGCCATGGATAGCTTTTCCATAATTTTTTTAGATTTTAAAGTGGTGATGGTTGCTGGAAGATGGATTTCAACGACGGCTAAAACCTTAACCCCTGAGATCATGGGGATGCAAACATGGTTTGTTACTCCTGGGTATTCATAATACTTGCACGGAGAAGGGGTGCTGATAGAATCTACTACCTCACCCGTTCTTTTTGCTCGGCAATGATCAGCGTTAAAAAGGGGTTCTGGATTAACCTCAAGGTCCTCATCGGATTTGTAAACGACGGACATGGTGTTTGCTGAGTTTGAAACCTCATAGATCACAATAGCCCCAAGACCTAGCTTCTCTAAGGTTTTACCAAGCCTTGTGTATATATCCATAACGTCTTCATCGTTTTCAATAAGATCCCTGTAGATTTCTAAATCCTTAAACTGTTGAACTAAATCCTCGATAGTAGAAGCAAGCCTTCCAATCTCATCCATGGCCCCAAGACAGGAAAAATTTTCCATCTCAACCATTGAAGCACGGGGGTTGGTGGTTAGTTCCACGATCTTTTGTCTCAATCTATCAAGCGGTCTTTTCACCATATAATAAAAGGCAAAGGCTCCCCAAGCTAAGAAGATGAAGACAAAGACGATCAAAAGAAGAAGAGACCGCTCAAAGTATAGGCGCAGCTCTTTTTGCGTAGCTAAAGAAGGATTGTTCATGATTTCCTCAAGGAGAAAGTAAAAATAAAAGGTTAGAGCAAAGTTGACTAAAACGCAAGCACCGATGATAAAACCAACCTTCCAAAATAAGCTCAAATTAAGAAAAAAACTTAAAAGTTTAGATATCCAATTTCTCACACTTAGTCTTATTTGATTTTTAAAAAATAATATTGCCAAATTATAATAACGAAAAAAATTGCTTAGTCAAGGAAAATTTCATAGGGTTAATTAGTATTATATGTTTGCACCAGCGCTTGCTACAGTAACGATGGAGCCCTCCCCAAAAGGTAGAGCTTCTTGCTTATAAATCTCGCCCGTTGCCTTAGCTTTAAGGGTTGCGATAAGCTTCGCAAGCAAATACAAGCACCCTGATCCGCAGCATTT
>Ga0081519_100215_pt1 | contig 11330 bp, 10 predicted proteins | sample ConSprmetagenome_FD_70987 | JGI IMG/M metagenome (GOLD analysis project Ga0081519, IMG submission 70987) | Hot spring microbial streamer communities from Conch Spring, Yellowstone National Park, USA - C T=80-84 v2 (version 2) | ecosystem: Environmental > Aquatic > Thermal springs > Hot (42-90C) ...
GTTAGGGAGGCTTTTAGCAAGCTCGATGTAGTAACTTTCTTCGGTAGGTTTAAGATCGATCCGGAGACGGGCTTCCAGATAGGTCATCAAAGTGTTATAGGGCAATGGCAGGGTGGAAGGAAGGTTATCATATGGCCTCCAGACATTGCTACAGGGAAACCCTATTACCCGGTGCCAACATGGGAGGAGAAGAGAGCTGGTAAGAAGGCTGTTCCATAGTAGAAGGAGGGTAATAAATAAATGCTAAACTTAAAACAGAGAACTTGGTGATAGGTGTGAGTGCTAGGGAGGTTCCTGAGGCTTACAAGGGTAGGCCTATTTACAAGCTTATCGAGAAGGGCTACTATAGGCCTTGGGAGGGGCTTAGGGTTAGCCATATTGCTGGTTGGGATTTGAATGTGAAGAGTGGCAGTTGGCAGGTTGAAGGTATCCTAAGGATGCTCTTCCACGTTCTGGACCCCGAGGTTGCTAAGGATCCTGCTAACCTCATTGTATACGGTGGTACTGGGAGGGCTGCTCGTAGTTGGGATGCTTTTGAGGCCATAGTTGATGTTCTCCTTGAGATGGATGATGACGAGACCCTTGTTGTTCAGAGTGGTAAGCCTGTTGCTGTTTTCAAAACCCATAGGATGGCTCCTAGGGTTGTCGTGAGTAATGCTATGCTTGTACCTAAATGGGCTGATTGGGAGGTTTTCTGGGAGCTTGAGCGTAGGGGTCTAACGATGTTCGGTCAGATGACTGCTGGTTGCTGGTCCTATATTGGGACCCAGGGTATACTACAGGGTACCTATGAGACTTTCGCTTTCGCAGCTGAGGAGCACTTCCCAGATGGGGCCCTTGAGGGTAGACTTGTTCTAACAGCTGGTCTCGGTGAGATGGGCGGAGCTCAACCCCTAGCTGTTAAGATGAATGGTGGTGTAGCTTTGGTTGTTGAGGTTGATAGGAGGATGATTGAGAGGAGGATTAGACACGGCTACCTAGACACATGGACTGATAGCCTTGATAGAGCTCTCGACATGGCCCTAACAGCTAAGGAGAGGAGGGAGCCTCTAAGCATAGGGCTTCTCGGTAACGCAGCTGAGGTTTACAATGAGATGTTAAAGCAGGGCATCATACCAGATGTTGTAACAGATCAAACACCAGCACACGACCCCCTAAGCTACGTACCCCTAGGTCTAAGCGTTGAGGAGGCTGAAAGGCTTAGGGTTGAGAATCCTGAGGAGTATAAGAGGAGGGCTCTTGAGAGTATGAAGGTACACGTACAGGCTATGGTTGAGTTTAAGAGGAGGGGTTCTGTTGTATTCGAGTACGGTAACAACATTAGGAAGATGGCATACGAGGCGGGATACAAGGATGCATTCGAGTTCCCAGGCTTCGTACAAGCATACATAAGGCCTATGTTCGAGGAGGGTAGGGGGCCCTTCAGGTACGCTAGCCTGACAGGCAACCCCAAGGACATATACAGGCTTGACGACGAGCTTATAGCAACATTCAAGGATAACAGGAGGCTTGTAAGATGGGTTGAGAAGGCGAGACACTACGTTAAATTCCAAGGGCTACCAGCTCGCGTTGTATGGCTTGGTTACGGTGAGAGAGCTAGGTTTGGAAAGCTAATGAACAGCCTCATAAGGCTAGGGGAGATAGGGCCAATGTGGATTGGGAGGGATCACCTTGATAGCGGGAGCGTGGCAAGCCCCTATAGGGAGACTGAGGGTATGAAGGATGGAAGTGACGCCATAGGAGACTGGCCTGTGCTAAACGCTCTACTAAACACAGCTACAGGAGCAACATGGGTATGCTTCCACCACGGAGGAGGGGTTGGGATTGGATACTCTATACACGCTGGGTTCGGCCTAGTACTAGACGGGTCCAAGGAGTCAGAGGAGAGAGCTGAGAGAGTGCTAACGGTAGACCCAGGAATGGGAGTTGTAAGACACGCAGACGCAGGCTACGAGAGGTCCAGGAAGATAGTGTGCGAGAAGGGGATCAAAGCCCCCATGATAGAATGCTAGCTAAACCCTAACACCAAATCCCGTGAGCTCCACAAAAGCTTATGTGTAGCTTGACTGTAAACCACCACCTACTAGATGCGGTGTAGAGGCGATGAAGAGCTCCGCGGATCCAAGCTTAGAATTTAAAACCTTCCAGGTAGACATGTTAACCTAGATGAGGAGCTTGTGTGCTACTGAACCATGATGAACTCCAAGCACCGACAATCCTATTTGCTTGACTCCGAGGGCTCCCAGATTCTCGGCCATCCATAATTCAATATATCCTTACCAGTCACTATAGCACGCTTTATAATCTCTCAGCTAGCAGTACCACACGGTGACGAGCTTGCACTGGAATGTAGTTGAAAGTTTTATCGTAGAGAAGATGAGCGAGTATAAGATGCCTGGTTTAAGCATCACTGTTGTTAGGGATAGCGAGGTTGTATACTCCAGGGGTTTTGGTTACAGGGATTTGGATGTTCTAGCTCCCGCTACCCCGGCTACAATCTACGGTATAGGTTCTATAACTAAGTCCTTCACAGCACTCTCCATACTGATGCTTGCTGAGAGGGGGCTCCTGGACGTTCACGACTCAGTTGGTAGGTATGTTGGTTTGGATTTAAGGGTTGGGGGTGAGCCTGTGACGTTACACCGTCTCCTAACACATACCAGTGGGATCCCAGCTCTAGGCTATGCTGAGGCTTTCATTAGAGGTGTTCTAGGCCTAGATGGCTCATGGCTTCCGCTAAGCTACCCAGATGACGTTATGACGTTCATGAAGGGCTTTGAGGGTTGGGTTGAGGCTAGACCTGGGGAGAGGTTCTTTTACCTAAACGAGGGCTACGTCATCCTAGGCAAGGTTGTTGAAAGGGTTTCAGGTGTTAGCTACGAGGATTTCGTTAGGAGGAACATCCTGGAGCCTCTCGGGATGAGGAGGAGTTACTTTAGGAGGGAGGAGGTGGAGGGGGATCCTGATGTGGCCGTAGGGTATGTAATCGATAGGGATGGGAGGCATGTGAAGAGCAGGTTCCCCTACGGTGTTACAGCTGATGGAGGCCTCCTGAGTAACCCACTCGATATGGCCAGATACGCTGTTATGCTGTTAAACCGGGGGGTTTACAATGGGGTGGAGCTCATAAGCCCTAGGATGGTAGAGCTAGCTGAAAGTATACACGCTAGGCTACCCTACGAGTCGATGGTAGCAGATGGCTACGGCTACGGGCTTATGATAAAAGAGGATTTCCTAGGTAGGAAGCTGGTAGGACACGGTGGCTCCGTTCTAACGTATACAGCCTACATGGGCTATGTTAGGGGTGATAACGTGGGAGTCATAGTTATGTCTAACTGTAGCGGTTACCCTCCATCGCTAATAGCACAGTACACGTTAGCTCACACGTTAGGCTACAACCCCGAGGATCTCGAGTTCAGAAAATTCGATAAAGTCTACGGTAAGCTACAAGGAGTATACGAGACGTTCAAGGGGACGATGAGATTAACCGTTAGGAGGAGAGCGGGAACACTAGTCGTAGAGTACAGGGATAGACTTGTGGAGGACATAACCCCACTAACACCAGTTAAAGTGGAGGAGGACTACGCTCTCTTCACAGCACAAACGCTAACAGGAAGGATACCAGTAGAGTTCAGGATTAAAGGTGATAAGATCGAAATGCTATATGAGAGGTACAAGCTACTCAAAGTTCAAAAGGCATAACAGGCATCGTATAGTATAAAGGGCTGGGAGGAGTGAGAGTAGAACTAGGGGATGAGTTCAAGCTCACCCCCACTGAAGGGTGAAGAACCTTTTAGGGCTACGACCCCCAACCCTACACTTACCACCTGAGGGTTTTCCGAGCTGGAATTGGATGCTTGCTAGGGTAACCTGCTATGCTCAAGTGGTAAGCTCGGATCAACATCATGCACGATAAGGGGTTTAAGCCTACCTAAGCTTCTCCAGTACCACTCCCCTGCCCGGTACTATGTCTAGTTTGAACGCTGTCCTAGCGTGGTTTGTCATTCTCATCTTCTTTACTATCATGTATCTTCTCACCTCTTTGGAGCTCTCGACATCCTCCATCCAGAGGTGTAGCACGCCGTCCGCTATGTGTTCTAGGCCGAAGCCGAATGTCGACTTCGTCGTCATGGCGTACTGTGATACCAGGTATGCTGTCACGTTCTCCCTGTGGGTCGCTATCTTGAGCTCATAGCTGTACTTCCTGGCCATGGCGGGCTTGTCAGCCCAGAAGGCGCTTATCGAGTCTATTATGAGCCTTACGTGCCTGTACGGTGTCCTAGCCTTCTCCTCCCTGAGCACACCCAGCACCTTGTAGGCCTCGTGTATGGCCACAGTAAGGGTCTCTATGTCTAGCACAGCGAACCACCTCCTCCTAGCAACCTCCTCTCCATGCTCCTCCTGGCTTTCCGAGAGTTGCCTGGCTATCTTGAGCAGGCCGAATATGTCTATCACGACTATGTTGGGGGTCTCGCTTGGCTCAGCCCTACCAGCTATATCGTAGGTTTTGAACTTCTCGAAGTCCATGCCGAACATCCTAGCCTGCCTTATAACATCCCTGAACTCAGCCTCCGTCGTAACGTAGACAACGGGGTCACCGGCATGCAACCCGGCCCATGCGAAGTGCATGCAGAGAATAGACTTACCAGTACCGGGCTCGCCGGTAACAGCAACCCAGCTACCTCTGGGAACACCACCCTCAAGAGCATCATCTAGCTCTCTAATACCAGTAGATACCCTAACAACACCACCATAACCCAAACCAGCTAGCCACCCAAAGGCGTATAACTAGACACTAAACCTAATAATGCCACTAGGCCCTCTAGCGGAGAAAAGAGAAACACATTTGATACCATAGGCTAAGTTGAATTAGTAGAGCCGGTGGTTTAAATTACACCATCCTAAATCCCTAGTATTTCTAACTTAAACATAAAAACCCTTCTAGTGGAAATAGGGGAAAAGAGTGGTATTGAGATTGTAGAAATGTAGGAGAGCTTCGGGGTTACGAGAACTCGATGTCCTTGAATGTAAGTATTGCTTTTACCTCCGGCCTCAGAGAGCCTATTTTCCTTAGGTTTGCTCTTGTGAGCTTATAGTCTGGGTTCTGTGCTACTGGTTCTACGCTAGGTGTTGTGACAGCGTTCGCTCTCACGCCATAGGGGTAGGCCATGATTAGGAATGTTACACCAGGCTTTACCATCTCGCTCACCCACACTATGGCTGGTACGGAGAATTGATGATAGGTTTTGATAACATAGTGCACACAACCTCCTCAGCCTTCAGCCTAGGGGTGTAGGCTATGCCATAGCTCTCTTTAACTTAAACATATAGCTACTGGTGATCGACTTAAAGCTGAGTCGTAGAGGGGTAGGGGGTATTGGGAGGTCTGCAGTGTGCTACCCTCTTATCTTAAAGCCTAAGCGTGCTTGGCATCCAGACTTTCTAGAGTAGCGAGGGAGGGTTGGGAGCCTCCTATCCATGTCTCAGAGTAGTAGATCGGAACCTCACGATCCTATAATGGGCTTGTTTAAACTTCAAGGGCTACATGCTAGGGGCTATTGCCTCTAGGATCTAGTTTTAGCTCTTCAAGTAGCCCCTCGTAGTCTATGCACTCTAGGGCTGTAACCTTCCCCGTGGCGTCTCTGAATATGAATGTTGGTGTCTTGAGTGGAAGATCCTCAACGTTAACCTCCGCTCCTTCAGGTTTAGCGAATCTAACGTGTAGAACACCATCAGCCAGAGATATGTCTATGAAGTTACCCGGTAGCCTGACACCAGCACTCTTCTCTATTGCCGAGAGGAGAGCCCTGATCTCACGATCCCCAAGGGGGCTGGAGGTCTCACCTTCTGCCTTAGGAGAGTGAAAATCCTTTCGCTTCACAGCTTAAGCCATCTCCTCCTCCTAAACCTCTGATAGCTAACCCAGCTTAATAAATAGCATGTTTTAACCTTACCACCTTTGACTACAACCACGACTCTCTCAAATCATTTAGTGCTTTAAGATAGTATAGGACGTCGCTATCCTTGACGTTAACATAAACCTCATCCGGGTTAGTTAGAATCGATTGTATCACGTTAGATTCGATAATCTCGGCTCCTTTGAGGGTTTAAGTTTAGCCTTGTTGTTATCTTCTAGCCCACTCTCTTATAGCTTTAGCCTTGCTCCCCAACTGCTCCTCCAGCTTATCCCACTCGTTTAGTATGACTACGGCTTCGTTTGCAACCTTTATCGCATTATCTACTCCAGCTTCTGGTACCAGGATGTCCTTGGGCCTGCTGGCTACTACTGCGCACACGCTCCCAGCTCTCGCTCTGTATATGTTTGCTAGCGTGAATATAGTTGAAGCCTCCATCTCGAAGTTTAACACTCTAACGCTTCTAAGGAGCTCCACGAGCCCCCTACTCCATGGTGGTATGTAGCCCTTAAACCCAGGCCTCTCCTGTCCTACGTAGAAGCTATCTGTTGAAGCCCCTATCCCAACGTGGTATCTGACCCCCAGGTTCTCGGCTGCGAATATAAGTGCTAGGGTTACATCTAGTGATGCTACAGCCGGGTACTCTGGCATAACGTAAGCTTTACTCGTACCCTCCATCCTAACAGATGCAATGTTTATCACGAGATCGCCAACATCAACGTAATCAACTATGGCACCAGTGGTGCCAACTCTTATGAAGGTGTGTGCTCCAAGCCCGAGAAGCTCCTCAACAACAATAGCAGTGGAGGGTCCACCAATACCCGTTGAGACAGCGCTAATACCGACACCCTTATACCTACCAGTGTACGATACGAAGCCCCTATGATCCCCCACAAGCCTAGCCTCATCCCAGTACCCGGCTATCCTAGCAACTCTACCAGGATCACCTGGTAGCAGAACATACCCAGCTATGTCACCCGGAGACACCATTAGATGGTACGGTCTACCACCAACCTCAGGCCTAGAGGCGCTAGACAAACCAGACCACCAACCATAGAGGCTGGAGGAAAGGTTATACGCCTAGAAGCTTCCTTACATCCTCAATATACCTCTTAGCCTTCTCCAACTCGAACTCCACATCGTTTACATCAACTACCCCCTCATAGAAAACCAACTCGTGTAGGTTCCTCTCCCTAGCAGAATACCTATCCCTTAAACCTAAGCTCTCCACCTCAGGCTTAACCCTCTCAAGCTCTCTCAGTAGACGCCTCCTCTCCCAGTGACTTGAAGGAGTCTTATCCAGGTAGTACAGTATTAGAGCGTTAGTGGCTTGAACTACAGCATTCCAAGCCTTCTCAGCAGCATCTCTAATTCTGATTGCATCGCTATTCTCAACACCAACCTTAAACTCCTTCAAAGCCTCCTCTACGAACCTTATTGAATCGTCCATGTAGACTTTAACTTTAACGTTAACCTCCAACCAGTTTACACCAGCTTATCATTACGTAAGGGTGTTCTTAAAGACTTCTAGCTATAATGGTGCTATCCCTCTCCGTGCCAGAAGCTCTCCTATTAGCACCCCTGTTCCAGCCGCACCTCTAATGGTATTATGGCCTAGGACTATGTACTTGATGCCTCCTAACACCCTATCCTCTCTTATCCTCCCTACTACTACGCTCATCCCACCCCCCTCCATCCTATCGAGTCTTGTCTGTGGTCTGTCAGCCTCCCTCCTCACTATTATAGGTTTTGCTGGTGCTGTTGGTAGGTCTAATCCCCTTATCTTATTACCCTTAAACTCCTCCATAGCCTTTACCACCTCCTCTACATCTGGCCTATGTTCTGTTTCTAAGAATACAGCCTCCATGTGGCCTTCCAGTACTGGGACCCGGTGGCAGCTTGCTGTTACCGAGATCCTATCGTTCCACTTTACACCCTTACCTGTAGGCTCTCCTAGGATTTTAAGTGTCTCCCTCTCAACCTTCTCCTCCTCACCTTCAATGTAGGGTATAATGTTATCCTGTATCATCATTGCTGGTAACCCTGTTAGACCAGCACCCGATATGGCTTGCATGGTGGATACGATAACCCTTCTAACTCCGAACTCGTCGTGGATTGGTTTAAGTGAGAGTGTTAGTATGGCTGTTGTACAGTTTGGAACCTTAGCTATGAACCCCCTCCATCCTCTAAGAGCTCTCTGAACCTCAACTACATCGAGGTGGTCAGCGTTAACCTCGGGGTTTAATAGGGGTATGTCTGCATCCAACCTCATAGGGCTACTATTGGAGACTACAACGTAGCCCCTCCTAGCTAGCTCAACTTCAACCTCGTAGAGCTCAGATGGTAGAGCTGAGAATAGTATATCGGGTTTATACGATGATATAACGTTGACGTCTAGAGGTTCAACCTTGATATCAGCTACATCGTCTGGTAGAGGTTGCTCTATAACCCACTTAACCGCATCCCTAAACCTCTGACCAGCACTCCTACCTGAGGCAACCAGGGCTACAAGCTCGAACCAAGGGTGTCTAGCTAGTAGTGAGACGAACCTCTGTCCTACAAGCCCCGTAGCCCCTAGGACTGCAACCCTTAAACCTCAAGACCCCCACTTCCAACTATCACATCGTGTATGAATCTAGCTACCTCGACCGAGAGCTCCCTAGACGTCCTGATCTTAAGCGAAGGTTTATCCCTTGAAGCCTTAACCTCTAGGATTAAATCGTCGTCTAGCATGGATAGTAGCTTCAATAGGAAACCTCTACCCCCGACACCCCTACCGACAACCACTACCATACCTTGATCCCTTAGATCTAATGTGACGATCTTAGCTCCAACCCTCCAACCCTCAACACCATCCCCTACAACTGTCCCTCTGGAGCTCCAAGACCCGATGGTTACCCTAGGTTTCCCTAAGCCTAGGCTTATGGGCTCGAAAGTCTTAGGGTTAATCCTTTTAACACCGTAGGTTGAGGCCTCTACAGCCTCGCTGTAGTCGAGGGCCTTAACAACCCTCGCCTTAGGTGTGATTGATGGATCTATGGACATGAGACCCGGTACATCTGTCACGAGGAGAGCCTCCGGAACACCTAGTAGTGCTGCTACAGTTACAGCTGTGTAATCAGAACCACCTCTACCAAGGGTTACCACGCTACCCTCCAACCCTCTACCTATAAAGCCCTCCATGACAGGGGTTACCTTGGAGTTCCCAGCATACCCAGCGACCTTGAGTAGGTTTAACATTGTAACCTCATAGTCTACCCTCGCATCACCATGAACCCCATCCGTTACAACTAGGTCCACTGCATCCAAGGGCATAACTTTAACCCCCCGGCTTTCAAGAGAGTGTACTAGTAGTACCTTGCCAGCCACCTCCCCAAACGATACAATGTAATCAGTAAGGCTCCCATCGCACTTGAAACCAGCTCTCTTAAGAGCCCTCTCAAGAGATACGAACACATCGCTTAGAACCCTAAACGGGGATCCTTGGAGCTCCCTAGCTATATCAATGCATCCTTGGATAACCCTATCCAGGGACTCCCTACTCCCACTACAAGCTTTTAACAACCCGTCTGTAGCACCACGCATTGCTGATACCACTATGAATGGTGTGAGGCCACTCTCAACTATGCCAGCGATCCTCTCCGAGACCTCAAGGCAACTTCTCGTTGATGTTAGGATTGAGCCGCCTACCTTAACCACCAGGTCTAACACGGCCTCCCACCTCAAGGGCTATGGATAAGATGTCATCTAGAACAGTGTGAGCTGTCTCGACAGCCCCTCCACCCCTACCTATGAACATGTAGTCCCCAACATCACTTCTAATCTTAACAGCGTTCATCGTACCCCTAACCTGGGATAGGATGTCAGTTCTAGGGATCCTCATAGGCTCTACTGAGGCCCTCCTCTCCCTGAAGTCGGCTCTTGCAATGTACTTCAACGTATACCCCTCCTTCAAAGCCAGCATAACATCTCTTAGCTTTACGCTCGCTAAGCTCACCCTCCTAACACCATCTAAGTGTATGGGTTTACCAACGACATTGGATATTATCACGAGTTTGGCTGCAACATCAAGCCCCCCGATATCTAGTTCAACGTTAGCCTCCGCTACTCCTAGTGCTTGAGCTCTAGCTATAGCCCCCTCTAGCTCAACCATCTCATCCTCCATCAAGGTTAGTATGAGGTTACTAGTAGCATTAAGTATGCCTTCAACACCTACCACATCATAGCTCCTCATGGAGAGTAGCATATCAATGAAGGGAGATCCCCCCATAACCGTAGCCTTAAACCTAACCATAACTCCTTTAGCCTTAGCCCTCCCCATAACCTCATCATATGCTAGGACGAGAGGGGCCTTATTAGCGGTTACAACGTTAACCCCGTAGTCCAACGCCCTTAAGACATTCTGAAGGGCTGGAGCTCCGCTAACGTAATCAGATGGCGTCAGCTCGACATGAACATCGGGTGTCACGCTGCTATACAGTATGTCTAAATCGATATAATCAAGACCGTATGGTTTAAAGCTTGATACACTTGAACGCGGTAAGCTAACCAGCTTAAGTAACTCCTCGACCGTGAAACCATCAGCCTTCAAAGCCATACCCTTAGAGTCGATAACACCGACAACCCTAACATCTACACCCCACCTGCTCCTAATAAAATCCCACTTATAAGCCATGAGCCTTGTAAGAGCTCTACCAACAGAACCAAACCCCACCAACGCAATCCTTATAGAGGAGGAGTAACCAGGGTTACCTAAACCCTCCAAGGACCCCCCTATACGGTTAAAGGTTACTATCCTGTTTGGCTCAACAAAACCACCTCTTCTAAACCCTTACATTGGGGTTGTAGTTGGAGTAGGGTTTATAAGCGTATCTATGTCTGTTTATGAGGGAGGTTGCAAGACCCCGCCGGCTACCTCCTTCATCCCAACTCCGATCTCGGAGGTGTCTGGAGGTTTCCCAGACATTACAGTTGAGGGGCTTAGCTCTTATAAGTCTTAATGGTAGTTCAGCTACTGGAGGCTCTGTTTTGAGCTCAGGCTACGACCCCATAGTTAGGGCCTCTAGGGTTTCAGAGCTTGTTTGTAGAAGTGAGGGTGGTGTCGAGTCTAGGCTCTACTATAGGTTTAGGGCTGATAGGTGGTATGGTGGTATTGCTACAGGTGATGTTATAGGCTGTAACCTCTCCTGTGTCTTCTGCTGGAGTTGGAGGTTTAAGGATGACCCTGCTCTCGGTAAGCCTTACAAGCCCTCCGAGGTTGTGGAGAGGATTGTGGCTATAGCTAGGGGTAGGGGGTTTGGGAGGGTTAGGCTTAGTGGTGGTGAGCCGACAATATGTAGGAAGCACTTGATCGAGGTCGCAGGGCTGCTCGAAGGCTACGATTTAGAGTTCATAGTTGAGTCTAACGGGCTACTA
>Ga0081519_100224_pt1 | contig 10968 bp, 9 predicted proteins | sample ConSprmetagenome_FD_70987 | JGI IMG/M metagenome (GOLD analysis project Ga0081519, IMG submission 70987) | Hot spring microbial streamer communities from Conch Spring, Yellowstone National Park, USA - C T=80-84 v2 (version 2) | ecosystem: Environmental > Aquatic > Thermal springs > Hot (42-90C) ...
GAGCCACGGAACAGCCAGCGGATCGAAAATCCCTAGAATAACGTCTCTGTCTGGTTCCCGGACGAGCTTAAAGGTCTTAGGATCTATGAGGAGAACTTCTTGGAGCGGGTGTGTAATTTTTCCCATAACATCGTAGTTATCAATTAAGGCGGTCAAAGTCTCAGTCATACCCAATACGTCCATGAAGGGTGTAGGTAGCTCTAAACCATTCCTTCTCGCCTTGAAGAACTTTCTTGAATGTTTGACTATAGTATCGTAATCGGGGATTTGAAGGCCTTTACTACCCCTACCTGCTACAATCACTCCACCCTCCCTCAAGTCCACGGGCGAGGCCCTATACGGTGTTTTGCTGAGGATTTTCAAAAACGGGTTCATATTTTCGAATTGCTTAGAGAGCAGGTATATCCCGGCAGGGGCTGTAGATAAAAGCTTTGGCCCCTCCTTGCTTTTGAAAAACTCCATGATCGCCTTCTTATCGGGGACGAGCTTCTTCCATAGAGAGCCTCCGGCCTCTTCCTTGGACAACACCATGCCGTATAAGAGAGGAATCTCTTTGCCTTGGAGAGCGAGGTCATCGAATGCTACGAAATTAAGCCGGCTTCCAAGCTCCTTACCGCGGGAAATAGGCTATTCCCCTCCCTCTTTCAAGCTCACCCCCATCCACGTACTCGAACAACAAAGTGTTTGCTCTAGTCATCACTGCTAACTCCAAGTAGATCCTGTAAACCCTTGCCGGTGTATTACTAGTTGTTCCGCTAGATGAGAAAGCAATGCCTGGTTCGCTTTTAACTCGTTGAATCAGGAATCGTTTAAAACCCTCTCCCCTTTGAAAGAACTGAGGGAACAGCCAGTTTAACAAGATCCTCTAACTCGGCGAAACCCGGATCTATACCTATCCTGTTTAATAATTCCTTGTAATAATCGCTCATCTAGGCGAAAAACTTTAAAGAACTTCTCAACAGATCCCTCCTGAGGGAAGACAATTCCCCTGGAGACTTAGTGAAAAGAGATTTATCTCATGAAAGCTCCCATAATTTTCTAACGTGAGGATGACGCGAGAGCTCCGATTTGACAGCCTTCTCCCTGATTTCTTTCACAGAGGGTAAGTCCCATGTTGAATTCAAAGAGCTCACCGATAGAATTTGTTTATTTAGAGCAAACTCCTCGGCAATAGAATTTACTCTAATTGTTAAAGTATTTACGAGGAAATAATTAATAAAATAAGCGGGATGGTGTATGGTTTACATCATAGAAGTAGACGGTTTCAAATACTATGCGTGCTCCATATGTGGGTTGATCTACGAGTCGGAGAAAACCGCTTCTAAATGTGAAGAGTTTTGCAAGAACAACCCTGGAAAATGCAATATTGAGATAGCGAAGGAATCCATTGGTTACATAGAACGGGCTGAAGGCGGATCCTTAACTTTAAAATTCAAAGTGCTTTCTAGAGGCGAGAAGATCAGGCCCGCGTACAAAATATGTAAGCATCGGTTCAACGTATATACGGCATGCTGAATACTCAACCTTGCGGTATCAAAAAGTTTTTTATTGTGACAAAACCATCACAATAGGTTCATGGTGGTAAGCTTGGAGAGAAAAAGTATGCTATTCTTTGCCCTCATAATTCTGTCGCTGATTACCGCTCAAACCGGCATTTCCAACACGTTACTCAATCTTGAAATATGTGTTGTAGGAAGCCCCGTAGAAAACTCCTTCACAGGGTATATTAAGTTAAAATACGCTGCGACCTTAGCTAACTACACGCTAGTTAGTGTATATATTCCTTTTGAAGGACAGGTCTCCGTTTTAAACATTACGAGCGGTAACGGCGTATTAGTTAGCGATTATCAGTTGGAAAACAATACAATATCATTCCTGGCATTGAATACTTCAGAGATAACCATATACTTTACTGTCGAGAACGTCCTCGAAGAGGCTGGTGTGGGAAGCTATGTAACGTATATCGACTTAACAAGATACAGTAATATACCCCTCAACTTAACAATGAACCTTGTTGGAGTATACAATGTTGAGCCACCCATCAACACGAAGTATTCTAATGGCAACACGTTAATAACAATAACCCAACCCGGATATTACCCTATAACGCTTTATCTAACACCTGAAACAATAACCCCGGCACAGCCCAGCGGTCTTCAGGGCAGGATCCTGGTTCTAGGAGGTATAGGTGCTGCGTTAATAGTTCTACTTGTTCTGATCTATGTACTACGCGGAAAGAAGTAGTTTTTAATAATATTTAAAAACCTTTAAAATCATACTTCAGTCAGGGATATGAGTACTGCTTCAGGCCTGATTACCAAAGTGCATCTCGAAGAACGTGTGAAACTCTTAGAGGACGAGGTGTTTGACCTTCTCACAGCATATAATATCCCTGTAGCTCCATACGCGGTTGCGAGAAGTATTGATGAAATTTCATCGACGGCCGAGAAGCTAGGGTTTCCTCTTGTTATAAAGGTTATCTCGCCCGACATAATTCATAAGACGGATGTGGGGGGTGTAAGGCTCGATATTTGGTCGAAACATGAGGCATTGAAAGTAGCAGAAGAGATTATGGAGAAAGTTAAGGCCAGGAATCCTCAAGCCAGGATCAACGGGTTTCTTCTACAGCCTATGATGCCTAAAGGCGTCGAAATCATCATCGGAGGCCTCCACGACCCTGTATTTGGAAGTGTTGTTATGTTCGGAGCGGGAGGGATATTCGTCGAAGTTTTCAGAGACGTGTCCTTTAGGGTTGCCCCACTCAGTGTCAAGGAGGCTTTAGAAATGATTGATGAAGTAAAAACCTCAACAATTCTAAACGGCTATAGGGCACGACCACCGGTTAACAAATATTCGATAGCAGAGATAATAGTTGCCGTGGGAAAAATACTGGAGGAACATCCTGAGATAGAATCCATGGATTTAAACCCAGTCTTCGCATACCCTGATAAAGCTTGCGTTATTGATGGTAGAATTATTCTGAAAAAACCAGCCACCTTTCGTGAACACTAAGAGGTTCTTGTCAGATTAAACTATTTCGATTTAAATTCCAATTTCCATAATTTTAGACTTGAAAAACCAGGGTGGGGGTTGTTCACGCTGGAAACCGGTAGAGGCGAGGGCAGTAGTGTCCGAGCAATTGAAAAACGCGATTCAAAATCGTTTGATACAAATGGTGTCATTTTAAATAATGAAGAAATATTTGGGAAAGTGAAAGAGATAATACTTAGAGGGAGGTACGAGGAGGCCTCTTACCTTTCCTATCATGCTATAAAATCACTGTGTGAGACCAAGCCTGAAACTGTTTCCTCTTTCTTAAAAGATCTTGTTTATGGTCCTTTTTCAAAATCAGAAACGGCTACCTTAATGCTGGTAAACCTCCTAAGTATTAACGGTTTTCCAGCAACCTGTGTGGGTCAATTAGCAGTTTTACCACTCTCCATCACGTATAGTATTCCTCAAGGAAGCATCCTAGAGAATGACGCACTGCTTCAATCTCTTTTCAATTTTATCAAAGAACTATTGACCGCGACTTTAACCGCGTCAGAACCTGTGGAAAATCTGTACACGGTTTACCTTGAGTTAAACACTTTCTTCTCAGAACTTTCAAGAATCCTTGCTGAAAATAGGGAGGCATCAAAATTTAGAGCCCTTTTCTCAGGAATTGAAAAGATGTGGATACTGCTTGCTTCCAGGGTATTGTCAAGTAATGGTGCTCCCGCATGAAGCATTCAAGCACGAGGTTATGCCCAGTTTTCCATTTACCGTACTACCTTTTAGGTTTTAAATGGATGCTGGGATAACTGATTCTACGGGGTAACTGGAGAAATATTAACGTTTCGCTTACTATATACATCTAAAGGATGATGGCCTTGAAGATTTACTACGATGAACACGAGGCTAGAAAGGGATTATTCAAAGTGAAAATCATAACTGATAGTCAAAACATAATCAGGGATGCCATAATAATTGGTGACTTCCCCACATCTCCTAAGGAAGATAAATGGATTATTGAGGATTCTTTGAAAGACGTGAGGTTCGAGGATGAAACGGTTTCAAGCATTGCCAGTGGTGCGTTTGAAAAAGAGAACTCTACACTGGTAGGTCGCGCACTTGATGAGCTCATTGAAACAGTAGTGGAGGCAAGACCGGTTGAGTGAGCTCAGGGTGGTTTTCACGGAGACGTCGGTTAATCCGTGGACGAATCTTGCATGGGAGGGGGCGTTTCTCCATAGCAGGTGTAGTGATAGAACCGTGGATGCGTTGAGAATTCGGCAGAATAAGAATGCCGTGGAAATAGGGGTTTTCCAGAGAGCTTCGGAAGAGGTAAATCTTAAATACCCCGAACAAAAGGAGGCAGGTATCGTAAAAAGGTTCGCAGAGGGTGTAGCCGTCTACCAAGACCCCGGTAGCTTAAACTCCGCCTTATCGGTTAAACCCATTAATGAAAAAGGCAACGCAGATTACCTATGTATTGATATTCTCAAGGGCGTTGACAGAGCACTTGAAGAACTAGGGCTCAACCCCAGTGTTCAAAACGTGAACGACGTTATAATAGGAGATAGAAAGGTTGTCGGAGTTGCTGCAAGCTTAAGGGGAGAGCAGAACTGCGGATTTATTCACGGAGCAGTCCTCTACAGTGTAGACCTCGATGTCCTGGCTAGTCTCTCAAAAACCCCGCTGAAAAAGCCGCCCGATAAAGGGATTTTAAGCGTTAAATACAGGGTTACCAATATTAGCGCCTTAAAGCCCAGAGTGAGAGTTGAAGACATTGCAAGAGCTTTAATAAAATCATTCATGGAAACATTAAACATGAAGGCATGGTATTCCGATCTACCAAGGCCCCGTGAAATAGAGGTCGCCGAGAAACCCTCCCCTCCGAGTATCGTACGCCCGAGTGGAATCTTGAGAGAAAAGGGCAATAGTACGCGGGAAGGTCAGGTTATATGAGCATTACACTACTTTTTCCCGTAGACGTTGTCATAGACTCGAAGGAGGATTCAAAACATCCAGATGCGAAGAAGAAGCTGATGTCGGCTGGGTTGAAAGTAGCTATTCAAAACCTTCCTGCCGGGGACTTCTTCTTACTGTCACCTCCTGAGAGACAAAGCATTCTGGTGGAGAGGAAAACTGTTGATGATTTCGCAAACAGTATAAGAGACAACAGGCTATGGGAGCAGGCTAAACTGTTGAAAAATGCCTCCGTCAAAGACGGTCATAAACCCTTAATAATTCTGGAAGGTTGCTTAGAAGAGCTTACCAAGTACAGGGGGTGGAGGCCTCAAAGTTTGCTCAGGATACTTGACACTCTCATCCTGGAATTTGAAATACCCGTTTTAAACACTCCTGGATTGGAAGAGACATTGCAGTGGATAATTCTCAAAGCTAAAAGTTTGGGTGAAACAAGCAGTAAAAAAGTATTCAGGATGAGGGTTGAGAAAAAGCCTTTAAGCATCAACGAGAGAATACTGTACGTTGCTGAAAGCTTAGCCGGGCCAGTCATCGGTAGGAAACTTCTGAAAACCTTTAAGACGCTTAAAAACCTCGCGAACGCCTCGATATCGGAGCTTTTAAGAGTGGAAAGTATAGGGGAGAAAAGGGCTGAGGAGATTTTCCTAATATTTAATTCTGAGTGGAGGGGGGAGGATGGGGCTGATTGACGCTCTGGAAATTATAATACCCTCACTCATCTCGACAATATCCACATACGTTTTACTGAAATGGTGGATTCCGAAATCACTACTCCTCGGTTTTAAGGGAAAAGACATGAACAAGTATGGCAACCCAGAGGTGAGCGAGGCAGGAGGGATATGGGTGATCCTGAGCGCTTCGATAAGCATCCTCACATACATAGCGATAGAAACCATCTCGGAAAGAGATTTCGGAATCTTACATCTTCTAGCTACTACCCAAGTGTTGATTCTTTCAGGGCTACTGGGCTTTATTGATGACATCTTAGGTTGGAAAAAAGGCGTTTCTCCGATTGCAAGAGTATTGTTTACGATACCTATAGCTCTACCTCTCGTCGCCGTTAAGGCGGGATACTCGGTAGTTGAAATACCTTTTATAGGGCCTTTAGACCTTGGACTCCTCTACCCGTTGGTAGCAGTGCCTATAGGCGTGGTTGGAGCTAGCAATGCTTTCAATATGCTCGCAGGGTATAACGGTCTCGAAGCGTTGCAGGGGATATCGATCCTAACGTTCACCTGCTTGTTCTTGTTGAAGAAAGGCTTGCTGGATTTAATACCCGTGATACTCCCGGTGATCGCCTCGCTTCTTGTTTTCTTAGTTTTCAACAAGTATCCAGCAAAAGTATTGCCCGGAAATTCATTCACGTATGGGTTGGGTGCCTTCTACGCGTCAATAGTAATATATGGTAATTTTGAAAGATTTGGAATACTCATGTTTACCCTGTACTTCTTGGAGTTAGCCCTTTTCCTAAGGGGGCTCGCTAACGGTGTGTACAAGGAGAATTTTGGAATACCGCAGGAAGACGGCGGGTTAAAACCTCCATATGAGAGAAGCTACAGTGTAACCCACTTAGCATTGAAGACTATGATAAGAGTGAAGGGCAAGGCTACAGAGAAAGATGTTGTGAACTTCATACTCACGCTTCAAATATTGATAGGACTGGTAGGATTATGGTTTTTGTAAAAAATAAAAATTATTTTTTGATGAACCCGATGTATCCCAGGAGAGCTAGGATTATTATCGATAACGCTATTGTAGCTAATACGTAGCCTGATAAGCCCGCTAATCCTTGCTCGTTTTTCACACCAATCTCGTCGAGCTTGGACGATAAGTCTTCAAGTCTTTGGGACATGGAGTTTACCGATGTCTGAAGAGATGATAGTGCAGTGTCCAACTGGCCGGTTGAAACCGAGAGTTTATCGCTCAATAACTGCTTTATAACATCCAGCTCGGCTAGTATATTCCCCGAGTTAGTGTTGATCACTCCAACAATTCTGCCAGACTCATCCCTTATTAATGCGACCAGTGTTGAATTGGCGGATTCTAACGCGCTGGATAACTGAGTAATAGAGACAGCGATTTCCCCTATCTTAGTCCTGACAAGCACCATAGTGTCGTTAAGTAGTGATAACTTCGTATCCAGAAGGCCGAGAGAGTTGATAATGTCGTCTAGCTTAACGCTCACAACTCCAAGAGTCGTGTTGATAAGGACAACGTTGTCCTTCAACCCTACTATTTCACCCCTTATTTCCTCGGCGTACTGTAACAGTGTTGAAATATTCAGCGCGAGGATTCCGAGCTTTGAGTCCAACAATACAATGCCGTCCCGAGCCTCGACTATCGTAGCATTCATAACGCTCAGCAACCCGATAATGTCGTCTAGCTTAACGCTCACAACTCCAAGAGTCGTGTTGATAAGGACAACGTTGTCCTTCAACCCTATGATTTGTGCGTTAAGCTGGTCAAGCAGCACGAGGGATTGCTGAGTGTTGCTGAGTATCATATCTAGCTTGCTCACGACGAGTATCTCCCCTGATACTATGGTGTCACCGAGCGTGTCGGTGATGAATACCTCGTGAGGCCCCTCGTCGACCAACGGTATGTTGAGAAGGGCCGCGAAAGCCCCGCTGACGTTTGCCATCTTAACTGATATGAAGTTGCCATCTAAGTATATGTAGACTGGCTGTCTTGGGGATAAGCCGGTGACCTCGACCATTATCCTGCCAGGTACTGTTATGATTGTCGGGGATATGGTAATCTTCGGCAGAACGTAGAATTCTGCCGAGCCGTATTGGGTTTCATCAACGTTCATCACCTCGAACATGTGGGTTCCACCAGGCATGAGCCCGAGAATGCCCGAGTATGTCGCTGTTCCATTCTCATCCGAGGTTACGTAGTCTATTACTTCTCCATCAATCATGATGGCAAGAGTGTCATAAGGTTCAGCACCAGTTATTGTCAACGTGTAGGAGTCCCCGACGTGGAGATATGGATTATCAATAACTACTTGCAGCGGCCTTGTTACCATCCATTTCGCGGAGTTTATTACAATGTTCCAGAAATCACCTGTAAAGGTGTCGGGAGTGTTCCAGCTCGTGATGGCGAAGCTGGAGAGAAGCACCCATTTAGCACCGTTGTCGAACTCTTTGAATGCTACTGAATCACCCCTCCTTGTTCCACCAACGTATAGGGATCCTATCGTTATACCGCTGAACCCTGAGAACCATGAAAAATCAGCATTACTATAAGAGTTTATCATTATCATTGAGCCCGCCGAGTATCCTCTGAATATCGGGTGAGAGCTTTCCACCAAGATGTAGAGCGCTCCAGCGCCCCATCCTTGCCCGAGTGATGCTGGATCGTTGAGATATCTGTTCAACACTTTTATACCGTAGCCATAACCACCCCAGCTGTCCATCCATATTACTCCAACACCTTTCTCGAACGTAGCGTTCAAGAATTCTTGGAACTCGGCATGCGATGGGAAGGGAACAAAGTAATTCCCGGAGTATATTACAACATCTATTAGCCCCGCTAATATGTCATTAGTTAAAGCTACAAGACTCGTGTATGTATTAGCGTGCCAGCCGTTATTCTCGAAGAAGAATTTGAAGCTATTGGCATAATCCCACATGATTCCAATCCTCGGAAGCCTTTTCAACACGATCTCGCCGAGATTAACGGTTTCATTAACGTTAACGACAATATCCAGGAACGCTGTCCGGTATCCGGGCGCTCTTACTTCGATAACGTATGACCCCTCTGGGAGCCATATATTGAAGTAGCCGTACTCGTCGGTTCTGGCAGAGACAGGGGTTCCTATAACCTGAATGGCGGCGTTCGACAGCACGCTACCATCTGACCCTACTACATATCCTTCGACAAATCCGTGAGGGAGTCTTTCGAGTGAGACATCTAGTCTAGTGTACAAGTTTTTCTCAAACTCTCTACTCTTCGTGAATCCGCCGCCTTGTACTGGGGATTGAAGCAGAGATAGCGCCCTCACAAGCCTTGACGTGTCGAGTCTTCCAGAGCCTAGTGTGTTCCACCCCAGTAAGATGGCGTTTTCCAATACCTTTTTAGTATTGTCGCTGTAAACTCCGTCATACCCGGGCTCAATGTATTGGACCCAGTAGCTCTCAGCCCAGCTACCCAGGTAGTACCAGGGCACGTTGCTGTTTGACACCCATTCGGCAACGCCGACTCCAAAGTATCTTCCCCAACCGGTTCTGGTGTCATTCACGTATGCCAGAATATTCAGCCTGCCCGTGGGATCCGTGAAGTTGTAAACCCTGTAATCGCAGTAACCGCTGGAGCACACGTAGAATCTGTCTGGAGGTATGTCCGGGGTGACACCATTGAACACTGGGTGTGAGAGATTCAGCATGTGTGCCTGCACGAAGGTGTAATTCGGCCATGAGGACAAGGCACTCCTGGGTGCAGGATAGTTGTTCGCTACGATCGTGGAGTTGTAGTATTGTAACACATCAAGGGCAGTGTTTCCAGCGAAGCTCGTGCCCAAGAATATTAGCGAGGTGCCGGCAACATCGGCTAGGATTAAAAGCCCCATTACTTCATTGATGCTGGGACGAGCGTTACGGTCTGGTTTAAAGTAGTTAATTACAACAACTTTCGGGTTTACCACACCGTTAACCCAGTCATTGAGTAGTACTGCAATATCCGTGTAATTGACCACTGGGAGCCCCAGATCCTGCACTATCTCCGTTAAATGTGGCCTGGTGTAGTAGTAGATATTCCCTAACACGACAACTGTAGGAGGTATTGGCTGAAGGTAGAAATCTTGTTGAACACTTGCGAGTGGAGCAATGGTCACGGTCGCGTTTGACTCTGAGAATCCTAGCTTAAACGCCCTGACCAGATAAGAGCCTGCTGGAAGACTCAGCTCGTAGTAACCTGTTGAATCCGTCACGTTATAAACCAGTTCGCCACCAACGTAAGTGTAGACGACCGCGTCCTGGAGAGGAGTATTATCTGCTGCATTATAAACGTATCCGTACAAGGTGCCGTTCCCCAATGGGTATAGCGGGAAGTTGACGACAACGATTTCCGCCTCATCCACGCTAACAGTTGTCTCAGCTGACTGGTATCCTGTCGCCTCCGCTCTCAAGGTGTACGTGCCCGGCGGCACGGAGAGCTGGTAGGTACCGTTCTCATCCGTTGCAACAGCTAAGTCTAATTCCAGCACGGTGACATTGGCTCCTTGAAGAGGAGCGCCTGACAGTGCATCGAAGACTATTCCTGTAACAGTTCCGTTCAAAAGCACCACCTCGACGGTGAGCTCAATGCTCTGGTAGCCCCATGCCTCGAACCTTAAAGTATAGTTTCCAGGGTCTAATGGTATTTTGAAATAACCGCTCCCGTTCACTCTGAACGATCGGTTTAACTCTACAACGATGACCTGGGCCCAAGGTATCGGCTCTCCTGAAGTCCGGTCCGTGACAAATCCTTCGACACCGCTTTTCTTAGCATACTCCTGAGCCTTTCTCACCGCCTCGTAAGCATCTACCCGTCCCCACCCGTATCTTGTGTCGAGTCCAGGGTCGCCTAAATCTATCGCCGTGGTATTGAGGATCATGTAAACTTTTTCCGGAGTATCCTGGACGTCGAAATAAAGCCAGCCAGCCGCCTGTAGGACAAGGGCCACTAGGCCTGAGACGTGAGGCGTGGCCATCGAGGTGCCGCTCCAAGCCGCGTAGCCTCCTCCCGGTACCGCGCTAGTGATCGAGACGCCTGGTGCGGATAGATCGGGCTTCACGTATGTTGAAGGGTATGTGTCGAAGAAAGGCCATCCTGTAGGAGGTGAGGGCCATGTAACCACTTTACCGCTGCTCCAAGGTGCAACGTTGTCATTGATGTCTGTCGCGCCTATTCCGAAAGCGCCCCATATGTTGCCAGGGTTGCTTGTTGTTCCGGGTCCGGCGTTACCTATCGCTGCCACTGGAATGATGTTCGCCAGTAGCATATTCTCAATGGCCG
>Ga0081519_100225_pt1 | contig 10955 bp, 16 predicted proteins | sample ConSprmetagenome_FD_70987 | JGI IMG/M metagenome (GOLD analysis project Ga0081519, IMG submission 70987) | Hot spring microbial streamer communities from Conch Spring, Yellowstone National Park, USA - C T=80-84 v2 (version 2) | ecosystem: Environmental > Aquatic > Thermal springs > Hot (42-90C) ...
GGTTGTGGAAGGTTGGTGAAATGAGGTTATTCAGGTAGTTTAAGTGGGCCGTTTATTAAGGCTGAAAGCTCGCGGTTGGTGAAAATAGTTCTCCTGAGAGTAGGCTTCCCCATGCCTCTTTCGTACACGATGGACACAACGTGGTTTGGTGCTTGCAACATCACAGCAATGGCCTTCTTTTGGTCATCTAGTAGCATCTTGGCGTCATATGCAGCTTTAGTGGCGATTAGCATTACGGTATCTCCTTCCTCATCCTCGTCTATTACCTGGGCGACGTAGATGGTTTTAGGCAACAATAGATGAAACGTGGTGTTGCCGTGTGTGTAGCTGAACAGCCGCGTGGAGGTTGCCTGAGCCGCGACGTGTTTAACGTCGGCGCAGTATTCGGCGTCGCCGCCGGTGGCTTCCATACACCACTGGTATACGGCGGAGATGTTGATCATGGGGTCATGCTGTCTAGTGTTGCCGACATTATTTCTAGTTTGCCTCCCCCGACTGCGGCGTGAATTGTCAGCCTGGCAAAGCCTTTTATGTAGATCACCTCGAGGAGGTTGTCCTCCAGCTTAACCCACTTGGCCGCGTCTTCGAGGCCGGCTACGGCTAGGGCGCGGTTTCCAAAGCTGATGCCGCGTTGTAGCTTGTGCCTTACTTCCTTCTCTAGCTCCCAGATGTTAGACATGGTGCCGCCCCTTAACTATCTTGTCATAAGGCGGGGCTACTTCGTTTGAGATTAACGACTTCATGAAGTTGTTAACCCTCCCCTTCTTAACCATATCTACGAGTTCGTCGAAGTTTTTATAGAGCATGACGACCTCGGCGCGGTATAAGTCGCCCTTGTGCTCAACTAAGGCGTCGACAATCTGATATCCCATGGCCGCCAGTTCGCTTCTTATGAACTCCCTAACCGCGCTAGTAGGGGTGTGTTTGAGGTACTTCTCTAAATTCTTCTTCACGGCATTAGTTAATGATGTCAGCGTAATAGCTAGTCCGTGGGTTTTGCGTTGCGCCACAATCACAGTCAGCGTTGACTTTATCAGCTCCGCCAAGTCCGGCGGTATCTGGGCGGTCTCTTGTCTTGTGGTGGTCACAGCTGTGACGTCAGGCGCAGGGGCGGCGGACTGGCTGGCCGCGGGGTTTATGGCTTCTTGCTGAGTTGGTTGTGAAAAAGCTTGGGTTTGTTCCGGGGTTTGGGTTTTCTTTTTCGGCATGTATCCAGAGAAAACGCGAGTTTTTAAATTTTACTCCTCCCGTAAAAACTGCGGGAAAAAGAGGCGGTTTAAGACGGCGGCGGCTGGGGGGCAGACAAGACGCAGGGAAGGCGGCAGGGCTCCGTGTAGCACAGCCGGCGCATCAAGTCAACTATGTAGTCGAAGTCTATGGAGCTAACGTAATATACGGCGAAGTCGTTGAAGATGCCGGTAAGCTTCAGAAAGGATGTGAAGCCGGGACATACAAGCAACAAATCAGCGGGGGGTTCAGGCCAGTCAGAGAGTGGTATCGCAACGCGCCGGCTGAAGCGTACTCTAAACTGGACTTCGCGCCCGTCTGCGTGGACGTAGCAGATAATTGCCGGCATAGGCGTGCTAGCGGCTTATCTTCTCTATATATTTCTTGAAGGTATCTAGCAACGCCGAGACGTACTCCTTCTTATACATCAGCTCCTTCACTAGGCGTCGGTTTTGGCTAGCTTCAGCTTCTTTGATCCGCCGCCCCAACTCCTCCACTTCACTACTTAGCTGCACTACAGCCGCGTCTAGGAGTATTTTAGCGTCGGACGGCTCTAGGTATACTCTAATGGCTTTAACAAAGTACCGATGCGCCACCTCCGCAAGGCCGAGCTTATGAAGCCGCTCCCTCACTTCTTTGGAGATGCGCTCGGCTTCTCTTACACCTGCCTCGGTGACGGCTATCCAAACGCCGAATTCCTTAACCATGCACCAAAGCCTCTCGATTCTCCGGTATATATTGCGGCGCATGGTTTCAATCTCGCGAGCAACACGCTGGTTTTCTCCGCGCCACTCTTTGATGCGCCTGACTACAACGCCGTCGGCGTCGGTGTAGTCGTCGGCGATAAGGTCGGCAGACGGCAGATGCATGGCCAGCAGGTAAACCGACACGAGCTCCTTCGTTGACACAGCTGTGGTGGCGGCAGAGGGGGCGGCAACAGGCGCAGAAGAGGCGGCAGAAGGAGCCGCGTCGGAGGAAGCCTCCTCAAGCTCTACCTCTAAGCCTGGGGGAACCGCCGGGTCTTTGGCAGACGGTGGAGAGAGGTCACTTGCAAACTCTACCTCTAGGCTTTCCCCCACGGGCTCCCCCTTGGGGCTGGTGAAAAAATCTACTTCTAGTTCAGGTTTAGAGGCAGGGATCCCCCTGCCGACCTCGTTTGTGTTTTGTACTGACATATTTCCGAGAAAATCCCTAGTTTATAAATGTTTTCGCGAAAGATTTATAAACTCGTGATTTTTTCGGAAACATGTCGAAAAAAATCCAAACCCCCCAAACCTCAACTCAAACCCCGGCCCAGTCTTTTCAAACCAACTCCTACCCGGCCCAAACTCAAACCCCCGCTCAGCCTCCTGCCGACTCGGCTCAGAACCGGGTAGAGGAGGCGAGGCAGAGGCTTCTGGCGGTGGAGTCCGCTCTGAACAAGCTCGTAATCGGTCACGAAAATGTTGTTAAGGCGTTGATGACGGCGCTGACCGCCAGGGAGCACATAGTGCTGATAGGGCCGCCGGGCACGGCAAAGACCATGTTGGCAACGACGGCCGCTAAGTTGCTTGGCGCCAAGTGCTACACATACTTAATGACTAGATTTACAACGCCTGAGGAGCTGTTTGGGATGTTTGACATATTGGCGCTTAACAACGGCGAACTGAAGCGCCGCTGGACTTCTATTGTGGATTCGGAGCTGGCGTTTCTCGACGAAATATTCAAAGGCAGTGGCCCAATACTTAATACATTGTTGAGTTTGATGCAGGAACGCGTAATTTACGACGCGGCGACGGGACAGCCTATGGCGACTAAGCTGTGGACTCTCATTGGGGCGAGCAACGAGGTGCCCCTCGAAGAGGAGTTACAGGCTGTTTACGACCGCTTCGCGGTCAGGGTCTTTCTACAGTACCTCGACGACGACAACAAGCTACTGGAGGCTCTCATGGCCAGGTGGGTTAACAGCACCACCCCTAAGCAACTTGCAACAATGGACGATGTACGCGTGTTACACGAATTCGCGGTAACTCTATTGCGGAGTAAGATAAAGAACCTTGGCGAGGTCGTAAAATTATACTTCGTCAACGCGGCGCCGCTGATTAAGACCTTGAGATCCAGAGGCGTAATGGTTTCAGACCGCATGGTGATAGAGAAGTTTGCCCTACTATACGCGTCGCGTCTAGCGCTCTACGGCATAACGCCGGAGAATATCGTAAACGCCATATACGACACCATACCCCTCATAGCCAGAACGCCCCAGGAAGCGGCAGAAATCCAAAAAGTAATAGAGGACTCACTAGGCGAGGTTGCGGAGTTAAGCAAAAAATTAGAGCAGGCGAAATCTATGCTTAAGAAAGATGAAGAGGGCGCCTTGAAGATCTTCAAGGAGATCGCTTCATACGACGTGTCGCGGCTGGCAAACAAGCCGTGGCTCAAGCCGCGGGTTGAGGCAATTATCAGAGTGGCGCAAGACTACGCGCAGAAGACGCAACAAATCATCCAGCAGAAGAAGGCCCTGCTGGAGGGATGATGTCCGCCGCGCCGGACGTACTCAAATCTCTTCTCGACAAGTCGGCCTTTGACGCGAGAATATACGGAGATATGCCGCCAGACTACTACACGCCGGGAATCGAGATGGTCGCCCAACTCGTGCGCCTCCACAACGTCGAACCTAAGCCTCATCAGCCACACGACTTGTACCTAATGCACTACCAGCCGTACGAGGTCGTGGTTGAATCACATAAGAAGTATAACAAATCCGCCTCCGCGTGGTGGGCGTTTATAAAAGGCTTGATCAGAAACCCAAAGTACTACGACATCAATCAGCTAACGCGTGGCTCAATGGAGCTTGCCGTAGCCGCCGCGGTGCGCGCCCTCAGCATTGCGGCAAAAACGCGGGTGCAGGCAGCAGGCCGCACATACGACGTTGAAACACTAGATAAAACAATTAGAGAACTAAGACAAAACAAGCCGCCGGCGGGGCTGGAGCAGGAGGATCCGCAGAAATACGCGAAGACTCTGGAGGAGCTGGCGCAGAGCGCCGGAGAGCAGGCGGCTCTGGAGCAGGTGGCTGAGGAGTTGCGTCAATACCTCGAGGCCAGGGGCGAGGCGGAGGCCGCCGCGGCCGCGTTGAGCGGTCGCGGCTACAGCCTCGGGGATCTCTCCATCTGGCGCTTCCTCCAGTCGCCGGATGAGTTCCGCCGCCGCGTGAGACTTCTGTCGACCGCCGCCCAAGCACTCCGTCTCTTCAGCCGGGCGTTGCCCATCTCTCTAAGCCACCAAATAGCCGAAAGTCTGTGGGGCGGGGTGGACGGCGTAACGAAGATGCAGACCTACGCACAGCTATCTAAGATCTTGCCGTCGGAGCTGGCCCTGGCCCGCGCCTCCCGCACGTTGTTTATGTTGAAGCTGACTCAGATGTCGTTGATGGTCTACAGGCAGGCCGCGGCGATGAAACCCATCATCTTTGTGGATAAGTCGGGGTCTATGGCTGATTTGTTACAGAATAGCAACATGCCTAAGATATCTATGGCGGCTGGGCTGGCCTTAACATTATACAAGAGGTTCCACGGCGTGATCTATCTCTTCGACACGGAAGTAGACAAAGTAGAGCCCTCCGCCGTAGTCAAGACGTTGCTTACCATTGAAGCAGATGGCGGCACTGAAATCGGGCCCGTGTTGGAGGAGATAACGAGGATAGGCCGCAGAGACCACCTATTTATTATCATCAGCGACGGGATCACGGAGGCAGATGAAGACGTCTTAAGACGCTTCGAAGCAAGCGGATTAGCAAAACAGACGAGGTTGATATTGATACCGCCGGGCGAAGATAACTATCGGTGGATTACGGTGTTGAGACGCCAAGGCGGACGCGTAATAAAGGCGGAAGACGTCGCCGGGTTTATGGCCGCGGCGAGGCAGGCCCTTAGCTGAGGTCATAGCTGTGACACTTAGCTGTGGTCATAGCTGTGACACCGGCGCCTGAGGAGCGGCGCCTGAGGAGCGCCCCCTTAACCTAATTTGTCAAGTTTAGCGGTGAGGCGTTTTAAACCGTGTCTTTTTGTGTTGCTTGACTAATTTATAGACTTTTTGCCTAATCATTTAATCGGTTTTGCGAAATCTTTTTAAAGAAGTGTTTTTTCCAGGTCATGAGTCAGGTAGAGGTGTTGAAGATGTCGGGAGTTCGCCCGGCAAGACGTTGCTGGGTGGTTGTAGGCGGCAGACATGAGGACGAGGTGCTGGTAATCGAAATGGGCGATGTATATGCCGTGGGGACTGTGCTTGACGACTGGTATGTAGCGCCGGCTCAAGCGGTGAAGGGGCTTCTGGCGAAGTTGCTTAAAGTCAAGGAGGAAGACATCTTGCTGTCGTGTTGATATGGAGCTCTGGGAGTACTACAGAGAGGCGTGGAAGGCAGAAGCGGCGTATGAAGCCGCCGTACCTGCGGCGTGGACTGTAAGAGGCGGCGCGGCTTACATAGCCGTGAAGTTTCCAAAGGAGGTGGAGCCGAGCGAGAAGTGGGCAAAGAAGACGTGGGAGACTACGACGTGGGTTTTTGGAAACGGCCTCTTCGGAATAGAGGTGGCATGTGACGACGGCAGATTTACAGTAGTGGCGTGCCCCCAACACGGCGAGAAGCTGGCAGAGGTGAAGGAGGTGTACATCACGCTAAATACAGAGCCGGCAGTCAGCCTCCAGCTACCCGACGGAGTGGTGCAGAGACTGAGGGGGTGGGCCGCGGCGCTGGGAGGCGAGGCGGTGAAGCGGAAGGCCGTGGAGAGGGCTAGGCGCGGGGAGTACTGTCGTTAACCTTTTTTGTCAACCCCCCTTTTTTCGCCGTCTTAAACTGTTTTTCTTTTCTATTTTATATATTTTATATATTTGGAATTTGGGCGTCTTAAACTGCTGGCGCTTCGGAATGCTTTACTATTTAGTCGCCGTTGCTCTTAATTATTATATCGGTTTTGCGAAATCTTTTTAAATACGTGTTTTTTCCAGGTCATGCCCGGGTGTCCGGACTGCAACGGGCTACTAAAAACCGACCCAGAAAGGGGCGAAATCGTGTGCACACAATGCGGCCTAGTGGTGGCTGAGTCAGCAGTAGACATGGGGCCAGAATGGCGTGCATACAACGAGTGGGATAAGGAGAAGCGGGAAAGGACAGCCCCACTTAAGCTGGTAGTCAAGACGGACATTGCCATTAGGCCGGAGCACGGTGTGGAGTGGCGCATGCTGGCAAAATTCCACAGAGAAACCCTCCACAGCCCGGAGTGGAAGCTGACTGAAATCGTGGGTGAGCTGAGGCGCGTTAAGGAGTGCGTCGGCCTGCCGCAGAGTGTGGCTGAGGAGGCTGAGGCGCTGGTGAGGCGGTATTTAAGGGTGGTGAAAGGCTATGCGCCGGAGGTGGTGGCTGTGGCATTGCTGTGGACGGTGGCCAAGGCGGTAGGAGAGCCCAGACCGCTGGAGGACTTCCTCAGATGTAGCAAGACAGATAAGAGGCGCGTCGTGAAGGCGGCTTGGAGGCTGAAGGAGGCGGTGAAGCTGGGGAGGAGGCCCACTCTTGAGGACTACGTGGGGACGCTGGCGGCGAGGGTTAACCTGTCACCAGCCACAGCTAAGTCGGCGCTTGACATGTTGAAGCGGAATAGGCGCGTTTTGCCCGGTAAGAACCCGTGGGTTTGGGCCGCCGCCGCGTTGTGGCTGGCGTCGTTTAAGAGAATCGGCCTCTTGAAGGCGCTGGCTGAGGCGGCAGGTGTGGCCCCGTCTAGCATAAGAGACGCCGCGAAGCAGTTGAGGCTATGAAGGCCTGGAAGTTTAGGTGTAGGAAGGAGTGGAAGATTAGGCAGTACCTCCCCGCGTTGCTTATGCACGTGCAGAGGCGCATGGAGGCCGGGAGAGGTGCCGTGGTGGCGGTGCGTGTCCGCGACGTGTGCGGAATAGACCGGAGGTGTGGGATGGTGATGCACAGCCTCATGATGAACCTAGTGGAGAAGGGGCTGGCGAGGCGGTTCAAGAGAGGCGCCTACTTAATCGAGAGGAGGGCCGCGGAGGAGGTGCTGACGGCTTTGAAGGAGTGGATATGATGGAGGCCGCGAGGAAGATTAAGACCGTGGCCGCCGTCTTTGAGATGCCGCAGAAGCTGGGTATCCTCCAGTATGTGGAGTACGAGCCGCCTCCGAGGGAGTGGTGCACCGACGGATGCCTCTACGAGGGGCTGGCAACCGCGGAGGGTTGCCGGAGAGGGGTGTGCGTGAAGTACCGCGCATGGGTTCACTCAAGAGACAGGAGGAGGTGGGAGGTTAAGGAGCGCTGGAGGAGGCGGAGGGATGAGGAGGTGGGTGGGTGCCTCAGGCAACAGGTAGCGGATGCACTGTGGGAGCTACCGGGGAGGTACGACGTCGGGGTGTGGTATGAGTATAGGAGGGTGGGCAAGTGGGTTAATCAATACGACGTGTATTGCGGCCCCGTGGTGAATGGCGTGAAGCTGTATCAGCCCAGTTGCCGCGCCGTTGAGGACTGTGTCAGGCAGATTCTTGACGGCTACAAGAGGGAGCTGGAGAAGATGAATGAGCCGCCCGCGCCGCCTCCGCCCGACCCAGCGGAGGAGTTCCTTAGAGAGTGGCCTGAGCTGGGGGCCTTCGGCACGGAGTGGGTTAAGAAGTGGCTAGACCTTAGGGAGAGGCTAGTGGAAATCGCGAAGGTTATGCGGAGGTTCCCGTGGATGGTGGAGGTGGCGAGGCAGAACCCGATAAACCTCTTACACCCCTACCTAGTGGAGGTGTATGTGGCAAAAGACGGGTCTGAGGCGTGCCTCTCCCTCACCTCGTCAAAGACTTTCTGCGCCCGGAACGGCTCGGTGAAGGAGGCAAAGCTTGAGCTTGAGTTTAAGAGGTACGAGACGTATGGGGACAAGTTGAGGGAGGTGTACCGCCTCAAAGGCCTCTTAGCCTTTAGCGCGGCGGCCTCGGAGTACGTGAGAATCCTCTAACCCCCCCTTTTTTCCTCTATATTTTTTGAAAGTCACTTCTCCTTCAGCACCTCGCCCACGCGCCTCGCCGTTTTTTGGTAATCGTGCGCAGCAACCTGCTTAACGAGCTGTCTGTAGATGTCGAGGTGGGAGGTGCCCTCCGCAGAGGCCAGCGCGACAGCTAGGGAGAGCAGGTGGGAGGGGGTGCACTCTATGCGGTACTTCTCCCCCCGCCACGTCACTGTGCACATGTCGCCCACACAGACTCAGACAAACTCTGTTAAAACAGCACCGCATCTAGCCGCCGCGGACAAGAGTATTATGAAAATTCCAACGCCCACCCCCCGCCGTCTTAAACCGCGTTTAGCGGTGCTGTCTTAAGCCCTGTTTTTCCCGACGTTTTAAACCGCGTTTTTTCTACGGCACGCCGTTTTAAACCGCGTTGTATTTTACGGAGGGAGTAAAATTTAAAAATAGAGGATTTTAGAGGGTACATGGCCCAAACTCAAATAATCGAGAAAAGCCGCTGGTGCGAAATAACCCGCGAGGTTGTAAGGCCGGACACGATACGGCTTATAGCGAAGTACACCGACGCGTTCAACCCAAGCGTTTACGCAGTGAGGGTATTCGAGTTGTGCGGAGACGTGTTTAGAATGCGTGCGAAATGGCATATGCCGGAGACAAAAGGCGAGAGGACTCTCGCCGCCGTGGAGCTTCAGCCAGAGGCGGCCGCGGAACTGCGCGGACGCATAATGAGCGTGTCAAACGTTGACGAATTCAAGCGCCTCACGTGGGAGCTTGACGAGAGGTTCCTCCTTCAGCCGTCTTAAACCACGTCTTTTTTCCCCAAACCCCATCCCCACGTCTTTTTTATCGACGTTTTAAACCGCGTCTTTTTGGTTTACGGGAGGAGTAAAACTTAAAAATGGAGGTTTTATGGGAGGCATGGCAAGGTGTGAAATCCAAATAATAGAGAGAAACCGCGGATACTTAGCGTACAAGGAAATGGGAGGAGATGCGGTGAGGCTGATAATTAAGTACGGCGAAGAAAACTACACCATGTCGATAATAGAAATGAAGGAAAACACGCTTCGCGCGTTTAGAAAATGGAACCACCCGGAGGAGGTGGAGGACTTGGTGGTCGCGGTGAAGCTAAGGCCCCGCACCGCGAAGAAGCTACGCGATTACATGTACCGCATCAACACGGCAATCGAAATCTCACTTCTATGGTTTGAGCTAGAGAGAGCCACGATATTCATAACCCCCAAGGGTGCCGACATAAAATTCTGGAAGTTAGACCTAGACGAGCCGGACAAGCCGCGCCAAAAAAGGCCGCCAATTACACACGTCTTAAGCCGTCTTAAACTCCGTCTATTGGCGCCGTCTTAAACCGCGTCTTTTTCCAAAGAGCCCCATCTTAAACCGCGACCTTTTTTCGACGTCTTAAACCACGTTATTCTCCCGATATCTTAAACCGCGTTGTATAGCTGACGTTTTAAACCGCGGCCTTTTTTCGCCGTTTTAAACCGCATCTATCCTCCCCACAGAAAACGCCGGCTTAAACCGTGTTGAAAGTCGCCGGCTTAAACCGCGTCTAAACAAAAGGGAGGATGTAGGGAGAAAAAACGCTTAATTACTAGGCCAAGCGTTGTAGGCGTGTTTAGCCACCTCTAGTAGAATCTTGTGCAACGCCGCCGCGTTGACCTCTTTAAAGCTAACCGACTTAGAAACCTTATGAGTGGCGTCAATAACCAAGCCATCATAGCCGTCGAAGGTGGCCGCCACCTCACCGGCCCACCCGCTTGTGTCGTTGTCGTCGTCGATGTAGTAGTAGATGTTGACGCTTAGTTTAAGCCGTTCATCATCACCAAATTCCACGGCCATGCCGCCCCACGCATCTTTAGCCCCCAAGTGGGTAGCCGAAACAACATAGCTAACCACCCCCGTAGCCGCCTTGACAATCTTTTCCGGTGGCTCGCGGCGAGCCGATATAATCCGCCTCACGACGTCTCTAACGTCGTTTTTGTCCCCCATAGTCACGCCCTCGATTTTAAAGCCGTTGTAAGCCGCCTCATATTCCGTGTATTCCTCACCCACCTTTATTTTGAAAAAGACCTTTTTGCGTTCACCTTGTGGGATTTTGGCCCTGGTCATGTACCCTATAAAATCCCCTATTTTTAAATGTTACGCCAAACGTAAAATGTCTGAAAGACGCCGTCTTAAACCACGTCTTTTCCGTCTTAAACCGCGTTGTAGGATACCGTCTTAAACTGTGTATTTTCCCGACATCTTAAACCGCGTTAGAGGACGCCGTCTTAAACTGCGTATTTTCCCGACGTCTTAAACCACGTCTAATGACCCAGTCTTAAACTGTGTTGTAGGACGACGTCTTAAACCGCGTCTTTTGGGCCTTGTTTTAGAGCGCGTTGTTTTAAACCGCGGGTTTTTCCGACATCTTAAACCGTGTTGTAGGACGACGTCTTAAACTCCGTCAATTAACGCCATCTTAAACCGCGTGTGGAACCGCGGCGAAGTCGCTTATCAGTCCGACGATTTAAACCACGTTTTTTCCGCGGCGCGTTGTCTTAAACCGCGTTGTCCTAGGTTGATGTCAAGTGGGTTTTTTGTCTGTGTCCAGAGTGTCAGAACCTCCCAGCTAACACGCCGTTAACACACCCCGAGGAGACAACGTGGGCGACGTGGCGGGCATGGCGGCGGACGTCTACGAGTCTTACATCGTGACCGTCACTGCCGCTATATTCTTGGCGGCCATTCTCGG
>Ga0081519_100226_pt1 | contig 10955 bp, 8 predicted proteins | sample ConSprmetagenome_FD_70987 | JGI IMG/M metagenome (GOLD analysis project Ga0081519, IMG submission 70987) | Hot spring microbial streamer communities from Conch Spring, Yellowstone National Park, USA - C T=80-84 v2 (version 2) | ecosystem: Environmental > Aquatic > Thermal springs > Hot (42-90C) ...
GTAGCCTCTTGCGTTGGAAAAGTCGGGTTCCACTGGGATATACACCTCCCTTTCAAACAAAGACCTGTCCAAAAAGTATGCACCACCTCCCGCTACCACAAAGACGGGCTTGCTTTTGATGAGTTCGCCGATTTCCTCTTGAAGACGCAAATATATCTGTTCCGTCCACAGCTTGCTTGCCTTTGTTCTCTCCTCCTGCAAGAACACCTCCTTTCCTGCCAGCGTCAGCCTTCCCTTGACAAAGTAGGGAACCAAGAAAACATAGGGTTCATTTCTGAGAAAACCCACCTCCGCAGGAAGCAAACTCCTGAATATCTCCACCGCACTTTTGACGCCCAAACCCTCTATAGTCCCTCCTCTCTCCTTCACAACGTCGCTGCCCTTCACCCGCACCGACAGAAAATCCACCGTGTTAAAGCCTATGTCCAAAATGAGTGCCCCTCCCTGCGACCGCACATAGTCCCTCACATCCTCCAATATCCCAGCACCCTGAGGAACTACCAACACATTCCTCACACCTTCTACAGTCTGCAAAGCTTTGCTAAACTCCTCTCCCATATGCCTAAACCTCGGTGGAAGCCCCGACACCACAAAATACTCGCCACCCTCTCCTACCTCCATCAGCGCCCGCTTGAGAAGAACTGGACTATACCTGATAAGGAGTTCCACCGTGCTAAGGCTTAACTTGTGCCTGAAGGCGGTGGCCTCCTCGCCCACCACATACCACATTCCATTGTGCTGAACCACAGGCACATCTGAAAGTTCGCCCTCCAAAAACTGGGCTATCTGGCTGGGAAACTTAACAGCCAGACCATCTACCACCACCTTCACCTGACCAAACCCTATATCAATACCCATTACCCTCATACCTTATATTATAACATGTTCAACCGAGTGAATAGTTGGTTAAAATGGATGATATGAAGGGTAAGGTGTTAAGGGAGATTTTAAGAGAGTTCGGGCTTGATTTTTATGTCAAATACGTCTATTGTGGGAAAGAAAAGTGCAGGAGTTGTCCTCATGGGCCGTATTTGTATGCAAGCAGGAGGGAGGAAGGGAAGGTAAAGAATGTGTATCTTGGAAAAGCAGACGCAAGTCTTTTGGCAAAGAGGGACGAAATTGTGAAAAAGGTCTCGCAGTTGATTGTGGAGTATGAGAGGGAGAAAAGGTTTGTGGAGGAGGGCTTTAAAAAGAAGCTTTCTGATCTGCTTCAGGACCTATTGCAGGGAGAACAGTTGGATTGACCTGGTCGGCGGCAAAAAGTTCAGTGAGGTCCGCAAACTCGTTGGCTGGGTCCATGAAGGCGGGCTGGTCTTGAAGGGCTTCTAAAGCAACTGCTTGTCTGATTTCCACTACCTTTTTGGCGGTTTCCTCTGCGTTGGGTTCCATACCAAACTCTCTTCTGAACTTTGACAATAACACCAAGCCCTTCTCTTCGTTGTTGTAGTCCGCATGGGCTTTCTTTGGCAGCAGATACTCGGGCTTTATGGGATTGTCGTCCGCAAAGTAGTAAAGCTTTCCTTTTACGCCAAAGTGCTTGGGAGTGATTAGATAGGCGGTGCCTGGTTTCATAGTTTTTAGTTCCTCTGGGCGAACCCTGTAGTCATACTTTTCCTGCACTACCTCTCCCCAGTGAGGGAAAAGAATGGAAGTGGGAGAAAGCACTGGGTTTTGCCCACCTATGGACCTGCTTCTGCCGTAGGTCTTTTGTTCTCCTAAAAAGTTTGCATAGAACTTGGCGGTCTCATCGTCGCCCGCACCAAGTATTAGCTTTACGTTGCAGTTGCTGAAGATGTTCTGAAAGAGTCCCTTTTGAAGCTTCTCAAACTGGAAGATGGACTGATGGATAAGAACCACGCCTATGCCCGCACCCCGTGCCATGTCAAAGAGTTTCTCCGCCTCTGGCACAAACACCTGAGGCGCCTCATCCACAAACACCATATCGGGCACGTTGAATTTTACTCCGCTGTTGTATTTCCACGCTGCATGCCCCATAAGGTCCAAAAACACCATCTTCCCTATATCCAGCGTCTCTCCAGAGGGAAAGTCCAGTGCCCTCAAGGCAAAATACATAAGCTTGCCCTTGCGAAAGCCTTCACTTATGCGGATCTCTGGGTCATAGGCGTTAAGCAGCTTTGGATGGAAAGTAAAAGCATAAAGGGCAAGGTGCTGTTCAAGGTTGCGAAGGTAGTTTTTGTATTCCTTGTTGCGGTGCGCCTCGTCCGCTATGGTCTTTATCCAAAGTTCATACAGTTCATTCTTGGCCTTTCCCGCAATGTTGTAGGTGTCCAAAAGATACTCTATGGACCTGGGCAGATACGCCACCACCGCATAAAGGTCAATAAAATTGACCATCTTCCCAGTCTGAGGCAAAATTGAAAGAAGCGATGTTAGTGCCCTCGTAAATTCAGACTGGATCTTTTCATAAAAGGTGGCAGTCCCGCCAGCCTTGGGTAAAGTGGCAATGATCTTTACCGCTATGTCGTGATATTTTCCGTGCTTTATGGCATAGTAAAAGGGATTGTATGAAGAAGAAATCAAGGGCTTTACTGGGTCAAAATACTGAAAGTCCGAAAGCCTTCCCTCCTTTTGCATTATCTTCAGAAAAGCCGAGATCACTTCGTTGTCGCCCTTTGGGTCTATACAGAGAACTCCTATGCCCTTGTCAAGAAGCTGTGCCACAAGCGGTGCAAGCACAGACTTGGTCTTTCCCGAACCCGATGGTGCCAAAACATGCACATGTTTGTTGAGTTCTCCAAAGGTTATTTCAATGGGTGGGTCGTAAAAAAGCTTCACCGAGGGCTGGATGGGCTGGACATAGTAGGGCGACCTCCAAGCGGGAATTTTTTTATACGCCCACAGGCTAAAGCGATACAGAAAGTAAAGACCGCTGAAAACCGCCACAATCCCAAAAATTAGCAAACCAAGATAGGGCGATACCAAAAAGCTGGCTACAAAAAACAGAAAGCCCAAAAACAGGCTAACAAAATACACAAAGTAAAAAAGCCTCACTCCATACTTTGGGTGTGGGTCTTGCTTGGCTTTCTCAAGGTTCTTTTTGTAGGTGTCCCTCAGAATGAGAAAAAGTCCAGCCAAAAACAAAAGCGTGCCTAAAATCAGCTTAACAGCCAGCATATATCCATCTCTCCAACACTAAAGCCAGTCCCTTTGCAAAATGAACAGGTAGCCTAAGCGATGCCTCCTTCCTCTTCTCCTTCAAAATAAACAAAATCTTTCTGTCGTAGTTTATCCCATGCTTTCTCAAAAAGGCCCTCAAAACTCCAGAGGGACTTTTCCCGCTGTCTTTAGCAAACTCCTTCAAACTCAACATCCACTCACGCAAGGGCCTCTCTACTGCCCTCTTTTCATTGCCATAGACCACGTAATCCAAAATCAGCCTCTCGGGTTCCTCCTTAGCTTCCACTATCTCCTCCACATACAGGCTTTTTTCCTCTTTTTCGGATATAAGCCTTGCGCCGCCTAAAGACCTTCCGATAAAGCTTGCCTCTATAAGTCCCACAAGCAAGCTTGCTTTTTCCCTCTCCACAAAGATCTCACCTTGACCTTCCTTTCCTCTGATAAACAGCAAAACGCCTGAAGGGCTGAGATTGTAAGTCAGAGAGTAGTCCGCCACCACAAGCTGACCACTCAGCGGATAATACCTCGCAATGCATATATGGGCAATTTCTAAAAAGTGTTCAGGCCTCACTTTCACAAACACCCTGTCATTCATAGAACCCTGCACCATCACCCGTATCCTATCACCCTCCACATACAGCCCACCAATGACCTCCTTCTCAAACCCGTCTATCCCATACCCAGCAGAAAAGCACGCACCCGCAAACCTTATAAGGTCGCTTCCAAACACCCTTTCGCTTCCAAACCTCCCATTGCCATTTATTGAAATCTCCACTCCTCCCTCAAGATACTCCACCATCATCGCATAGTCCGAAGAGGTAATATACAACTTGTCTCCCAAGAAATAGGTTCCCATCCTCAGCCTCCCACTGACAAACCAGCATACAAATGCACCGCTAAATTAACAATGAAATAAAGCAAAGGCAGCCACAACTTCACCAAGAAATACGCAACTCCAAACTTCAAAAGAAGAGGCCAGTTTATAAAGTGCCTGCCCGTGGGAATAATAGAAAGAACCACAATAAAGGGAAATATGCCAGTGAGAAGGGCAAGAACTATTCCCTGACCCTTCGCAAGAAGTGCAACCTTCAAAGGAAAATCCATGTAGGTGGTAGTATACCACCACGCCTTTATATCAGAAACCACCTGAGACAAAAAGTCTTTAACCTTTCCCTGTCCCAGTGTTTGCTGCACATTGCTAAGCTTCTGGGCTTGTTCTAAGGCATACAAGGTGTTATTCTTCAAATTTGAACAAAACTTGTCTGCTTCAGGATTTTGCACACAGGCAAGCACAGCGTTTGCAAAGGTTTTTTTCGCTTCTTCCTTTTCCTTACCCTCCCCTAACATCCCAGGTAAAAACTCCTTATCACACGCCTCTGCAAATTGTTCTGCAAGTCTTTTGTATGCGTTGAGAAAATCAGAACATTTAGTAGCACCTCTAACCTCAACTATATCAGAATAGCTGGTAGCTAACGCTGCGCCTGCGCCTATACCCGCCCCTATTAAGGTGCCCAAACCAGGAATTTTAGAACCAACAATGGCACCAGCAGCCGCACTCCCTGCAGTCTTTGCCAGCAAGCTTGTAAACTTACTCCAGCTAAAGTTAAATTTAACCTGCCAAATTCCCAAACCCAGCAATGTGGCGGTATCTCCCTTAAACCCTTGTTCATAGCATTTCTTGAAAGCAATTACCTTTGCCTTAAATTCCTCAAGCATTTGGTCTTTTTCCGCAGCCAGGTCAAACACCTCGGTTAATACCAGCGTTTGTATGGTGGCGGTTGCATACCTTGGGTCCGTGCAGGCAAGGTAATCTATAGGAACGGTTTTTGTTTGCTTTGAGACCTTCCTCACAAAACTCTCATCCAAGAAGTTAAAAAACAGTGCTGCTATCTTGTCAGGTATAGCAAGAAGGGCGGTAGCGCCGCTTGCATCAACCTCATAGATAAAGGTGTTCTTTTTTTCGTCCCGCTTAATCTTATCATTATTAAAACTCTGAATCGCCTGCGGATTAACAACAACAATAGGGCTGAGTTCAACAGACACCTTAGTCTTTTTGAATGCCGCAATCAAAAGCACGCTGGAGACAACAAGCCAAAGAATGAAGTTCGTAAATTCTCCCCCTCTCTCAAGCCTGTATAACCAGATAAAAAGGGACAGTCCTATAGCAAAAATAACAACTGGCAGAAAAAGAGGTAAAACCGATGAAGCCATAGCAGAAAAGTAAAGCCCATTTATAAGTCCAGCCCACTCCTCTGGATGAATGCTAACAAAGTCCGCCATCAAGTTATAATTTTAAAGCATGGAAGTTTACTTGTGTCCAACAAAGAGGGCTTTAGGAGACAGCGTTTATAAGCATACGAACCTCTCGGCACTTTTGGACTATCTGGAGGTGTCCTCAAGGACTAAGCTGCAGGTAAGGGAGGGAAGTCCCTTTAGGGTATCCATCTACGACGTCCCTTTTTACTTTATGGTCAAGCCCATCAGAAATTACGGAGAGTTTGCTTATGCGTATAGAAGGAGAGGGACTCCTCAAAATGTTCTATACAAGCTTTTCAATCTGGGTGTGCTGAGGGTTCTGTGGACGCAAGACAGTTTGCGGCCGAGGCTGACCAGCTGCGATAACTGTCTCGATGGGTGGCTTTTTAAGGACCTCTTTTCAGACAGAGAAAGGGCTTATCAGGCCTTTTCTCCTATTGAGGAAACCGCTTTGGTTGTGTGGTGGTAGCCATGGGCTGCGGGATAACGAGGAGGGAACTTTTTACTGCTTTAGCGGGTGCGGGACTGCTTTCTATCTTGCCAGAGGAGGTTTTTGCGGAGGAGGGAGAAAAGGTAAAAGCGGAAGTGCCTCTTCTGCCTATGAAATGTTTTTCCTGTTCTGTTGGTGTATGTTTTTGTGGAGTGCCTCCAAGGCCTTCCATAAAGGTAAGCTATTGGTTTCCTGTGGGCTTTTTGGAGGCGAATAGAGAGTGTAAGTTTTTAACTCACATGATTCCCATTGTGGGTTCTTTGGTTCAGACGCCGCTGCAAACGCTTTGTCAAAGTGTTCCTCTCGTTCTGGGCACGGGACAGGTAAAAACTGGACCTACTTTTGCTGGGCAGGATTACATGCGGTTTCATACAAGGTGGTATTCTCTTCCCAAGCCTTTGCAAAGTTGGGTAAGGGATGTTTTGCTTACTGTAAAGCTTTGTCCTCCCTGTATAAGGCCTGAGTCTATATTCAGGACAATTTTGAATGTTCCCGTCATATCTGAAGGGCTTAAGGTGTATCAGGAGATTATGAACAAGGTGGCGGAGGTGGAGAAAACTGCGAAGGAAAGCGTAAAGAGGGCGGTAGGACCTGTTATAGACAAGGTCAAAAGCTTTATTCCCTCGTCTGGTGGTAGGGCGGACCTTTCAAAGGCACAGGATGTGCTGAATAAGATGAACGAGTTTAGGAAGTGGATACCGCTGGTGATAACGGAACCTTTTTCTCCTTTGTGGCTTGTGGATGTGCTGAGTGTGGACAATGCCACCGCACCAGCTATAGCCAATGCTATTCAGACGGTGATGACATCCGCATCTCCACCGCTTGGTGCACTGGCTTGTCCCTTTTTGACGCAGGAACTTATAAAGAGAAATTTGCTACCGAGAGAACTTGTTGTGAAGGGAGTTAGTGTGCTTGACCTTGATTTTATCTGTGTGGGCTACTGGGGGAAGGGCTATCCGAGAATTGGAGTGGTGAGGCACGATGACCCGTTCATTGCGAGGCTTTTGGCACTGGCACGCTTTCATCACCTGTTTTCCAAGACTTTCCCGATAATTCCTGTGCCCATTAGCATGAACCCTGACAAGATGAAGTATCAGATTTGGTCGCCCTTTGTAAGCGATTGTTTTGGGATAGGCAGGTATGGAGTGCCTACTTTGGATGATATTAAAGACCTTACAGACACGGACAAGCTTATTGAGAGGTTTAAATCCATTGGGTGGGACAGTATTAAGTCGGTGATGAGGAGGGCGGTGGAGGAGAGAGAGAGGACGATGATGGTGATAGTGTGGAAGAAAGAAGAGATATGCTGCTGTTAGGTGTTTTTAGCAAGGTCTTCTTGGGCGAGGACTTCAATGGCTTTGGCAAGGCTTTTGTAGAAGTTTTTGTATTGTTCTCTTTTGACCCTGTCCTGTGGGTGGGTAGTTGCGGTCCAGTAGAACTCCCTTGAGGGAATCAAAAAGAAAAGCCCTTGTTCTCTACCTGCTTTGGTTTGATAGGGTGTTCTCATGTAAAAGAGGGAGTATTTGTAGTTGTAGTCTCTGGGAGGGCGGACCTGCTTGTAGAGTTCCTTTTCTGCGTCGGTAAAGTCAAAAAGCCTTGCAACTTCCTCCACATCCTGAGAATAGAGGAATATCTGATAAGGACAGGACTTTTTCACTATCTCACCCGCACCTACACTTACGTCGCTTGCAAACTGCGACGCTATCATAATAAATATCCCTTTCTTTCTGTAGGTTCTAAAGGCTTCTTCCACAAACTTAATCAGCGACGGGTCTTCCAAAATCACCCAAGCCTCGTCAAGGATTATGCCCTTGGTTTTATCTTGCATTTCGGGCCTTGAAAACCACTTGACCATCCAGGTCAAAATGGAAAGCAAAACTATCGGCAACAGTTCCCTGTCTGTAGTCCGCAGTTCAAAAAACACGTGGGACTTAAATTCTATGCTTGAGGGTCTATCAAAAAAGTTCCCATATGTTCCCTCCATGGTGTAAGTGCGAAGACGCTGGGCGAACTCATGGAAACCAATGTCTTTGGCAGTTTGGTAAAAATCACTCATGAGAACCTCTCTTGGAACAAGCACGCCGTCCTCTGCCAGCCTCTCGTAGGTTTTAAGCACAACTTCTTCTGCAATGGCTGGGTCTATGTCTTCTCCCTTACCCAGTTTATACGCCATGGCAAGGATGGTTTTCAAAAACAGCAGCTTGTCCCTGTCTATGTCGTAGCGAACCTCCCACTCACGGTCTGCAAAGCCCTCCAGCCTACTCTGCAAATACTCCGTGCCTGGAATTGGCCCTAAAAACTCAAGAACTTCCGCTATCTTGATTTTGCCCTTTCTTCCCAAATAGTTGGTGTTGAGGACGTTTTCAATGGTGGAGAGATCGCTTTCGGTAAAGTCCTCAAACCTGTAGCCCAGATCCTCCAAAAAGCCTATGGCGTCCACCGTCTTTATGGTGTTGCCAAAGGGATTTATGGATACAGGCCTGTCCAAGGATATTGGGTAATACCCGCCCTCAAGCATCTTGGTAAAGACCGTGTAGGAACCTTCTCCTTCTTGGATCTTTTCCACAAACACCACGTAATCCTGAAAAGTAGCAAAATACTGCAAAAACACGCTTTTTCCTGAACCCATCTGCCCTACCACAAGCCCGTTGGGTGGAGGGACTTTGATGTCCAACATGAAGGGTTCTCCTATTTCGTTGTAGAATATGGCGCCCTCTTGCTTTCCTCTTGGGTAGCCTCTGGGCATGCACATGAGATAAAACCTTGACTGAGGCATAAACCTCACAAGCCCTAAAGACCTGAGTTCTTTCTCGTCATATTTGAAAAGCATGGAGAAGTGTTCTATGTGCGTGGTGTTCTCACACTCGTAGGGAAGTTCATACTGACGCACTGCAAATTCAATCTTTTTCTTCTCCTTCAAAAGTTCCTTTTCCTCTCCAAAAACTGCGATAAAGCTGGAAAATGCTACCACCAGTTCCCTTCCAAGGTTTATGTTCTTTACCTCTTCTAAAAGTTCCATGACCACCTCTCCTCTTGCCAGGTCTCCTCCCTCCCTGGCTTGATACTCAAAAAGCTTTAGCCTTTTGCCAAACTCCATCTGGGCAGCCTCGGGAGACATTTTTCTAAAGCCCACCACACAGATAAAGTCCCTTGTCAGTGAAAGAAGGCTGTAAAGCTGAAAAGGCCACACCCTTGAGGGCACCTTGGTCATGGAGTAAACCAGGGCAAAGCGGTCTCCCACCTTCACGCCATAGTCTCTTTCCTCAATAACATGGTAAAACGGGTCTTGGGAGTTCCCGCCAAAAAAGTAGGCTAAATCCTCCATAAGGGCAGCCCGAGAAACTTCCACCTCCACTCCCGCCGAACTGAGTGCGTCCATGACCAGCTTCAGGTTCTCCACATTTCCTTCCACCACAAAGTAAAAGGAGACCTTCCTGGAAGATATCCTTTCGTTTAAAAACCTCAGCTGCCTCTCCATCAAAAAGTTCTTTGCCTTCACGTTAAAACTCCTTTCATCCTCCCTTGAGAGGAAAATAAGCCTTATGGGAAGGTTGATGGGAAAGCCCTGAAAGGCTTTGTGAAACCTCTCCGCATACTCCTGCACCGCAGAGGTAGAAGAAACGATAGGTCCCTGAACTTTTAGCACATAGCCCACAAAGGGCTTAAGGTCAGGTGGTTCTATCAGCTGCTTATACTTCCACAAAAACATGGAATGATTTTACCATACTATCATAGGTGGGAGAGGAGATCACCAAAGGTTTTCCAGCGATTTCAAAATATCAATATCGTTGTCCTCCTCTGGAGGAGGCGGAGTCTCCTGCTTGACGGGCTTGGGTGGGGGTGTAAAGACCTCTTTGGGAGGTTCCTGCACATAGAAAGTCTCCTTTTTTTCCTGCACGGGCGGTTTGGGAGGTTTAGTGGATACACCAGAACGAGAAAAGAGTTCTTTAACTTTTTTCTCTATATACTCCCGCTGCTCTGCCCTGGTCGGCATTTCCTCCCGAGAGATGCTTATATCAGTTCTTTTGAAAAACTCCTCCAAAAGACAAGCAACCAAAAAAGAAAAATGTTCGGGCAACTGCCTCCTGTAAAGTTCGGCATACAACTCCCTCGGCAGGTAAACTCCAAACTTAACCTTTTCCTTCTTCATAGGGATTATTATAACAGAAATCTTACATGTGGGTAGGAACACTTACCCGCATAGGAATGTAGAGGTATGAAAACATAGAACCATAGAGAGGAGGTGGAGGGTAGGTGTGGTAGAGAATACGCATTCGTTGGAGGGGGTTAAATATGGATACGCACGGATTTCCTGATAGGGAAGTGTGGAGAAATAGAAGAACAGAAGCGTAAAGGTAAAGAAATATAGAAGCATAGCGACAAGGAAACAAAGAGACAGAGAGGCAAATGGACTTGTGGGTTCTAAGGGTAAGAAGCATAGAGGTATGGAAACATAAAAGCAAGGAGGCATGGAGATATAGAATGAGTGGAAAACGAAAGTATTTGTTTAGGTTCTTTCATGCGTGCCAGCTTGTCTTGAGGGGAACAGGTTGGAAACATAGAGGTATAGAGATATGGAAGTATAGTAGCATAAAGACATAATAATACTACATTGTGGCGGTAAAGAAGCATAGAAGCATGAGTTTGAGTGATTTAGGGCTTTCTGGTGCAAAGGGTGTTGAAGATATAGTGGTATAGAAACATAGGCGTATAGAAGCAAAGAGGTATAGAAACACAGAGATATAGAAGAAGTGTAGCATGGAAACAGCGGAACGTAGAAGGTTTGTTTTATTGGGATTTTTTCCGTGAGACTTCTTCTGCGAGTTTTACCACTTCCGTCTCTATTTGTTTGATAAGGGCGTCGCTTAGGGTTTTTTTAGTGAGTGTTAATAGGAGTGGTGTTTTTTCTTTTACCAGCATATCTCTGTTTTTCTCAAGGATTATGGAGAGTTTTTTGCAGGACAGGAGTTTAAGCTTTTTCACGAGGATGAGGGCGGTGTAGTATTTGTATCTTTTTTGGGACACGATGCCCGAAAGGAGGCGGCCTATTAGCCATCTTGTGTATAAGGCG
>Ga0081519_100058_pt2 | contig 10905 bp, 10 predicted proteins | sample ConSprmetagenome_FD_70987 | JGI IMG/M metagenome (GOLD analysis project Ga0081519, IMG submission 70987) | Hot spring microbial streamer communities from Conch Spring, Yellowstone National Park, USA - C T=80-84 v2 (version 2) | ecosystem: Environmental > Aquatic > Thermal springs > Hot (42-90C) ...
GATCCTTGGTCAAGCCGTAAAAGAGGTCTTAAAGCTTAACACCGGGAAGGAGGTAAAGCTCTCGCCTACGATCCAAAAGATAGGGAATGTTGCCTTAAGACCTGACATCTCGTCCTTTTTAGACTTTTACGGGGATTACAACGGTCTTATCTGTATGAACTTTAGCAAAGATGCTGCTTTAGAGCTCTGCAGGCTCCACTTTACAACGATGGGGTTTGCCGAGGAGGACCTGCCCAAAGACCCCTTTTCTGATGAGGTTATAAACTTCATCGGAGAGATGACAAATCAGATAGCTGGTAATTTCCGAAAGAAGATGGAAGAAAAGTTCGGACTTTCAGCAAAAAACCCACAGCCTAAAGCCCTGCAGATAAACCATACCATCCAGATGTTCATCGAGTCTGCTCTCAAATCAACCCAGTGCAGAAAGCTTTCCTTTTCAACCCCCGCTCATAATTCCTTTTACGCTGAGCTCTCCCTTGAAAAAACCGAATTTATCTTGATGGAGGAAGTTTTAGCTGAAGAGAAGGAAGAAGAGAGCGTTGATAAGCTTCTTTCTAAATTTTTCTAAACAATGGATGAAAGATTTCTTAAGCCAAAGCTTGTCTTCAGCAGATGCTTTTACGAGAGGACACGCTACGATGGCGGCGAAATAAAAGACGAAATCATCGAAAGGTTAAAGCCTTTCGTCGAACCAATCCTCGTTTGCCCAGAGGTGGAAATCGGGCTTCCTATCCCTCGCCCCAGGGTTCACATAATCCAAGAAACAGGTTCAAAAAGACTTGTCCAAGGAGGAACAGGGCTTGACTTGACAGAAAGGATGAGAACTTTTTGTAAGGCCTTCCTTGAGAACCTTCTCCAAGTTGACGGGTTTATCCTCAAGGCGAAGTCGCCATCCTGTGGGCTTGGGCAAGCTAAATTCTACCGCGAAGGAAAGATCGCTGGAAAAACTTACGGATTTTTTGCAGAGGAGGTAAAAAAGCTTTATCCATATCATCCTGCGATAGATGAGGGGAGGCTAAAAGACAGAGACCTAAGGGAACACTTTTTAACCCAGGTCTTTGCTTTGGCTGAGCTTAGGCACTTAATCGCCAACCCTTCCCCAAAAGGCTTAGTTGAATTTCATACCAAACATAAATTCCTCCTTTTAGCGATAAGTCAAAGGGAACTCCAAGATCTTGGACGCCTTGTAGCATTAGGAGATATCTCTTTTGAAGAAAAGCTAAGAAAATACGAGGTGGCTTTCCGTTCTGCTCTTTCTAAAAAAGGCACAAGAAAAACACACTACAACACCCTTCTTCACATAATTGGCTACTTTTCAAAAAACCTTAACCGAGGGGAAAAACTTTACCTGCATCATGTCCTTGAAAAGTTTAAAAAGGGGATCACTCCCCTTTGGTTTGTTAGAGAGTTGATAAAAACTTATGCCCTAAGGTTTGAATTGGAATATCTTCTAAAACAAAGCTATCTATACCCCTTCCCAGAAGAGTTAGATTTTTAAGGAACAACATCGGTCAAAAGGTTTAACCAACCATAGGTATAATATAGAGATTCTTCAGAGAGATTGGTGGCAAAAAGAGCCTCTTTAACCAAGGGTAAAAACTCCTTTGTGATAGAGACAAAATCTTGGGTTAGAAGACAGTATTGTTTTGCCCTCTCGGGGGAGGTTTTTATGAGGATTGGGCATCTACCTCCGCAGAAGAATTCAGCAAAGCAGGCTTTACAGCCTAGCCACTCTCGATAGGATACAATTTGACTTAGCCTTTTCTTAAGCTCATCCGCAGGGGTTTCCTTAGGGTCTCCGTTTGTGAAATCGGCAACAATTAGCTCTTCCCCCATGTCCACACAGGGTAAAACCTTGCCTGAGAGAATATCAAAATTTCTAAGTTTTTCTACTCCACAACCTGTTTGGCCTCGCCGAATCCCCTTTAGACTGAAATAGATTAGTTCAGTAAGGGGTAAAAAAGGAAGGATTTCTCCTTTGAAAAGGGCGCAGACAAAGATGTCTAAAAGATGCCTCAAGTCTTCTTGATAAAGCCTTCTAAAAGTTTGTAGGTCGTCTATGGGTTTATCAAGCTCAATTAGATGCCAGAAGAAGAAATCACAAAGCTTAGCTTGAAAGAGTTTTAAGAATTCATCAACGCAATCTTTAAGCCTCATTCCTTCTCTTAGAGTTGACCACATGAGGACTTTGGTTTGCGAGGCTTCTTCTTTTAAAATTTGTAAGTTTTTCTCGATCCTTTCTAAGGATGTCCCTTTGCGAAAGCGGTTATGCTGATCCTTTGTTCCGTCAATGGAAACAAAAAGAAAATCGAGTTCTTGAAAGAATTGTGGGTCTTGGAAAACTGCCTTATCTAAGGGCATGCCGTTTGTGTAAAGTATGAACCGAAGCTCTTTGTCCTTATACTTTGTCTTTAGCTCCTTTGCGATTGTTCTAACCTTATCAAAGACCAATAGAGGCTCTCCACCGTAGAAGGAAACAAAGGCTTGGGCTTCGGTTGTTTGCCCAATAAGCCAATCTAAGGCTTTCAAATTAGCTTCAGTGTCTTCTTCCCAAGATTTAGCAAAGCCCTCTCTATCTCCGTAGATCAGACTGTTTAAACAACCTTCATATCTTGCATTACACCTTCCGGTGACGGTAATATGAAAGACCCTTGGGACCCCATCCTGGAGAAAATCGTTCAATGTTATCATTATAACCTCCAAATAACATTTAATAATATTTATGGTAATTGATTTTCACATAATGTCAATATGAGCCTCGGATTAAACTGAGGCTTGAGGCTATTTTAAAAATTTGGGTAAGCCACCATGTGTCACCACGAGGCGTAAGCTGAGGGGTCTCCCTACGGATACCAGCCGGAACGAAGTGAGAGATGCACGGCTTGCGCTCGGCAGGTCAAAGTAGATGGGGTACTTTTTTGAACAGCCTCAGATTAAACTTGACAGATACTTTATGGAATTATAAATTAAGCCTTAACTAACTTTTCCAAACTAAGTTTTGCGAGGGCAAAAATGGAGTTTGAGCCGGTCATTGGACTTGAGGTGCATGTTCAGCTAAAGACAAAAAGCAAGCTCTTCTGTGCTTGCCCCACTAAGTTTGGAGCCTCTCCTAACTCTCAGGTCTGTCCAATCTGCACTGGTCAGCCAGGCGTTCTTCCCGTCCTAAACAAAGAAGCTATTCACTATGCCCTAAAGTTTGCTTTGGCAGTAGGGGCAAGGATTAACAGGCTTTCCATAATGGCAAGAAAGCACTACTTCTATCCTGACCTCCCTAAAAACTATCAGATCTCTCAGTATGAGCTACCCATTGCTGAGGGGGGAGCGATTGAGATAGAGTTAAATGGAGGCAGAAAGCTAATCAACTTAACTAGGATCCATCTTGAAGAGGATGCGGGAAAGCTCATTCACGACGAGAAGAAGCCTTATTCTTATGTTGATTTTAACCGCACAGGCATACCCCTCCTTGAAATCGTAAGCAAGCCTGAGATCCATTCTCCTGAAGAGGCGGTTGCTTACCTTAAAACTTTAAGGAGCATCGTGCGCTACCTTGACATCAGCGACGGAAACATGGAAGAAGGAAGCCTTCGGTGTGATGCCAACGTCTCCGTTCGTCCTAAAGGAAGCTCAACCCTAGGCGTAAAGGTTGAGCTGAAGAACATGAACTCCTTTAAGCATGTGGAGAGGGCTCTAGCTTTTGAAATAAAGAGGCAAACAGCGCTTCTCCTTGAAGGTAAAACCCCTGTTCAGGAAACACGGCTCTACGACGAGGCTACCCAGACTACTCATCCCATGCGAGGAAAAGAAGAGGCTCATGACTACTGCTACTTTCCAGACCCTGACTTAATAGAAGTTAGAGTTTCTGAGGAGTGGATAGAAAAGATTAAAGAGGAGCTTCCTGAGCTTCCTACAGCAAAGAAAGCTCGTTTCATTAAAGAATACGGGCTATCATCCTATGAAGCTGGGATCCTTGTTGAAGAAAAACCTCTAGCTGATTTCTTTGAAGATACAGTAAAGCTTTATGCTAAACCAAAGGCTGTTGCTAACTTTATCTTGACCGAAGTTTTGCGTTACCTAAACCGGGACAATATCTCCATTGAGCAAACGCAACTTAAGCCAGAATACTTAGCTGAACTCCTAAGCCTTGTTGACGATGGGACTATATCCATCACCATAGCTAAACAGCAGGTATTTCCTGAGGTTTACGAAAAGGGACTTCCCCCAAAGAAGGTCGTGGAAGAAAAGGGCTTAAGACAGGAAAGCTCTGAAGAGCTACTTCGCAAGCTTTGCGAAGAGGTTATTAAAGAAAACCCAAACGAAGTGGAAAAGTATCGCTCGGGTAAAAAAGGAGTCCTTGGCTTTTTTGTCGGGCAGGTGATGAAAAAGACTGGCGGAAAAGCCAATCCAAAGCTTGTTAACCAAATTTTAACCGAACTTTTAGAGGGTTAAGCTTGGATAAACTTTGGGCAAAACTTAAGGATGAGGCTATTCTTCCCAAAAATGTAGACCAAATCCTTCCTTTTGTCCTTACCGAAGATTGCCTATACCTTCTTGACCAGAGAAAGCTTCCCCAAGAACGAGTGGTCAAAGCTAAAGACCATTTAGAGGTAAGAAAAGCTATAAAAGAGATGGTGGTTCGAGGGGCTCCAGCCATCGGCATCACTGGAGCTATCGGTTTCTACTTGGGTGTAAAACGACTTTTAGATAAGCGTAAAAAGTTCATCAAGAAAAAAGAGCTTAAGCAAAAGTTAAAAAGATTTTACCAAACTTTAGCTGAGGCTCGTCCAACTGCGGTAAACCTGGTTCATGCCTTAAATCAGATGATGAATGTAGCTGAAAGTATTCTACAGAATGCTTCAGCCCGTGTTAGCTTTGAGGAGCTAAGGTTTTTAGCTGAAGAACTAAGGAAGAAGGCTATTAGCATATGGGAATGGGAGTTAGCAGCCAATCTTGCCATGGCTGAACATGGGAAAGACCTTTTGCCTGAAGGGGGCATTCTTACCCATTGCAACACCGGTGCCCTGGCAACAGGGGGCTATGGGACAGCTTTAGGGGTTATCAGGGTGTCCTATTCTCAAGGGAAAAAGCACTTAGTCTATGTAGATGAAACAAGACCCTTTTTGCAAGGAACAAGGCTTACAGCTTGGGAACTATCCCGTCTAAACATTCCCTTCCGCGTAATCACAGATAACAGCGCAGGCTTTCTTATGCAGCAAGGCTTGGTCAAAGCGGTCATCGTGGGAGCAGATAGAATTACCGCAAAGGGAGATACAGCAAACAAGATCGGCACCTATTCTCTTGCAGTTTTAGCACGATATCACGGCATACCTTTCTATGTTGCTGCTCCCTCTTCAACCTTTGACCTTAAGTTATCCTCAGGGGCAGAGATACCCATTGAAGAGCGTTCAGAAAGGGAAGTTTTAACCTGCGGAGGGAAAAAACTTTCCCCGAAGGGCGCAAGGGCTTTAAACTACGCCTTTGATGTAACGCCTGGAAGCTTGATAACAGCCTTCATTACAGAAAGGGGCATAATCAATCCCCCTTTTGAAGAAAACATACCTAAAACTTTAGCTCATGAAAGCCCATGAAGGAGCTACCCGAAAACACCCTAAATCGTTTGATCATCTACCTTAAAGTCCTTGAAAATTTAGAAAAAAAGAAGGTTGATTCGGTTAGTTCTGAGGATTTAGCAAGGCTTTCAGGGGTAAACTCAGCTCAGCTAAGGAAAGATTTAAGCTTTGTAGGGACTCTTGGCACCAAAGGGGTTGGTTATTCAGTCAAGGCTTTGAAATACAACCTCAAAAAATTTTTAGGCAGGACTGAGGAATGGAATGTTGTGATCGGTGGGGTCACACCTCTTAGTAAATATTTAATCGAGAACGCTCAACTTCAAAGGGAAGGTTTTTTTATCATGGCGGTTTTTGATACTAATCCTGAAAACATTGGTTTAGTCATAGGTGGAGTCTCGGTTTACAACCTTGACCAGCTCTCCTATGTTTGTAAGGCTATCAAGGTAGACATTGGAATCATCGCCACCGATGAGGAACAGGAAACCTATTTTTCAGCCTTCGTTCAGCATGGTATAAAAGCAATCCTCAACCTCAGCAACTATCCGCTCTTTTCCGAGGATGAAAAGATAAAGGTTGAAAACCTCTCCTTAGTTCATGGGCTAACCAAGCTTTCTTATTACCTAAAAAATTTAGGTAGCTGAAAGATGAAGGTTTTGGTCTGGAGAAAGGATCCTCGAGCGAAGCTTCCTGAAAGAGGAACCTCACAATCTATTGGCTATGACCTCTTTGCCTTAGAGGATGTAAAATTTGCTCCAAAGGAATTTAAGCTCGTTAGAACCGGTCTTGTCATCAAAGCAGAGCCACCTTATGGACTTTTCATCTTTCCAAGGTCCTCCCTTTTCATAAAAAAGGGGCTCATCATGACCAATTCTGTTGGGATAATTGACTTTGATTATTGCGGAGAAAATGATGAGGTGATGGTCCCTCTTTTAAACCTGAAGGAAGAAAGCGTTGAGATTCGGGCAGGAGAAAAAATCGCCCAGATGGTGTTTATAAATGTTGCTTTTCCAGAAATTGTAGAGGTTCTTGAGCCACAAACTACCTCTTCAAGAGGAGGTTTTGGTTCGACAGGAGGATACAAAGGTGGAGCTTAAAAAGGTAAGGCAAACCCAAAGGGAGTTGATCCAACTTGTCCTTGAAAGGGCAAACTTAAAGGACCTTTCGAGAGGGCTAGCTTTTTCCTACCTTGGAGCAAGGGTTTGCTATCATGATGGTCATCCGTTAAACCTCTTTTCAGAAGAAAAATTCAAGGATAAGTCTCGTTTTGTTAGCTTCCTTCTTCATCTTAAGAAGGCTGAACACTTTAGCGTCTTTGCTCACACACCCATAGTTGTTTCCCTAGCTGGGCTAAAACCTGAGGAAAAATACCTTCTTGCCAGAACCTATTTTAAAGCCTTCTTTGATGAAGAAAGAGGGCTTTCCCTTTTCAATCTTAGACACTTTGCTGAAGCCCTTGATGAGACGCAGTTTTTAAGGCTAATCTCTGTAGATTTAGATTTAGAAAAAATTCAGGTTCGGATTTTTAAAAAGGAAAAAGACGATTGGGTTAAGAGATGGGAAGGGAGTTTGGCTTCAGCTTTAGATACAACTTTTCAAGCCCCTCAAGGTTTTTTTGCAACTCAAGAAGTGATCCTTCTTGAGGATAAGGAAAATCCATTTCTTTGGACGGTTGTTATTGCACACAATTTCTCTCGCATCTTTAGTCATCAATTCGTAAGGCATACCTGGCTTAGCTTTAATCAACGGTCCCATCGCTATACTCAAGCAGACTTTTTCATCCTTCCATCCTGTTTTAAAGAAAGGCATGTTCAGGTTTATCAAGAACTAATCGAAAAATCCTTAAGAATTTACCACGACTGGTCAAAGGAGATGAAGAAGGAGTCGGCAAGGTTTATTCTTCTTCAAGGCGTTGCCACAACCGTTTTGGCTTCGGCACCAAGGTTTATCTGGGAGGATTTTGTAGAGAAGAGAGCAATCCCGCAAGCTCAGGAAGAGATACGGGACCTTGCTATTCTTCTCAAAAATGTTTTATTTTAAAGTGTAGAATGGGCCTGTAGCTCAGCGGACAGAGCACTGGCCTCCGGAGCCAGGGGTCGGGAGTTCAAATCTCCCCAGGCCCGTTTTAAGTCAAGATCTCTATTATTTTTTTGATTATAGAAAACCCCTTGCTTAATTCCGAGAAGTGTTCCTCGCATATTTATAGGAGCAGGCGGCTTAATGTCCATCAAAGACATTGGGGGCGTCCTTTCACTCCTACAATGCATGGTCTTAAAATGTTTTTTGAGCCTGCCCTGTAATTGCTTGACAAAGCTTTTGAATGATGTTAGGTTTAAGCAAAACATAAAAGGGGGGTTTTACTTTGGCGGGAATCATTGTTCGTGAGGGAGAATCCTTTGAACAGGCTTTGAAAAGGTTTAAACGGCTTGTAGAAAAAACAAAAATCCTTTCCGAGATTAAGAAAAGGGAGTTCTACGAAAAACCAGGGGTTAGAAGAAGAAAAAAACAGCTAGCAGTCAGAAAAAAATTGCTGAAAAAGCTAAAGAAACTTCAACAAAGGCTTGAGGATTAGCCAAGAGCTTTACTCCCGGTCGCTTTTTCGTTTAGACTGGGAGAAGTTAGTCGAAAAGCTTAAACCCTTTGTTTCCCTTGAAACAACCCAAAATCGACTTTCATCATATACACCCTCTTTAGAACTTATCCGGGCAGAAAATTTAAAAGATAAAATAAAGTTTCTTCTTGAGCTTGATAAGCGGGAGGACCTTCCTTCTCTTCCTAAGCTACCGGATTTAAGAAAACTTTTTACCAAGGCAAATTTTCGAGGGCTTTTCTTACCTACTGAGCTTGTGGTCTTAGATACGCTCATCGTTACTGGTCTTAGTTTAGTCAACCTTAAGGATTCTCCGTTCTCAGAGGTATACGAGCTTTCCGAAGAACTAAAAGAGGTTTCAAAAAGCATAAGAGAAGTAATTGTCCCTGAAACTTCAGAAGTTAGGGACCAGGCAAGCTACCAGCTTTTTATTCTTAGACGAAAAATAAGAGAACTTCATCAACAAATTTTAACCAAAATTTCTGCCCTCAAGGATTACTATTTTCGAAAGGGCTATCTTCAGGAAGACCTATACACTCAAAGAAATGGACGGTATGTGCTACCTGTCAAGCTTGAATTTAAAAGGAAAGTAAGAGGGATCCTGCATGAGGTCTCAAACACCGCCTCAACCTACTTTATCGAACCTATTTCTTTGGTTAGCCCCACAAATGAGCTTGAAGAGCTCCGAGGCAAGGAAGAAGCAGAATTAAGAAGGATTTTAAGAGGACTTTCAGAGTGGCTTTTTTCACACCAAGTTAAAATCCTAAAACTTGAAGAGGTTATCTCTGACCTTGATCTTGCTATTGCTAAGGTAAAGCTAGGGAAACTTTATCAAGGTTGCCTCCCAGAATTCACTGTGGAAAGAAAAATACATCTAAAAAAAGCTGTGCATCCCCTTCTTTTGTTGTCAGAGGAAGCCCAGACCAAAAGACCAGTAAGAAACGACATCTTGGTCAAGCAAGGGCTCCTCATAACTGGTCCCAATCAGGGAGGAAAGACGGTTACCCTAAAGACTGTAGGGTTGATGGTTTTAATGGCTTATGAAGGATTTTTGCTACCAGCTGAATCGGCACAAATTCCTCATCTAACTCAAGTGTTCGTGGACCTTGGGGACGAACAAGATATCATTCACGGTGAATCCTCTTTTTCATCCCATCTCAAGAACCTACATGAGATCCTTTCTTTAGCTGATGAACACTCTTTAGTCCTTCTTGATGAGCCAGGACGAAACACTAACCCAGAAGAGGGAAGTTTGCTTTCCTTTGCTGTCATCGAAAGGCTCTATCAAACTAAAGCCATGCTCGTTGTTACCACCCATTCCCAACTCCTTCGGGACTTGATCCTTAAGCTTGAAGGTTTCGACATTGCTAGCATGGAATTTGACCTGCAAACCCTTAAGCCTACCTATCGTTTAGTTTACGGTCAAATTGGTGCTTCCCATGCCTTTGACCTGGCAAGACTTATCGGATTTGATGAAGCCCTCATTGAAAGAGCATACTCTCTCTATCATAACAAAGATTTTTACACCTGGCAGAAGTGGGTAAAAGAAAGGGAAAAAGCCTTATTAGCTAAAGAGAAAGAGCTTTTAGCTAAAGAAACTGAGCTTGAAGGGCTAAAAAAGAAGCTTGAAGAAGAGAAGGAAAGGCTTGAGAAGGAGTATGAACAAAAAAAGCAGGAACTTTTAAAGAAATGGGAAGCCGAGTTTAAAACCTTACTAAAAAAACTTGAAAGTGAGGGCAAGGGCTACAAATCAGCTGTGGAGGAGTATGCAAATTTACTAAATGCCTTCTCCAAAGCCTCATCTCTCCCTCAAGAGAAACCCCTCTTGCCAGGAGATGTAGTTATAATCAAAACTCTTCGCAAAACCGGGAGGATAGTAAAGATCCGGGATGGGATGGCTGAGGTAATGGTGGGCTCAATGAGGTTTAAGGTTCCAACAACTGAACTTTCCCCGATCTCCCAAGAAGAAAAAGCCAATTCTTTGTCAAAGGAAGTCGAAGCTTATGTTCAAAATCAACCATCAAGGGGAGAAGAGAGAATTCACATCCTAGGCTTTGATGTGGAAACTGCTTTAATGGAAGTGGAAAAACAGATCAACTCATGCTTTCTTCAAGGAAAAACAAAGCTTCTTATAGTGCACGGGCATGGAACAGGTAAGCTCCGCCAAGCCCTGTGGGATTATCTTAAGGACCATCCTTTAGTAGAAAGGTTTGAGCCTGCACCTGTAGAAAAGGGAGGAACTGGAGCAACCGTAGTTTACATAGTGCCCCGGTAATTGTCATTTAACAAGTAATCTTAACAAGTAGTATAGCCACAATTTTCGCAGGTCATACAGTTTCCTTCTCGCATAAGGGAAAGATTACCACAAATAGGACAAAGGTCGCCTGCAATTCTTACCTCTTCTGTTTTTTCTCCTATTCTTCCCTTAGCTCCAATTTGGGATCCATGAGTTAAAGCCTCAAGGGTAGGAGCGCTACCTCTTACTTTGTTTATAGCATCTTCCATGATCTTTGCTATCATATCCGGTAAACTCTTTGAGTGAAGGTCGTTACAACTGTAAAATTCTCCCGATTCAATACCTTTCAAAGTCTGAATAAACCTCTCTGCCAGGTCTGGGTGACGTCTAAGTCCAACCGAAATAATCCTCCCCACGGCTTGGAACATGGAGTTTAGAGTTGTTCCTGCCTTTCCAACGTTTATAAAGACCTCTCTCAAGTTCTTTTCCTCGTCAAAAGTTGTGGTTATGTAAGC
>Ga0081519_100230_pt1 | contig 10770 bp, 10 predicted proteins | sample ConSprmetagenome_FD_70987 | JGI IMG/M metagenome (GOLD analysis project Ga0081519, IMG submission 70987) | Hot spring microbial streamer communities from Conch Spring, Yellowstone National Park, USA - C T=80-84 v2 (version 2) | ecosystem: Environmental > Aquatic > Thermal springs > Hot (42-90C) ...
GTCCCGGACTCGGTTTATCCCTTCTTATTAAAAAGCTCGAGGTTCATGAGGGAAGTTTGATACTCAAAAGCAAAAACCCGCCCTGTTTTATGATTTTGCTTCCCCTTAATTCTCAGAAAAGGGGAATGACCAATGAAAGTGCTCATAGTTGACGATGAGCCTTTTGCTCTATTGAGGCTTGAGAGGTTGCTGAGGGAAGCCTCTGTGGAGGAAGTGCTAACAGCACAGAACGCCTATGAAGCAAAAAAGATATTGGAAGAAAATCCAGATATTGAGGCAGTGTTTCTTGATATTCGCATGCCCGGAAAGGATGGAATTCAACTCGCGCGTGAAATAGTTGGAGAGAGGGACGATGTGTTCATCGTCTTTCAAACAGCATACGAGGAGCACAGTCTTCAAGCCTTTGAAGTAGGGGCTATAGGCTATCTTACTAAACCTTATTTTCTTGAGGATGTGATAAGAGTTTTGAACAGGATCAAGAAGTTCAGAGGAGAAAAGCCAAGAATTCAGGTTTTGGATAGGTCTGAAAATCTTATACCAATACCTCTCTCAGACATTTATTATTTTGAGGCAAAGCTAAAACATAGCCTTTGCGTTACCCGAAGAGGCGCTTTTGTCTGTCCTAAAAGCATCGGTTATTTGGAAGAGGCTTTGAAAGCTTACGGTTTTTTGCGGGTTCATAAGTCATATCTCGTAAACTTAGATAAGGTCGCAAGCTTTAGGTCCCTTCCTGATGGAAAGATTGAAGTTTGTTTCAAAGACTTGCCTCATAAGATAATAACAAGCAAGCTTGGAGCGAAGAAATTAAGAGAAGTTTTGAGAATATGGTCCTAAAAATAGAGGAGGTGAAGGCCATGCCTGCAGCGAAAATTTGCGTGTTTGATGCGGGTTATCTTCACGACATCTCTTTTAAACATGGAACATAAGGTCAGAGCCTGGTTTGGACTATGTTAGTTTAGAGGTTTGGGATCGAGGGACATGGCAAGGGTGTATGAATCAGCAATCGGCTGCCACATTTTTAGCCAATGAGTAAAAAGTATAAAAGAGCGATTGTCTGGTTTAAGCGAGACCTAAGGGTTGAGGATAACGAAGCGTTGCACAACGCCTGTCTCTTGGCAGAGGAGGTTATTCCAATTTTTATCTTCATTCCAAGCCTTCTTGAGAGGTTTGGAAAAAGGAAAGATAGGCTTGGGTTCATTGTTTCAGCATTAAGAAAGCTTGATAAAGACCTAAGAGAACTTGGCGGCAAGCTTTATGTTTTTCGCGGAGAGCCTGATGAAGTTTTTCCTTACATCATAAAGACATCTCAGGCCCAGGCTGTTTTCACAAACAAAGCACTATCTTTTCTTGGAGAAGAATACGAAAGAAGAGTAAAAACTTTCTTAAGGTCCTATGGGGTTGACTTCAATTATTATCTTGGAAATTTTCTTTGCGATGTAACAAAAATCCCTTTTAAAAAGGTTTACAGCCATTTTTTTAAAGAATGGATAAAAGGATTAAGGCTTGAAGTATTCCCAAAGCCAGTAAGGATAAAGACTCCAGAATTACCATTTCCTACCTTGGCTCAAATTACAAGAGAACTTGATTACGAAGAAAACAGATGTTTTCCTATAGAGTTTGGTTTCAGGAGGCTCGAGGAATTTGATTTTAGGGCATACAGCGAACTTAGAAACAGGCTTGACCTTGATGGCACTTCTAAACTTTCTCCCTACATCCGTTTTGGCGTTATTTCGTTGAAAAGGATTTATGGGAAAGCTATCGAGCAAGCTGGATTGAATTGTCAGTATGTTAAAGAACTAGCCTGGAGGGAATTTTGGTACCATATCAAGCATTACTTTCCTGAACTCAAAAATTTAGAGTTTCAGGAAAAGAGAAGAGGCATTCCTTGGAGTGATGATCAAGTTATTTTTAGAGCCTTCGTTGAAGGAAGAACTGGTTATCCTATAGTTGATGCGGCGATAAGACAGCTTCATGTTGAAGGCTATATGCACAACCGAGCAAGGATGATTGTTGCCTCTTTCTTGACTAAAGACCTATTTATAGATTGGCGTTTGGGGGAGGACTTCTTCAAGGAGCATCTTATAGATTACGACGAGGTGGTAAATGTAGGTAATTGGCAGTGGGTAGCATCCGTTGGTGCTGACCCAAAACCCTTTAGAATGTTTAACCCCATTCTACAGTCAAAAAAGTTTGACCCCGAAGCTAAATATATTAAAAAGTATCTCCCAGAGCTAAAAGAACTTCCACCTCACATGATCCATGATCCTCTTAGGTATAAACTCCCTTACCATCGTCCAATCGTTAATCACTTTGAGAGAGTAAGAAGGGTCCGCGAATATTTCGTGAGAAATCTAAAATAGAAGAAGGATGAGCCGATTGCCAAAATTACCAAAGAAAAAGCTTTAACCTGATTTTAAAAGAATGGCTGGGTCAACCTTTGTAGCTCTATAGGCAGGGTATACTCCAGCAAAAATCCCGATGATGATGGTCAAAAGAGAAGAGACTAAAACGGGTTTTACAGGAACGATCAAAGGATAGTTAAAGGCAGGAAGCAGAATAAAAACTAATATCAGTCCAAGGAGTATTCCTATAATACCGCCGGCTAAGGTGATAAACAAGCTTTCCATTAGAAACTGCATAAATATATCTCTTCTTTGAGCTCCTAGGGCTAAACGTAAGCCTATTTCCTTTGTTCTTTCATTGACTGATAAGGTCATTATCCCCGCAACCCCAAGGGCGCCTACGATTAAACACAAGATTGATACGCTTGCTACCAAGCTTGAGAAAATTCTCGTAGTTTGCTCCTTTGCTCGCACAACGTCTTCGGCTTTAAGAATGGAAAAATCCTTTCTCTTTGGGTCAACCTTATGACGCTTGATGAGAAGCTCTTCTACTTGTTTCACTAAATAGGGCAAAGTTGATGTGGACTCAGCTTTTATAAAGATGCCTGTTAAATAGTCTACATTAAAGAGGGCAGACATGGCTGTCGTGTAAGGGACCAAGACCTGATCATCCTGGTCCTGCCCGCTTGCATCAACTCCAATGGGTGCTAAAACTCCAATCACCGTGAAAGGAAGCTTGCTTACTAGGACCTTTTCTCCAACCGCAGACTTTTCGCCAAAGATCTGATTTTTTATCTTATATCCAAGGATGACCACCTTGCTTAAGGTTTGTATTTCCTCTCTGGAGAAATTTCTCCCTTCAAGTAGAGGATAATTTCGCATAATAACATACTCTTCGTTTACACCGTTAACAGTAGTGATAAGATTAACACCTTCACCCCTTACCACAGTTTGTCCGGTATATATAGGAGAGATGTTTTTAACTCCAGGGAGGTTTCTTAAAGCTTGAGCGTCCTCAACTTTGAGCGTTGTCATCTGCTCTGTCTGCATTGCCCGCCCAGCCATCACCCTTGCCGACCCAGAGATAACCATAAAAAGGTCTGGTCCAAAGGTTTCTATTTCAGCAAGGGTTTTAACCTTAGCGGATTCGCCGAAGGAATTCATGATGAGTAGAGCAGAAACCCCTATGATGATACCAATTAAGGAAAGAAGGAGCCTAAGCTTCTTATGAAGAATCGCACCGAATAAAAGTTTTAACTTTAGCTTCATGGCGGTTAAAGACTTTTAAGGAGGATAGCAGGCTCAACCTTCGTTGCCCGAATGGCTGGAATTATGCTGAAAACAAGGGATGTTGTCACGGAAAAAATTAGGCTCAATCCAAAGGTCGTCCAGGAAAAGAGGGGTTTTAAAGGTGTAAAGGCGGATATAAGATGCATGACTCCAAGGCTAAGAATCCATCCCACAAAACCACTAAGAAGAGCAACCGTTAGGCTCATAGCAATATAATGAGCGAAGATAATCCTGTTTGTGGCTCCAAGCGCCCTTCGTAGAGCAATTATTCCAGCCTTTTCTTCTACCATAGCTGACATAAGATTTAGAATAACAACACCGCTTATGACAAGACTGATTAAGGATATGGCAAGGAGAAAGGTTTGCAGCACCCTTTTAGCAGAGAGAAACCTTGCAGCCACAAAATCTGGGGTAATGATCCTAAAATCATCTGGCGCAATTCCGTAAAGATTATGCCTTTCCCTTAGGATTGATCGGATCAAGGGGACAGCGGTCTTTTGTTCAGCCGTGGGATGAAGGATGACTTTTATAGCGGTGATGTAATCTCTGTTAAAAAGCCTTCTCTGAGCGGTAGTAAAGGGCACAAAAACCCTTTCATTAAGGGGAAAACGCCCAAAGGAAGGTTTTTCTTCAAGTATGCCAATTATGGTGAAATGCTGCCCGGCGATCATGATCTTATCCCCTATAGGATTAGCAATCCCAAACTTTTTAGGAATATCGCTTCCGAGCACTACAACTTTGTTTAGCTTTTCAATGTCTTCATCTTCGATAAAACGACCAACCTTAACATTCCATGCGTTTGCAGGGGCATAAACTGGGAACACTCCCTCAACCCTTATCTTTTCAACCTGCCCTTTATAACTAACCTCTAAAGTGCCGCCTGAAGTTGGGGAGACAAGTTTAACAAAAGAAAGCTTCTCTAGAGCTTTGGCGTCCTCTAATTTAAGGGTATCTGAACGGGTAAGCCCAACGCCCATAAACCTCTGCCCACCAGCCAAGATCAAAAGGGCATCTTTGCCAAAATTGAGATTGGCGAGGGTATCAAGCACCTGCTTTTCTGCAGATTTACCAAGGGCATATATAGTGTTTATCGCCGTTAAACTTAGGACCAAGGCCAAGACCATGAACACTAAATTTACCTTGTTTGAAAGAAGCTCTTTGACAACCTCCCGATAGTAAGCTAAAAAAAGGAAAAACCTATTCTTCAACAAAGACCCCATCCTTTAAAAACTTTACCTTTTTTGCGCTTTTTGCTACCTCAGGATCATGCGTAACAAGGATTATGGTTAAGCCCTCTTCATTTAACTCTTTGAGAATTTTTACCACCTCTTGACTGCTCTTAGAATCAAGGTTCCCTGTTGGCTCATCCGCAAGAAGTAGTGATGGCTTGTTGATTAAGGCTCTGGCAATGGCAACCCTTTGTTGCTCTCCCCCTGATAGCTCAGCAGGCTTTAAATTTTTCTTATTTTTAAGACCAAGCCTATCAAGAAGAAGAGATGCCCTTTCCACATCCTCTTCGGTTATCCTTCCTCGGTAAAGGGTTGGAAGAAGGACATTTTCTAAGGCTGTTGCCCAGGGCACTAAGTGAAAGGCTTGAAAGATAAAGCCTATCTTTTGGTTTCTAAGGTGGGCCATCTCCGCTTCTGAAAGGGTCGACACTTCTCTTCCTTCAAAAAGATAGCTTCCTGAAGTTGGCTTGTCAAGAAGACCAAGGATGTAGAGGAGGGTTGATTTTCCACCCCCTGAGGGACCCATTATGGCTAAAAAATCTCCAGCAAAAACTTCAAGATTCACCCCTTTTAAGACTTCATAGGAAATCTTTCCAACTACGAAGACTTTTTTGATGTCTCTCAAAAGGATTAAAGGTTCAGACACCTTACCAGATGCCAACAAGGTCAGTTTTTGAAAGCCCAGATAAAACTTCCACCCTACCTTGAGACTCCCATCCCGTGGTAATGTATTGTTTTTCAACCTTATCTCCACGCTTTACGTAAACAAACCTCTTGCCCTTTTCATCAACCTTTATGGCTCGAGCTGGTATCTGCAAAGCCTTCTCTTTTTTGTCAGCAATGATGGTTACTTGAGCCGTCATCTCAGGGCGTAGATAGCCCTCATAGGGAGTTAAAATGTCCAAGACTGTATTGTAAAAGACGACATTATTTCTAATTATAGCCCCTGGGTATATGGTTCTCACCTTGGCTTCAAAAATCTTATCTGGGAAGCTATCTACGCGAAACCTTGCTGGCATACCAGGCTTTATCTTGCCAATATCGGTCTCATCGATGTAGCAGTGGACTTCAAGCTTTGAAAGGTCAATAACTGTGATGAAGGTCGGAGCATTAAGTCCGGCAACGATCGTTTCTCCCTGCTGAGTTGAAACCTCGGAAACATAGCCGTTAATCGGACTGTAGATAAAAGCATAGCTAAGCTTTACTTTTGAGGCTTCATACTGGTTTTTAGTTGACAAAACCAAGGCTTGGGTTCTTTTTAGTTCTTGATTATATTCCTCTTCTAAGGCTGAAAGTTTGGCAAGTTCAGAGGCAAGCTGATTTTCCTTGACCTCCACATCTCGCTCTATTCTTTCAAGGTCGTTTTTTGAGATTAAACCTTCCTGATAAAGGACAAGAAGCCTTTCCTTTTCCCTTTTTAGCTGAGCTAACTCTGCCTTGATTGCAGAGATGACCATTTTTTGAGCTTTAATTTTTTCAGGATAGGTTCTTTTTATTTTCTCATGCTGGGCTTGGGCTTGAAGATATTCTTGATAGTTCTTTTCTACCTCTCTTTGCAGGTCAGCATGCTCAATGATGGCGATAAGCTGACCAGCCTTGACATAGTCTCCTTGCTTCACAAAGAGCTTTTCTACTCGGCCCGAAATCCTTGCTCCAACCTTCACTTGCGCACCAACTTGAGGTTTTACAGCACCCGTTGCTGAAATTTCAAGATACATAGGTCCTTCTTCCACTTGGACAAACTTCGTAGGTAAAGCCTCTTCTTTTTTTCCTCCCTTCTTTGAGCAGGCTGAGGTAGAAAATAAAATAATTAAAAAAAGAAAGAAAAGAGGTAGCTTCATATCAGGCTACTCCAAACCCGGGATAAATCCAGCCGACCGTTTAAGGACAAAATAGCTCTTATACCAGTCGTAGCGAGAAGTAGCAACCTGGCTTCTTGCTTGAGATAGCCTAGCAAGTGTGGTTGTCAAGTCCACTATGCTTGCAAGCCCATTCTCATACCGCTTCTTCACCATTCTGTAATCTTCTTCCATCTTTTTTAACCAAGCAAGAGAGGCAAAATAATACTCCTTCTTCGTGAGGTAGGTTTGATAGGCGGAAAACACTTCCTGCTCTATGCTTAGCTCAAGAGCTCTTTTTTCAAAATTTTTCTTTTCTAAGGTTGCCCTTTCAGCAGAGACCTTAGCTGGCGTTGAAAAACCAGTAAAAAGGGGAAGATTAATTTTTATTCCAAATGTAAATTCGCTATCCCTCTCTGGGAAGAAAGATTTATCGACGCGATATAAAGAAGTGAAAAGGTCAATAGTTGGGAAATATTCTCCTTTTACGCTTTTTATTCGGTTTTCTTGAGCTAAGATTTCTTTTTCTTTAGCCAGAAGTTCTGGTCTTTTCTTTTTGGCAAGAGATAGCAAGCTTTCAAAATCCGGATCCGTTAGCAACTCCTCAGGAAAATCTAAAAGCTCCGTGTCCTTTGCCTCTAAAACCGAAAGATTAAGAAGAGTTAGCAAGTTCGTCTTTGCTATCTCGGCTGTATATTTATATTTTATAGAGTTTGCTTCGGATTCCTTAAGCTTTGCCTCGGCATTGAGAACATCAGCAAGGGGTGAGAGTCCAACTTCATAGCGCTTCTGAGCAAGCTTAAGCAAAACTTTGGCATCCTCTACATCGTTGAGCGAGGCTTCATAAAGGGATTTAGTCTTAAGATAATCTAAGTAGGCTGAAACCACCCTCAAAGCTATGTCCTGTATTTTAGCCTTAACCAGAGCATCAGAAACCTCGACAAGCCTAAGAGCTTCCTGATAAGCATACCAGGTAGAAAAGCCAGAAAAGACATTCCAAGTAAGCATTAGACCAAATTGATGTCTATATTGATGTCTATCCAAAATTCTATCCAAAATTGGTATGTTTTTACCACGCTCTTCTTTTTTTTGATAGTTGTAGTTGTAGCTAAGGTAAAGTTTGGGGAAGAATTCAGCACGCACTATATTCTTTTTAAAAAAAAGAGATTCCTTTTCCTTTATGGCTGCGCTAACCTCTGGGTTTTGGGATATGGCTATAGAAACTGCTTCCTTTAAAGAAAGAACTCTTTTAGCCTGAGCTTTAGAATAGAAGCTAAGGCTTATGAAAATAAAAAAAGAAACCAGAAAAATTGAAAACAATATATTTTTCATCTTTCTCATCTTGAAAAAATTTTAGCATGCTAAAAGAGATTATCAAGGTAAACCAAGGCTGTTTCAATGTGGTCCTTACTATCTCATCTACAGCGTAGCGAGGACCACCTTTTCTCCATTTTTCCGTTGATTCTTTAACTAGTTAATGTAAAATTTAATGAAGTTTTGCAGACATGAATTCTGAACTATTTACTTATAGGAGAGGGTTTTATGCAAGATAGGGCTGAGCTTGTGGAGAAAATTCTAAAGCTTAAAGAAAAACGAAAAGCCATCATTCTTGCCCACAACTATCAACCCCCAGAGATCCAAGATATTGCTGACTTGAGAGGCGACTCCTTAGAACTTAGTCTTAAAGCAAGCAAAACCGACGCTGAGGTGATAGTCTTCTGCGGCGTCTTTTTCATGGCAGAAACTGCAAAGATTGTTTCTCCGCAAAAGAAAGTTGTTATTCCTGTTGGCTCAGCCTGCTGTGATATGGCGAACATGGTGTCACCTGAGGATGTAAAAGCCTTAAGAGAGAAGTATCCTGGGGTTCCGGTTGTCACTTATGTTAACTCAACCGCTGAAGTGAAAGCCCTGAGCGATGTTTGCTGCACCTCAGCCAATGCTATAAAGGTGGTGGGAACCTTTCCAGATAAAAGGATCATCATGCTTCCTGACATGAACTTAGCAAGGTATGTTCAAAGGTTTTATCCCGATAAAGAAATTATCTACTTTGAGGGTTTTTGCCCCTTTCATCATATGCTCTTGCCCGAAGATGTTATGAAAGCAAAAAAGGAGCACCCCTCCGCAGTTTTTATCGCCCATCCAGAGTGTAGACCAGAGGTCATCGACCTTGCCGATTATGTTGCCTCAACAAGCGGTATGCTGAGGCTTGCAAAAGAGCTTCCTCATAAGGAATTTATCATCGGCACCGAGGTTGGTCTGCTCTATCCTCTTTCTAAGGAGAATCCGGATAAGGTATTCTATCATCCAGCGCCAGATAAGATGGTTTGCCCATCCATGAAAAAAATCCGCCTTGAGGATGTGCTAAGAGCTCTTGAAGAGCTTGAGTTTGAAGTCGTCTTGCCTGAGGAAGTTCGAACAAAGGCTTACAACGCCGTTAAAAGAATGCTTGAAATAGTGTAGTGAGACTTTAGCCTTGCTTTTAGACCTCTTAGAGGAGCTATCACCCCTTCCCTTTGTCAAATTCATGGAACTTTGTTTGTATCATCCTGAGTATGGATACTATGCTCGAGGGAATTTACCCGGAAAGCAGGGAGATTTTGTGACAGCTCCCTGCATTCATCCCGTTTTTGGCGCAACCATCGCCAGGCAAATTTTAGAGATGTGGGAAGTTCTCGGAAGTCCGAAGGATTTTCTAATCCTTGAAGCAGGAGCTGGGCAAGGATACTTAGCCTTAGACATCTTGACCTATCTTAGGAAAAAGGGCTACTCTTTTAAATACGCCATAATTGAGCCTTTCCCAGCTATAAGAGCAGTTCAAGAGGAAGTTTTGCAGGACTTTCTTGATGATGTATCCTGGTATACTACACCCAAGGATGTTCCTTTATTTCAGGGGGTTTTCCTTGCAAACGAGCTTTTTGATGCCTTCCCAGTTCATCTTGTAGAAAAAAGAGAGGGTGAACTACATGAAGTTTGGGTTGAGGTGAAGGGTGGGCACATAAGAGAATTCTACGAAAAGTTTTGCGACCCAAGAGTTTTAAGAAGAGTCTACAGGTTCTTCCCTTATTGGTGCGAGGGATACCGCACCGAGGTCTGCTTAACCATAGAAGATTTCTACAAAGAACTTGCTCAAAAGTTGATTAAAGGCTTCTTCTTTATCATCGATTACGGTTATCCAAGACAGGATTATTACTCACCTGAGCGAACTTGCGGGACCTTAGTTTGTTACTATAGGCATCGGTTAATTGACAACCCTTATCTTGCACCTGGGCATACGGACATTTCCTGTCATGTAGACTTTACTCTGCTAAGAGAGCTAGGAGATAAGTATGGTTTGCTCACCCTTGGTTTTACTCAGCAAGGTCCTTTCTTAGTCTCCTGCGGCATAGATAGGGTCCTTTTAGAAGTTTCGGAAGGAAGCTATAGGGATCTGAACGCGGTTAAGAGGCTAATCTTACCTGAAGGGCTTGGAGGAAGCCACTGGGTCTTAGTGCAGGGAAGGCTCTACAGCAACATATTCGAGGTTAAGCTTTCAGGCTTTAGCTTAAGCAACCGAACCAATCTCCTTCTGGGCGATTTTAGCTCAGTGTAAGGAGAAGAGATGTTCGTTTAAACAAGTTAACAATATTTTGTGTGACTCTTGTCGTCCCGATGTGCCAACGAGTTTTTTCGCCTAATTTCTCCAGGAGATGAAGTCCAAGAGATGAAGAAAGATAGTATTGATGATATAATATTCTTTCGAAATTTTTAAAGTTTTTGGGGGCTAAGGTGAAAAAGAGGGTTCTTAGCGGGATGAGACCTACTGGTCCTTTACATTTAGGACATCTTCACGGCGTACTCAAGAATTGGCTTTCTTTGCAGGAAAGTTATGAATGCTTCTTTTTTGTTGCCGATTGGCATGCCTTGACCACTGAGTACGAAAATCCTTATAAGATAAAAGAGTTCACAAAAGAGCTTCTCTTAGAATGGTTTTCAGTGGGCATCGACCCAGAAAAGGCAGTAGTGTTTATCCAATCAGATGTTAAAGAGCATGCTGAGCTTTATTTACTCTTGGGGATGATTACTCCTGTGCCA
>Ga0081519_100231_pt1 | contig 10758 bp, 12 predicted proteins | sample ConSprmetagenome_FD_70987 | JGI IMG/M metagenome (GOLD analysis project Ga0081519, IMG submission 70987) | Hot spring microbial streamer communities from Conch Spring, Yellowstone National Park, USA - C T=80-84 v2 (version 2) | ecosystem: Environmental > Aquatic > Thermal springs > Hot (42-90C) ...
CCGCGGCATATACACCCCCAACCCCAACCCCGCCCCACCCGGCCCGCGCCCATGAGAACCCCCTCTAAATCCCTCTAGTAAATTCAAGATCGTTTAGCCGCTTATCCGTTCCCTCGCCTTGTTTGTCATCCTCCTTTTGCCCACAGGAGAGATCTATGATACTGCAGAGGAGATATGGTGTTTCGGAACTCTTTAAATGCACGTGTATCACAAACTTCCGTGGAGAGCCGTCGTCAGAGGCGTAGCCCTCTGGTCCTTCCTAGACGAAGATGCGGCTACTCCAGGCGGGCTTTCATCACCACGGTGAATGGGCATCCAGCAATAAGCGGCGACTAGCCGCCGCAAAGAAAAACAACATTATGTGTCCTGCCTACTGTCGCCGGGGGTTGCGCCTTAGTTTGCTGTCTCGAGCCCTCGCCGCGTGTGTGTCGCCTGTGGATAGAAACTCCGGCGCGCAAGAAGCGTGGCCTCCTGCCGGCCACCGCCACCTCAGCGGCGGCCGCGCGGCGGGTTTAGCCTAGGGCGGAGTGCCTTGATCAGCTTCTCCTCCAGCTCCTCCGGCCTATCCGTCGGCACCACGACGATTTTGTAGGCGGCGAGCTTCCGCCTAAGGATCTCCTTAGCCTTCTCCTCCCTCTTCACCACGTCTTCAATCTCACCCGCTTCTCGGCAGATCTCGGGGAGGTGATACATGAGAAACCTAACCACCCCCTCCGACCCGCCTATATGCGCCGCACAGTGCTCCCTATAAACCCTCCTGCAGAGATCCCCGGTCCGCCCTACGTAAAACACCTCGGCGCCGCAACAGAAGACATAAACTGCGCTCATCTTCAGCCTCCCCCCACTACACAGCCTCCCAAGCAAGCCGCAGTCAGCCACACACAACCCACCCCCAACAACGCCACAGTCCGGCACCTGCGACGTAGAAAGGCCGAGAGCCCCCAACACCCTCTCCACACACAGAGAAGAAAGACAAGCCATAGCCTTCACTAATGTTTTTTATAATTATTTTTGTGATGAGTGTTATGGAGCCGGGCCCCGGCGCCGCGGTTGCTCATGTGGTTGGAGATGTGGTGTTGCAACTGCCCCGCGCTATCTTCATCCTTGTCCCGCTTGCCGCACGGGCGGTGGCGGGGCATCTGCTGGAAGAGCAGAAAGCAGACGAGGTCTAAACCTACAAGGAGGGCCGAGGTGTTGATCAACTCGCCGATGCCGTGGCTGAGGCGTTTAAGAAGGACGGCGACCAGATACGCCGCGTGGTGGTGCCCCGAAGCACCTTAGAAGGCCTCGAGCTCAAGAGGAGACTGGAGAAGATGAAAGACCTCGGCGTAAAAGTGGAGGTGCTGCACCTCCCCAAGTACTGCGCGGGTACTACAAGCACATCGACAAGGAGGCGGGGGCGACGAAGCTTATAGAGATGCTGACAAGCGAAAAACCCAGAGTCTACAAGAGATGTAGCGGATGGACGGCAACCAGAGGCACTGGTAGACACCGATCCCTTGGCCCAATACGAGGAGCTAGGGGCCAATAGAAAGGTAGAGCAACCAGCGCCGCAGAGAAAACCAGGTATGATGCGCCTGAATCCGGCATGCTGAACCGCACTAGTCAAGCATTGAAAGGTCGGTGGCGGGCCCGATGGGATTTTTAGGCCGGCTCTCGCCGTGAACCCACGACCTACGGCTTAGAAGGGTCGGCGCAACGGCCCGTGGGGGTGTTTTTTTGTTTTTGTATGTTTTTAAGTTTTTTCGTTTAGTGTTTTGGCTGTGTTGGGGTCTCGTTGGGCGAGTCTTTTGAGCAGTTGATGTGTTATTACTAGGCGTCTTCCCTCCTCGGTGGTTTTTACGTGGTCTCTCCACTGTTCATACTCCTCTCCTAGTATTTCTCTTAGCTTGTTCTCCAACGCCGTCTTTATCTCCGCAATCAGCTGTGGGTCGCCATATTTTTCGGCCCTAACGCCCTTGCCCTTCTTATGCACAAGTCCGAGTCTGACTCCGCCGATGTTAACTGCTTTGGCGCCGAAGTCGAAGCGGCGCAATGCCTCCTCTGCCGTTTTTCTCTTCTCTTCGTCTCCGGTCTGCGTCACGTGTTCGAGGTACCGCTTTATGGCTTCTTTCTCCTCTGGCGTAAGCTTCTCCAGCTCGTCCTTCGGCACCACCACCTCGAAGCTGGAGGCACCTCTGCTTACCACAGAGGCGTTTATGCCAGAAAGCCTAAGCCGCCGTCTAAACTCCTCAGCCTCCTCCAACACAGAAAACCGCGCCACGGCATTTACGGTGGACATCCTCTTTCCCTCTTTCATCACATACGTCAGCTTCAGCCTCATCGACGCAGGTCCATCCACGAGCTGAAACACAACCCTATCCACAGCCTTCGATGCCATGGTTTTAGGCTTAGGCCTCTCTTCGCGCTTCGCCGCGGCTTTCGGCTTGACTAGCCCCTCGAGCCCTTCCTCCAGTCTTGCCGCGTCTACGGGCTGGGCGGCTATGCGCGGCGTAGAGAGAACTTCCAGCCTGTCGATGGCCAGCTTTACGGCTTCGTCTACCTCAGCCAGCCTTCTCAACGTTTTTTCGTCGAATACCACGTCGTAGCTTGGGCCCCGACGCACGACTCTGGGCGCGGCGTCTATTCCTAGTTTCTCCAGCTCTCTCCGCGCCGCCTCTGCGTACCCCTCCGCCTCCTCCCTAATCCTAAACGAAACCCAACCACGCAGGCCCCTGGCCAAAGACAGCTTTACGTATTGGCCTGCCAGTTGGAACCCGGCAAGGCTCTCCACCGCCAGCCTCTTAAACGCAAACCACTTATGAGAATGCAAAACGTCAAACAACACGCCGAAGCCCGAGAGGTATGACTCGGCGACAGCCTTGGCGTACAGCTCGGGGGCAAGCCGAAAGACGACCATTTTCCGCTTTAAATCAACGCTAACATCCCCCCTTCCCTCAAAGAGATGCATCCGCTTGCTAGACACGGATATAATCAACCTATCACTCTTCACGACGCCGTCGCCGAGGTAATACGCCACCAGCGGCAAAGGATCCCCGGCGTCGAGATGCTTAAGGACAAGCCTAATCACGGAGGTCTTGATATCCCGGCCCTCCAGCGGCATCTGGTAAATCATCCGGCCATTTTCCGCTACGGACAGCGTTGAACCTCCGCTAACCAGCCGTAAATCTCTTGGAAATGTAGCTAATTTTATCGAAGCTCCTCTCCTCTTTAGTACCACACCCGGTGCAAGTATTCTTATTCTACCTGACTTTGTGATGAGCCACGCGTAAAGTTGCCAAAGCTGTGTTGTATACATCAATGCAAAGCCGCGTGGCTCACGCGATTCGTCTGACGCCAGCCAGCCGATGTGGAGGCGCTTGACGTATTCCTCCGGGAGGAGGCGCGGAATCTGCACCTCAGCAGAAAGCCCTTCAAGAGCTATCGCATACACGCCGTGTTCCTCAACAGAGACGCACGTCTCCCCGCAGATCTTTATCGCCTTGCCTGTAGGCGTCGTCTCTAGCCAGAACTCTCCGCCCTCCAGCGCCTCCAGCATCTTCTCCACAGACTCTACGCCGGCTTCCCCAAGCTGCTGGGCTATTGCCCTCAACGCGTCAAACAGCCCAGAGCCCTGCAAAGTCCTCAACATCTCTAAGCCCCTCGCCACCGCCTCCTCTGCCGTTGTGTTCAGCCTCAGCGCCTTTATCCACCTCTCCGCCTCGCGCCTAAGCTCCTCCTGTTTAGCTGGGTCGGTCAAGTAAGACTCCACCCCGTCTAGATACGCCTTCCACATCTTCGCGAAGTCGCCTACCTTAGCGGCCGTCAAGACGCCGCGTCTGGCCGAGGCGGCTAAGGCGTCGTACTGGACGCCGCCGGCGCCTCTAACCGCCTCCAGCCGCCTCCCAACCTCCGCAACCACCGCCTCAGAAACAGCAACAACGCGGAGCTCCACCCCGCCGCCTTTGAAGAACAACGCCGGAGCCACGTAGGCAGAGCCGGCCCTAGAAAGCCAAGCCTCAAGCTCCTCCGGGCTTTTGGCCACTATCCACTTCTCTTTGGCTTCGCCGGCTTTACCCGCCTCAATCCTCACCGGCTTGAAGTAGAAGGCCCACCTCCGCGTCTTCGCGGCGTAGACGCCGCCGGCGCATATCCTCGCGGCGCGGCCGGAGAAGTAGTCGGCATATCTCCCGCCTTTCACAGCCTTAAGCCACTTCTCAAGCTCCTCGGCGGCTCTAGCCACCGCCGCTTTAACCTCCCCGCTCCTAAGCCCAGCCAGCCACCTCTCCACCTCAGCCAACACGGCGCCGCCGCCCGGCACCAGCGTCGGCGACTTGCCCAACGCTCCCTCAGCCAGCCGAACCACCTCGGCAACCCTCCTCTCATCAACCTTAACGCCAACCCCCACAAACGACGCGCCTACGGCGGCGTAGGCCAGCTTTTCAAGCTCCACAAGACCCCACAGATTCAACGCGGCAGACAGCGCAACCGCCCGAGCCGCGGCGGCCGCCATGAAGAGGTACACCTTGTGTTCATCAACCCAAGCCAGCACGCGCGTGACGGCTTCCACAAACGGCTCCACAAAGCGCTGGACTGTTACCTTTACATGCTCAAATACTTCTTTAGCCGCCTCATACAGCGCCTTGGTCGCCTCTTGCAGGTACTGGACAGCCTTCTTGAACTGCCCCGCCTCGGCGAGGGCAACAACAGAGGCAATAGAAGAAACAACAGCCTCTGAGTAGAGGTCGTGATACACGGAATAAAGCGCCGCTACCGAGAGTCCGGCTGAGACGGTTTTTATGCATCTACGCCACACTCCCATGCGCCGGTTTAAAAACAACTATACGCAAAGAAAACAGCTGAGGAAATCCTTAGAAGAGAGATGAGGTGGAGAGGATGAAAGAGCCGCCTCCGCCTGACCCGGCGGTGTAGTTTCTGCGGGAGTTGTCGGAGCTGGGGGGCGTTCGGCTGAGCTAGGGCGTGGGCTTCCCACGCAAGGGATAGGCTTGTGGAGATTGCGAAGGCTCTGCGTAAATTCCCGTGAATGATGGAGGTGGTGAAGCAAGTGGGTATCCTCCTCCCCTACACGGTGGAGGTTTACGTGGCGGTGGACGGATCGGAGGTATGCCTCTCGCTCACCCCGCCGAACGCTTTTTGCGCGCAGGACGACTCGATGAGGGAGGTTAAGCTAGAGCTGGCCTTCAGCAGATACGAGACACATGAGGATAAGACATGAGAGGTGTACAGACCAAAGGGCCTACTGGCATTCGCCACGGCGGCGAGGGAGTACGTGAAGTTGCTCTAGCCCTTCTGGGGGTGTACGTCTTGTGTGGGCCTGGTGCTCAAGAGTCATAAAATTCTTTTCCGCTTAAACTGCCTTCTCCGGCGTTTTACATAATTTATTAACCAAAGCTGATGGTCGGTATCGTGTAGAGGAGAGGTAAAGACGAGCTGAGGAACAACTGACACGAACCATAACGACTATGTAGAAATACCTTATAGACATTAAGCATAATAAAAAAGGTGTACCCCCACGGGCCCGCTACTCCGCCGCTCTATCCGGGCTGAGCTACGGGCCCCTCTGGCGTTCTAACTACGTTTTTATAAGCTTTACCGCCCTTTGGCGCCGTGGCAAAAAGATTAAATGAATGCGGCGCATGGGCTATGTGGACGACGCACATGCGCCGCTCCGCGTGAGGAAGGAAGCCCATGTACTCAGCCATGTCCGTCGCCAACGGCGCCAACAGAGGCTTAAACTTTTTTAGCCTAGCCTCAAAAAGATCTAGAAGGCCAGCCCCCGAGAGGTCCACCAGCCCAGCCAAATACTGGAAATACACGGCTAAAAAGCCGCTGAGCCACACCACCCACAGCAGAGAAAAGCCGAGTGCGAACCAGCCGCTATGTTAAACCCCCAGTTCCCCGGATCAATATACGCCACGCTGACCACAGTGGCGGTCCCCACAAGACGCATAGAGAAAGGCCGATTCTCACATAATTTTTCCCTAGGCTAAAAAGAGTGTCAACCGTGCATCTTAACAGTGACATGAAAAACATTAATCTTGATAAGCAACTTTTAGAGCGAAAAACAACAATGATGAGAAAAGAACCATAATCGGACGCTCCTCTATATAGACACATAATACCCGAAAAATACAAATAAAGAGAATAATTTGAGCTACCTGATAATTTGTGTGTAAGAAAATCTTTCTGCCTTTATCTAGTTTTCTTGAGTTTTTATGTTTTTCTAGAGTATTAGCTGGCACCAGCTGGCACAGCAACTTCAAGCCGTTTATAAACCACTGCATCGTTAACACACAATACTTCAACTCTCCCGCTGAGTGTATACAGAAGACAATTGAAAGAACGCCGTTAAACGGCGGATGTTAACGGCGCATTAAATCAAGTCCCCCGCACCGGTGAAAACACAGAAATTACCACGGGGGCCACAACCTTCTCTATGCCTTTTTCCTGGGGCCGCGACGTGAAGTATGCCGTCCTCTTCGGCTCAGCCGCCGCGTCCAGCCACGCCGAGAGCTCGACCCAGCCGTGCCGAAGACAGACTTAGAGACCTACTCCTGACCAAGCTGGCCATGCGGCTTGACGTTGATGAGAACTACGTCGACCTCGTGGAGATAGGCGAAGACGCACTCTACCCGCTGGTCCTTGAGGCTTTGAGAGGCGTGTCTCTGCACGTGGAAGGAGGCGTTCCGCCATTTTCAACGCCCACCAGGAGAACAGACGCCAGGCAACTCCACGAGGCCTTAGCGGCGCGATGGCGCGCATAAAGACGCTGGCTACTTGAAGTCACAGAGTTTCTAGACCAGGTGGTGTCTAAGGGCTTCGACCTAAACGACGAGGGACATCATGAAGCTCCTCAACGCGCTTCAGGCGCAAGTCTTGATAGTCACAGCCCAGAGGGCGACCTCCATCGGCACGCCCCCTTGGCGGCGTTGGCGAGGAGGGAAGTTCCACGGCCAGGAATACCCCGACCATATCCCGGGGTGCGTTCATTTATATACAGTTTTAGTGATTGGTGTGGGCGGAAGCTCTGTCCTCGTCGCGGCGGCCTGGGGCTACCCACCCGGCTGGAGGAAGGCTAGGTACAGAGTGGAGCCGCCGTAGCACATGTCGTTCAAGGGCGCGAGGCCTGTGGAGCGCGCCCCCTGCTCCAGTACGTTTGCGCCTATCCGTTTCTTTAGAGAGAATGGCTGGGATGTTAAGACTGTGATCTTTGGTGTTGACACAGCGCTTAACCCCGCAGGCTTTGCAGACGGGAGGGAGTTCAGGCGGAGTGTAAAGGAGAGATACATCGAGTGGTTTCGGAGGCTTGTGGAGACCTCCGACTGTTCGGCGGAGTCAGAGGTCGAGGTTGTTGTCCTTCCGGGCATAGGCCGCCACTGGGGCCGCCAGTTTAAAGGCGCCCACCTGGCCGTATTCAACGAGGCGTTCCACGCATTGCTGAAGGCTGGCAAGCCCACATTCCTTGTGGTTGACCTCACCCATGGGATAAACTTCCAGACTGTGGCGGTTCTCTACGCCGCCGTTGCGGCGGCTGTCATCTGGAAGAAGGAGAGGGATTTACTCATCTTAAATTCGGACCCGTACCCCGCCGGCGTCAGGGTGGGGCAGTGCGTCTCCGGCGAGAAGGCCGAGGAGAGCGCTGAGGTGCCTGAGCTCTCCCTCAATGATGTGTTTGAGTTGCAGAGGGCTGTGAGGAACATAAGGCAGATCGCAGCTCTGAGGAGGTTCCAGATGCCGGAGCTGGAAGGTCTCGACCGGACTGGCGAGCTGGGGCAACTGCTTGCCTACATCTGTATTCTGGCGAACGGCGCCGCTGGTCTTGCCTTCAGCGGCGCTAGGTACGACGATGGAGGCGCCGTAGCCCAGCTACCCAGCGTGGAGGTGAAGCCGCCAAACACCACTCCCATAATCGCCGGGGATAGCATCAAGTATCCGGAGCCTGACCGCACATATGCCGTGAAGACCGCGATGGCTTCCGTCGTCGACGACCTCCGGGAGCTCCGGAGGGGCGACCTCGTGGGGTTCCTCAACGCAGTCGCCGACCGTTGCAAGAAGACTGCAGCAATTCAAAACCACCTGGTGCTAAGGCGCGCAGCAGATGATTTCAGCATAGTGATCATGCATGCAAGGGAGCTCGGGATAGGCGGGGAGCTCTCCGCGGCCGAGATATACGCAATTGTGGACATACATAAAACACACAAAGGGCGCGTAGATCAGGCGGAGTTTGCACGTGCCGTGGAGGCCAAACGGCAGGAAATAGAGGAAGAGCGCGGGAAGCTAAGGAAGGCGTTGGGCAACAAAAAGGCGGGTAGCAAAAACGTGTATGTATGGCTCCGCAACCTGTCCGCCCACGGCGGCCTTTCCTACATCCTCATCGACAAGGTGAGACTGGCCGAGGGCAAGATCGACGAGGTGGTCTACAGGAGGGACCTCCTCAAGCCTCTTCTCGACGAGCTGATGAGTCAGTGCGGCTTGCAAAGTAGCTGAGCCCGTGCCCGTTGCGAATATAATCTATTTCTCCGTGGAGGGGGCCCTTCAGAGGGCGTTGTGGGGCGTCGTGCGGGAGGAGCCGTGGCTCCTCTTGAGCTTCTGGCCATGTGTTTTTATCCGGTGTTGGGATTGGGGCGTGGAGGCCCTATGTCGCCACGGGGAACCTTCTCTGCGCACTTCACCGCTCAGCTGTTATAGATATATAGCCGTGGGTTGTATCTTTTATGGTTGGGGTGTTTCTCGGCGTCACGGTCGGGACGTCTCTTCTAACGAACGCGGCTCGGGACGGCGCGGGGGATAGGCTGGTGGAGTACGCCTTGGCGAACCCCGAGAGGGCAAGCGCGGAGCTGAACACCGTGGTGAAGTTCGCCAGGAGGTACCCAGCCCTCTTCGGCGACGTCTACGCCGTGTTCTACGCCACCGACACAGAGGAGGGGAGGAGGGCCGGCGCCGCGCTTAGGGAGACCCTCTGCGAGGTGCTTAGGCGGGAGGTCAAGACGGCTGTGTGCTCAGCTGAGCTGAGGGTGGTGCCGGGTCTCGGCGTGGACTTCCACGAGGGCCTCCTCCAGCTGGCGCGGGCGGTGGGTAGCGACGTGAAGAGGGCGAGGAGGGATGGGAGGCTGACCTACGTAGTGGCGACGGGCGGCTACAAGCCGGAGTCTACCTTCGCCGTAATTGCGGCGTACCTCGCCGGGGCCCACGGCGCCGTCTACATCCACGAGACGTTTAAAGAGGTGGTGGAGCTCCCCATGCTCCCCCTCCAACTCAGACAAGTCCTAGCCAAATTTGCGAAAGGCGAAGCAGACGAACACGACGTCGCTCACCACCTCCGCATGGACATCCACCACCTAGAAGGGATCAAGCTACTGAAAAAGACGGCGGGGGGATACGCCCTCCACGATCTCCTCACAGCGCTCTTAGAACTCCAGGGCCAGTAACCTCAACACGTCAAACACACCACAAACCAACCCCCAACAATCAACAAGAACACACAAGAGAGCCCGCCACATGCAAGCTACGCAATCGAGTTTTGTTTCGATACTCTATATGAAGATGCACTTTGCTACATATCTCTACGAGCAGGAGTTCAACGGAGTCTGCGTCTCGTTTCAATTCTCTATTGGAGATGCGGCACAGAGGAGTTTACAAAATTGCTAGCACAGACTATACAAAGTTAGTTTCAATTCTCTATATGGAGATGCCGCCACGTCTTGGAGGAACGATGGTCGCGACCTTGAGATATACGCCTACGCGCTTCAATTCTATTGGAGATGCTGGTTTTGTAGCGGCCGCAAGTTTAGCCACTTCCGCCGTAGCCTCAACCTGCCTCGTGTGTTTAGAGAAAGCCGTACGGCCCTCTGGAGACCCAGGTCGTCTCCCAACGTCGCGCCGCTGATAAAGCCACTGCACTGAGTGCTGTGTGTTGTATGAGATGGCCGTGGAAGACTTCCCGATCTCCGATCAGCGACCTATCTAAAGATTTTATATAAACAAGGTAATATCTAGAGATATCGGCTACAGAGAGACCGCTTCGCATCTATAAGAACACTACACGCCATGTCGTCTCGGCAACGCCGTGGCTACGGTAGCCGCGGTTGTAGCCACGGCGCTGGCCGCCGTCGTTCCGTTGCGGCTTGACGGCTACGATGCGGCCATGGAGGATCCGCCGCCTTCCGAGCAACCGCGGCCTCTCATGCATAAAGTTGCGCCGCCTCCGCAGGTGGTTGAGACCTTTGAGCGGCTTGGGGGAATTCGGCCGGTAGATAGCTATGCCGAACGTCTGCCGTGGTGCGGAGCTAGCGAGCGAAACCCCCATTAGCCTTACGACGAGTTTCATGATGGCCGGGCTCTTATGCAAGCCCTCTGTAGGCGACTAGAGGCGGTGTTGCGCGGTTTGCTTCGGGCGTCCACGGTAGGCGGCGTCGCGGGGCTTGGCGATATCACTTTGCCGAGTTCTCCGCGGGACTCGCGCCGCCGCTGACCTCTGCGGGCGGTGAGTTCTGGCGCGCGTCGGTATGTCGGCGGCCTTGGCGGGTCTAGACGGTTGTTCGCGCCTCTCCTCGGCCCGGCGTCTGCGCAAGCAACCACCTCCACAGAGGGATGGCCTCGATCTTCGCCCCTCGGACCTCGAGGACGCCCTCTAGATCCCAGGTGATGAGCAGGGGTCTTCTGCCCGTAGTCTCTACGGCCTCGGCGAGGGATTTCAGCTCTCTGCGGTCTATCTCGTCGATGGCTGAGGCGTATGTGACCTGCACAGCCTCGGTGTCG
>Ga0081519_100232_pt1 | contig 10749 bp, 9 predicted proteins | sample ConSprmetagenome_FD_70987 | JGI IMG/M metagenome (GOLD analysis project Ga0081519, IMG submission 70987) | Hot spring microbial streamer communities from Conch Spring, Yellowstone National Park, USA - C T=80-84 v2 (version 2) | ecosystem: Environmental > Aquatic > Thermal springs > Hot (42-90C) ...
CGGATACAACCACGATATCATACTCCCTCTCAGCCCTACCTATAACCTCCTCCATCTCCGCCTCGTCATCCCCGACTATGCCTAGTGCTACAGGCTCAGCTTCAAGCTCTAGGAGTGCTGTTGCTATAGTGTAGCTGTTAACATCGTATATCCTCCCCGGTTGTAGGGGTGAACCCGGTTCTTGGAGCTCATCACCAGTCGATATGACTGCAACCCTAGGCCTTCTATAGACCTTTACGCTCTTCAGCCCGATAGCCGCTAGTACCCCCAGCTCTCTTACACCAAGCTTGGTACACCTACGTAGGACGAGCTCCCCCATCATTATATCCGATCCAGCGTAGGCTATATTCTCGCCTGGTACAACGGATCTGAAAACCTGAACCCTATCACCAACCCTCCTGGTGTACTCGACCATAACGATAGAGTTAGCACCAGGGGGTACGGGGGCTCCTGTTGAAATCTCAACAGCCTCCCCAGGGCCGACCCTAGGGAGAGTGCTATCACCAGGCTCGACAAGCCCTACGATGCGGAGCTCCCCAGGGTTAAGCTCATCAACACCAAATAGATCCTCAGCTCTCACAGCAAATCCATCAACAATACTCCTATCGAAAGGTGGGACGTCAATGGGTGAGTAGATGTCCTCAGCTAAAACCCTACCATAGGCCCCGCTCAAGCCGACAACCTCGACACCAAGAGGCCTGACATCGACAACAGAGAAGATCCTTGAAAGAGCCTCCTCAACGGTGAGAAGCTCATGGAATATAACCCTACCACTCAACCCAAACCACACCATGTATACGATAACTGGATAACAGGTTTAAGCCCGTGCTTTAAACGGTGGAGCTCACAAGCTAGTCATCCTTTAGCCTCACCTTCCCTCTTACCATGTGTTTTAACGAAGAGGTAACCCTCATACATAGCCGTTATGAACTTAACCCTCATCAGCGTATCCACTAAATCAATCTTATGCTCCTCGTACACCTCCCTCTCAATCAACCCAATTATCCTCTTAAGCTCCCTAACATCATCCCACGTTATCTCCTCCATCTTCTTAGACAGTATGGATCTAAGCCTCTCGTACTCCTCCTGGGTGTAATACTTAGATCTACCACCACCAACTCCAAAGCTTAGAATGCTTGCTAGGAAGCTTGCTGACGGTATGTCGATAAGGTTCCTACCCGTAAGAACACCTAGTAGTGAACCCCCAAAGAGCATGAAAGCGTCCATCCTCCTCTCTATCACATTTATCCTCTCCTCCAAGCGAGCCACCCTGTTTTCCAAACTGGATACTCTACCCTCTAGTCTCCCAATACCCCTGTATAGGATTGTAAGGCTGGCTATGATTGAAGCTAGTATTGTGAATGTCGATGCTACTATGGCCGCTATGATTGTGAGCTGCTCGTTAACCATTTTACACCCAATTTGCTTATAGCAACCTGCTTTTAAAAGTTTTCATGTCATGATCTTACCCGGGTTTAATAAGCCTTTTGGATCGAACACCCTCTTAATCTCCCTCATTAACTCTAACGCCTTTAGACCTCCCATGTGCTCTAGCTCCATTACTAGGAGCTCCTTCTTCCTAAGACCTATTCCGTGCTCTGAGCTCATTGTACCTTCTAGTTTTAATGCTAGCTTTGCTACCTCTACGTGCCACTCCTCAGCCAGCCTCTTCAATCTCTCATCATCTAATGGTATTACAACCGTGGGGTGTGTATTTCCATCGCCTATATGCCCTCCAACGTAAACGTCTAGGCCTACCTCGTTACTTACAACCTCTACTCCTCTAAGCGCCTCTGCTAGCTTTGATGGTGGTACTGATATATCCTCTATGTACACTACGACCTCCCTACCAGGGTATCTTAAAGCTCCCAATTGCACCTGGGATGGTACGAGGCTCCTTCTTATTAAGCCTTTAGCCTCAGCTTCATCAAGGCTCCTAGCAGTGTAGACTTTGAGAGCTCCACGGCTTAACGCTAGCTTCCTAAGCCAACCCTCTATCCTGCCGGTGGCCTCAACATTACAGTCTATGGTTGCTAGGATCATGTAGCCTTCAACGTAATCCCCGAACCCTGACACTCTAAGGCCTAGCTTAACAGTCTTAGGGTCCATAAACTCCAGTATTGTTGCTTGAACACCGCTAGACTTTAGATCCTCGTAGACAGCGATCAAGCTATCTATGTCTGGGAGGAAGGCTAGAATGGTAACACTGGATTCAGGTAGGGGGGTGATCCTAAGGGTGGCCTCTGAAACTAGAGCTAGTGTCCCCTCACTCCCAACAATCAAACCTACTAGATCAAAACCCCTACGGCATACCAGAGTTCTACAACCTAGATTCAACACCGTGCCATTCTCATCGGCTAAGACAACCTTCAACCCTAAAACCCAATCCCTCATACTACCATACTTAGCGCCCCTCATACCCCCAGACCCGTTATTAATAGCGCCCCCCACGGTTGCAATGTTAACACTAGCAGGGTCAACGGGGAACATGTGATTGTAGCTTGCTAGTATGGAGTTTAGATCGCCAAGCCTAGCACCCGGCTCAGCTACAACTATAGAGTCTAGAAAGTTAACCTCCCTAACCCTCCACATCCTCTCAAATGATACTATAAGGCCGCCCTCAGGTACAGCTGAGCCGGAGAGGCTAGTAGTGGAACCTTGGGGGTACAATGGAATCTCATGCTTGTAGGCGAGTGAAGCTAGCTTAGTACATCACCTACATCCTCAGGGAACACTACAGCCAGACCTTTACCCCTATAACCGCTGGGCTCCCTAGAGTATAAGCTGACTATAGCAGGGTCGTCTACGACCTTACCCCTACCCAGGAGCTCCTTTAACTTAGCTATAGTTGTTTTCAAAAGCTATTACACCGTTAACCCTTCTACTAACTCTGGGGTTTAAAAACTATCCTTAATACTGGGGGGTGGAGGGTTCTCATCTATCTACAACCCTTTCCGGGTAGGTGAGCACCCTTAGTTTAACCTCACCGCCCCTCCTAGCTATTGTTATGAGGGTTACCTTGTATGTTATAGCAGCTACATACCCACTGTATATGGGGCTCTTGGTTGTCGCCACCACTGGGATGCCTGTGTTAGCTGTCATCACTATTAGGTCCCCGGAGGCTCTACCACTTGTTACCACAACGCTCTCCCCCATGTTGTATTTGTTTTTGATAGCGTAGCCTAGGGCTTTAGCTAGGGAGGAGTACCTACTAACATCGTATGCCACCACACCCCTCCCACCTCTAATGTCGTAGAGCCCCGTAGCCTGTAGCCCCTGCTTACCAGAGCTCCTGGAATCAAAATCCTCGTATAACCCCTCCAGCGCAGACCTAGGGATCCTAAGCTCAGACTTCACAACGGAGGCTTGGGATGCTAGAGCTACACAGTCGTCGAAGAAAAACCTCCTCCTACCCCTAAAGCCATCAGCGATGACGCTAACAGACTTCGATTCAAAACTAACATCCAAACCCCTAATCCTGTCAAACGAGGCCATACCCTCACCTACAAGAAACCCTATAACAGCCTCCTCAACCCAAGAAGGGCTCATAACAAGGGTGGCTACATAACCACCATTAACGTAGATATCGAAGCTTGAATCAAGAGGCATAGGGGGTAGATCGTCTGAGATGTAGTGGCTAGCGTTCAACTCAACAACGTTAAACCCCCTCAAGCTGGCATCCGAAGATCGCATCTCGTCGGAGCTCAAACCTTAGACCCCAGTATTGGGGTGGCGGGGGGCATATTTATGTGGTGTAGGAGCCCTCTTTGGCGTGTGGTGGGCCCGAGGGGATTTGAACCCCCGACCTACGGGTCTGGAGCTTCGACGCGCCAACCCGGCGCTCCGCCGCTCTGCCTGGCTGAGCTACGGGCCCACTCCTCTATTCAATAGTTAGGGTGGTAGGAGGGTATAAATTTTTCTATTTCGATATTTTAGCTCTGGAGCTCACATTTAATCTTAGTCGGCCGATGATTGGATCTGGAATCCGGGTCTTGAGCGGTGAAGAGTAGGCCCGCTCTGAGGCTTGCCATCTGCTCTTAAACAAGGTTTAAAAGCTCTAAAGCGTACTAGCTAATTAGGGCGATGACGAGAACGCTGGGGGCTAAGGGTATAGCATGATTGAATGCCGTACATGGCGGGTCTGAGGTTGGTGAAGAGGGCCCTCATGCCCACTAGAATCCGGTACATGGAGTTGAAAGAAAACCTCCAAGATAGCACTTGCAACCTCGGAGCCCCTAATAGCGTGATGATCTGAATCCTCATACAGCCTCCCAATATCGTGGAGTAGCACGCTCACTACTAGAACCTCAGGATCCACATCTAAGCCCTCTGAGTTGACGATCCTTTCAGCCCAAGCCATAACCCTCAGTATGTGAGGCCAGCCATGAGCGGGATCGCCCCCGTACAGCTTCCTACAAACCCTAGCTACAACGTTCACCTTCGGATTGAAATCCATTAGTACTGACAACCTCAACCTCCAAGTTCACCAGGATACCTTATGAGACCGGAGGAGACCTAAAACCCGGCAGTTAGAGTCTAAAACCTTCCACCACTAAGATCGACAATCAGCTGACAGCCTTCGCACGCAACCCCCATTCAATCAACTTCTAGCTTCTATCACCTACCATTGGAATTACCATACGGGAGGCTTCATCCCCCAACCTTTACCCTCAACACTCTCATCCAAGGGCCTAACCTTAACATTAAAAACCTAAAGGGTAGGAGCTCCAACAATGTTACATAAGCTATAGGAGCTCTAAATAATCGTTCGGCTTAGCCTAGCTAAGGTGACAGCTTACAAGGTACCTTATAGAACCATCTATGGGAACCCTTCTAGGAGTCCGAGGTGGGGGGTTTAAGTTAAGTGAGATTTAAGTGCTAAGATTAGGGATTTTATCCTTTACTACACCATCTAGCCCATGTAACCTGATAAGCTAGCTGGACCCGTGTGATGGTGGGCGTTAAAAACGTTGTTGTTTAAACTTACTTGGTTTTATGCCAGAGGGATTTCTTTAGCATGTAGGCTATTTTAGGCATATCAATCTTCATAGGACACACATCCTTGCATCTACCGCATTGTAGGCATAGTAGTGCTAGGTGTGCTGCCCTCACCTCATCCTCTGTAATCGCTACCCAAGCCATGCCCATGGGGCCTCCGTAGACGCTTCCACCCCAACTATTAGCTGTTAACATCCATACGGGGCACTCCCCCTGACATCTACCACACTTGATGCAGAGGAGTTGCTCCCATAGGTACGGGCTTTCTAATGCTCTCCTCCTACCACCATCGTATAGGATTAGATAGAATTTATAAGGTCCGTGAGCTCCATAAACTCTCCGGTACTCTATATCAGCTGTACTACTAGGACCTGAGATTACGGTAAGATATGTTGGTGGGTATAGGCCTGCATAAGCTGACTGTACTAGAGCTTGTTTAATCGCGTAATCCAAGGTTGGCATTATCTTCTCAATACCCGTAATAGCTATGTGTACTGGTGGTAGGCTTGTAGAAAGCCTTATGTTACCCTCATTCTCTATTAGCACGATCGAGCCTGTATCAGCTGCCACGGCGTTAGCCCCCGATATGCCTACATCTGCTTTAGTAAACTTCTCTCTCAGGAACTCTCGTACCCTTCTAACTATGACATCATGGGTGGCATCCATTGGCGTGTTTACACCTAGCTTGTTGATAAGCCTTACGGCCTCCTCCCTTGGAATGTGGATTGCAGGGGCTATAGCATGCATAGGCTTACCCTGGGAGAGTTGTATGAGAAGCTCTCCTAAGTCAGTCTCGTAAACCTCATGACCTTTCTCGATGAGATACTCACGGAGTCTAAGCTCCTCAGTAACCATGGACTTAGCTTTAACTATGACCATCCTCCTCCTATGACCCTCAAGTATCATGTCAACAATCTTATAGACATCCTCCATGGTTTTAGCATAGAAGCCCTCGCCACGAGCATACTCTCTAACGCTCTTCAACGTAAGATCTATGTAGTAGTCAATGTTCTTCAACACATCCTCCTTCACTCTTCTAAGCTCCTCTGCTAGCTTAACCAGGTAGCCCCAGTTACCTAGGACCCTGTAGGGAGCTGGAGCTAGGTTATCTATAGTTCTCTTTAGACCCTCACGTAGTGTAGCGTTCTCTAAGCTCCTGTAGACCTCCTCAACTACCCTACCGTATATGGACTCGTTAAACCCGCCCATCTCCATCACCGTATATGGCGTAAAGGTAGTATGATATATCTTGGATCACTGAAGGCTCCTTACCACTAAGCGTGAACCTCAAGTAGCATATGGGGCATAATGTTACTATGTTCTCACTAGCAGATCTCAGCTCCTCAAGCCTCATAGCAGCTATACCCTCAGCTAGCTGGGAGGCGATAAACTCTAGTGGGCCCCCGCAACAGACAGTTCTATCTCTACTCCTGGTAACATCCTTTACTACGATGCCGCCCCTTTCCAACAACATCCTAGGCTCATCGGCTAGGTTAAGGTATCTAGCGTAATAGCAAGGGTCATGGATTGTAACTGTTGTGCTAACCCTCTTATACGGGATTAAGTTACTCTCAGCTAGGACCTCAATGTAACTCTTAACATGCAGATCGTACTCTGGGATGAGCTCCCTGTATACGAATCTCATAAGATGAGTTGTGTGAGGGTCAACAGTTATCACCACCTTAACCCCCAAGCTCTTCAACCTACTATACACGTTCCTTGCGTAGACCTCGAGCTCCTCCTCCAAGCCGAGGAGGTATAGTAGGGTACCTGGGTAGTAGTCGTCTTCGTACAGATACCCGTAGTCGACTCCAGCTTTCCTTAATAGAATTGCTATCCTCTCTAGAATCTCATAGTAACCTCTTAACTCCTCCTCAGATACACGTAGTAACACGCTGGACATGACTTCCTGGAGGCCTAGCCCTCTAGCCACCTTAAAGAGGGCCGGTAGGACGGGTGTCTTCTCTAGCTTAACCAGGTTGCTTACTACAGCTTTTATGTACGGTAGTAGCTGGTACAAAGCTCCCGTGTAGAGAACAGTCTCTCCACCCCTTCGTATGCTAAGTTTGTAAGCCCACTTATAAACCACATCCTTAGGGACAGGTAGTGGGAGCATATACCTCCTATGATACTCTACTATTAAGTCAACGAGGTCACGTAAGGGTAGTGGCACACCTCTAACACCTCAATGGTGTAGGAGTATGTAGGATCTCATAAGTCTTACTATTTTGACAATGTCAACCCCAGCTGGGCACTGCGTAAGACATGCTCCGCAAAGGAGGCATGAGAAGACAGAGTCTATGCCAGCCTTCGACTCCAACCCCTCCCTTAACATTAAACTAGCCACCGTAACCCTCCCCCTAGGCCCGAGAATCCTATTACCTCGTAGCGTGGGACACACCCATTCGCAGAAGCCACAGTAAGAGCATTTCGTTGCCTCCCTTAGAACCTCTAGTTTAAGTACCTCCATGATGGTTCAACTCTACACCCCAGCTTACTCGAAGATCTTCCCTGGGTTGAGTATGTTCTTTGGATCGAACAACCTCTTTACAGCCTTCATGTACTCTAACAATTTTAAACTCCTCCTACTCTCAAGCTCCATGACAAGCCCTTTCTTCTTACTTAGCCCGATTCCATGCTCTGAACTCACAGTACCTCCAAGCTCTACACTAAGCCTCATTATCTCCTCCACCATCCTATGGTATCTTTCGAGCTTATCCTTATCACCCTCCTCAACCCAAACGACAGGATGTAGGTTACCGTCACCTACGTGACCTCCAAGTGTCATTGGCAACTCGTACTTCCTCTGAATAACCCTAATACCCCTTATAGCCTCTAGGAGCTTTGATGGTGGAACACTGATATCCTCGACAAACACGAAGATCCTACCTGTAGGGTCTCTCCTCGTCTCGGAGGCTATCTTAATCGATGCTGGGTAGTAGCTCCTCCTAATATCTAGGAGGCCCATGGACTCAGCCTCATCCATTGACCTAGCTTTGTAAATGCTTAATGCTCCATTGGATTTAAGAATCTCCTCCAAGCTATTTAATACCCTCTCGGTAGACTCAGGAGAGGTTACAACACCTAACAAGAGGTAATGACCTTCCCCGGCAACTTTAAACTTAAACCTCTCTAGGAGCAGTTTAACAGTAACATCATCCACGAACTCCATTAGGATGACGTCGAACCTAGCTTTCTTCACGTCAATAACCGTTTTAACCAGAGACTCTAGCTCGGGGAAGAACGTTGCTAGTACAACCACGCTCTCGGGTATAGGTGTTATCTTCAAGGTAGCCTCGGTTACTACAGCTAGTGTACCCTCACTACCCACCATTAACCTCACAAGATCATACCCTTGCCTACACTTCATAGTCTTACAGCCTACACGTAGAACTGTACCCTCAGAGTCCGGTAGGACTATCTCAAGCTCTAAAACCCAATCCTTCATAGTACCATACCTAACACCCATCATACCCCCTGCTCCACTATTAATAGCCCCTCCTATAGTGGCTACCCTAACCGAGGCCGGGTCTATGGGGAACATGTAGCCATACTTCATCAACTCCTGATTCAAATCAACTATTCTCAAGCCCGGCTCGACGATGACATAGCTATCGGTGAGGTTCACCCCCCTAATCCTATTCATCCTCTCAAAGCTAACTATCACCCCAGGACCCTCTACTGGGATCGTTGAACCCGGTAGCTCGCTCGCCGACCCCTGAGGGTACACCTTTACGTTATTCTCGTAGCAGTATCTTAACAACTTTGATACATCGCTCGTACTCTCAGGGAAGATAACGGCTAGAGCTGAACCCTCCATGTAGGAGGCGTTCTTAGCATAGACCTTAACCACGAGCTCATCACTTACAACCTTATCTCTACCAAGGATGCGAGACAAATCTCTTACAATCCTACTCTCACCGCTATGAGAGGAAAAAGAGGAGAGGGGGCTCACTACCGTTCACCAAGCTTAGAACTCATATTATTCCAAGCAACCTACCTATGTACAGCCCTCCGAAGATAAGGCATGCGATGAAGAGTATTATGTTAAGCACTATTAAGATCGGGTGGAGTCTCAGCTCCGGAGGCATAACCTTGTAGTTTACGTAGAGTAGAGCTGGCACTCCTACGAGTACTCCTAGGTTTGATGAAGCTGCTGCTATCATTACCAACGTCACGGGGGCTGCGAAGATGAAGGCTAACGATGCCCAGACGAATATCACAAATATAAGAGCGTAGTATAGGATTCTTATGTCGTTTCTACAAATCCGCTTCACACTCTCCAGCCTCCACAGGCTGTCTATGAATGCTCTGACGATTGCATCTGCAACGCCAATCTGCGTCTTGACTAGCACTAGGAGCGCTACTATGATACCCCACCACCAACCCGGAGCTCCATAGAACTTCTCCAGAGCCATAGCAAACCATATGGGGGCACCCCACCTAACCTCAACACCCCAACCATGTAGTATAGCATATGCTAGCAGCATGGGTACAACCATACCTACAATCGCTCCTATGAAGAATAACACCATTAGCTCTTCGAATGCTAGCCAACTCCACCTCCTATAAGTCTGTAGGTTCTCCTCGGTGATCTTGAAGAGTTTACCTGTTAGCGAGTAGGGTACAACCTTACCACCTATAACTGCTGGAATGTACCCTGTTATGCTACCCATACCGAAGCCTTTGTCTTTAAAGTAGTTTGCGAGGATGTAGTTTACCCCTGAAGCGTACGCCGTATAACCCCACCATGCTGCTAGGAGTAGCGGATCGATCCCTGGAGGTATGTAGCCGAACTTAACCATGCCTACTGCCGCCTCAGCCCATATACTTGGAGGCACCAGTATTATAGCTAGTACTAAGAAGGATGTGAATATGACAGCTAGGTCGAACCAGAAGAATATCTCCATAGTCCTGGCAACCCTCTTACCCAGGGATAGGATGAAGAGGCAGAAGAGTATTATAGCCCATCCTGCGACAACAATATAAAGTCTATGCTCGGGACCAGGTACTGTATGAAGAATACCTCCCACTAGAGCGGCAGCACTAGATGCAGCCCAACCTCCCCATATAAAGGTGAGGAAGACGAAGAAAGATCCGAGGACCCCAGCTATAGCAGCTAACCTGAACATCATAGCGATAGGTGTTTCACCTAACGCTATCACGAATCTAACCCAGCTATACACATAAATCGTTTGAAGGAATGCACCTATGAGAACCAGCCATAGGAGACCCAGACCATGCTTTATAGCCACAGACGGCCCTAAGATGAACTCCCCACTTCCAATCGATACGCCAAGAGCTATTACCCCTCCACCCCATAGGATCAGAATCTTCTTAGACCATGTAAGCTTAGGAACCTTAAACACCTCCTCCGGAGTAGGAAGCTTTTCAACAGTCTCTACCGATGACGACCCACTCAACTCAACCACCTTATTCGTGTAGGAATAGGTAAGCGGGGGAGGTTACTTAAATATTTTACGTTTCAATACCATACATCTATTTGATGAAGTCTATGTAAAACAATGAGTAGAACAGGAGGAGGTTATGTAGCGGGTTAGGAGGGCTAGCCTGTAGCACTACTACCAAGAGGTTTTGTAAACGGGAGTTCATCTCATTAATGGAGTGACGGAGGTGAGGGCCTCTCACGGTGTTTAATTACGGTTGCCGGAGATTGTGATTCAACAAGCTTACGACACCCTATGAAACTTGAGGTCTGAGGTTGGATAAGTTATTAAAGCTTGTAGGTTG
>Ga0081519_100233_pt1 | contig 10739 bp, 9 predicted proteins | sample ConSprmetagenome_FD_70987 | JGI IMG/M metagenome (GOLD analysis project Ga0081519, IMG submission 70987) | Hot spring microbial streamer communities from Conch Spring, Yellowstone National Park, USA - C T=80-84 v2 (version 2) | ecosystem: Environmental > Aquatic > Thermal springs > Hot (42-90C) ...
GGGTGTGGAACGCTGAAGCAGTCAAAAAGCTTGGAAAGAGGGGGTGTGAGAGCAGGGATAGGTGGCTAAACGAGGCACTCATGAGGGATAAAGAGCTATGGGCAGATCCGAGGGTTAGAGAAGCACTATTGAAAGCCTTAGAGGTGAAGAGTAAGCTGGAGAAGCTAAAGGATGACGAGTTAGAGAGAAAGCTTAAAACACCAGGATGACCCTTGTAGGTTATAAAACCAGGTTACCTCCACCAAATGACGTCGTTGGTTAAAACCTAGTGTGGGCTGCGATTGGTGGGATCTATCGGGTGGCGGGCCCGCCGGGATTTGAACCCGGGACCTCCGGCTCCGAAGGCCGGCGCTCTAGTCCTGGCTGAGCTACGGGCCCTTGTAGTCTTTTCCTAGCTCCATCTTTATATTTCATATCGTTGTAAGGTTCTATAGGTTATTACTGTTGCGATCCCAGCTAGTGTTGCACCGTCATCTCCTAGGAGGACTACTAGTGGTAGTGGTGCGATCCCCGTGAGTCCTCCTGTAAGTGCTGCTAGCTTGATTAAAGCTACAAGGGTTAGGGATAGTTTTAGAGCTTTAGCGTGTCTCCTAGCTTCTCTAAGAACCTCAACAAGCTTACCTGGGTTTTCACCTAGGATTACATCCCCCACGTTAGCCACTACATCTATAGAGCCTACCGCAATCCCTACATCGGCTTTGGCTATGGCGGCTACATCGTTAACCCCGTCTCCTACGAATGCAACCTTAGCCCCCCGAGTCTTAAGCATCTCTATTAGTTTAAGCTTATCCTCTGGTTTCATCTCAGCATAGTACTTCCTTACACCAAGTTTCTCAGCGATCCCGGCAACTCTAGGTTCTCTATCACCACTAGCTATCACAACTTCAAACCCTTTCAACTCCCTAATCATATCAACTATATCCCCTCTTACAACCTCATCGAGGCAGATGTAGCCTGGGGATCCGTCTATGAGAATCCAAACAGTCATTTTATCCTCGCTACAACCGCCTACAGCACGAGAGTCTCCAAGTCTAGCTATACCGGGCCCGCCTAGGAGAACCCTTCTCCCCCCGACTAACGCCTCTACCCCGAGCCCCGGGTGTTCTATTATATCGTGGATTTCAAGTCTTGATCCGGTTAGACCGCTTAGAACCCTAGATACCGGGTGGAGGCTTACAGAGGCTATGGTGGCAGCGATCGCCTTGAATGTCTCCTCATCAACGCCTGCAGGCGGCTTAACGGCTGATACTTTTAGAGAGCCGAGCGTTATAGTCCCTGTTTTATCCAACACTATGGTGTCCACGTTAAGTAAACCTTCTAAGGCCCTAGACCCTCTAACGACGACCCCAGTTCTAGCTAAACTAGCAATACTATAGGCTGTATTCACAGCTGACGTTATTATTAGCCCTGAGGGGCATGATACGATTAGAATTGAAGGAGCTCTAAGAGGACCTAGTATGATGTACGCTACTATAAAAGATACGATCACCAGGGGGAGCCATAGCCATAGTAGCCTTTCAACTATATCCTCAATATAGCTCTTCTCCTCAAGAGCCTCCATAGCCAGCCTTACAATCCTCTGAAACCTCGACTCCCTAGCTTCCCTCAAAACCTTAACTCTAACAGGGTTACCTACATTGATAAACCCTGAGTACACCAGGCTCCCAGACCTAATGTTCAGAGGCGTGGGCTCACCGGTTAGGTAGGAGGTGTCGAATAAACCATCATCTAGTAGGGTGCCGTCGACAGGGACACCCTCACCCATCCTAACTAGGATTACATCACCAGGCCTCAAGCTATCAACGTTAACCTCGACAAACCCGCCTCTATCAACTAGGGCCCTTGCCGGGACAAGCTTAGATAAACTTTGAAGACGCCTAGCAGCTAGCGCCTCCGACCCGACTTCAAGAAGCTCTGCTATTGAGTAGAGTAGCATAACTAGAAACCCCTCCAATAGCAAGCTGTGTATTAACAGGGTGAAGCCGGTAAGGCCCATGATAACGGGTTCAGGCTTAACCCTCCTATATTCAACTAAGCCCTCCAATAGTTCTATGGTAAAGTAGGCTACGGTCAAAGTTAGCATAGCATAAGGGGCTACCCACGGTAACTTATAGTAGTAGCTTAAAAGGCCGATTATCGATGGTAGTAGTAGGCCAGCAAAAGGTCTAATGGCCTCTCTCAGCTTAACCCCTACAGGCTCTAGGTCTGACACGATGCGACGCCCTAGCCTACACCTCAAATCCTACCTAATAAGCCTAAATGTTAACTCACCATGAGAGTTAATAATATGAATTTATTAAGCTGGTTTCTACACTATAATATATCGGTGACAGGATTGGGTGTTATTAGTATATCGATCCCCGATAGCTTGCTTAGGAGAGTTGATGAAATAGCGGAGTCCCTAGGGTTTACAGGTAGATCTGAGTTCTTTAGAGAGGCTGTTAGGAGGATGCTGGATCAACTTGAGTCTATGAAGGGTGAGATGCACAGGATATTCGTTATAACCATCTTAAGCGATCATAGCGTCTATCCCGGCTCCGATAGGAGGATTTTAGAGGTTATACACGAGTACCAGCCTGTTGTGAGGGCCTTCTACCACCAACTTCTAGGGGATGGACTTTGCATCAACGTGGCTATCCTGGAAACCCAGTGGCCTCTACTCTCTAAGATACTCAGGGATTTGAGGGGTATTAAGGGGGTTGTCGACGTCCAGGTTTCCGGGCTGGCTTTGAGGGGGTAGAACACCTTTAAACTTTAACTAGATACACACTTTAGGCTTGGTGAGTGGGTTGAAGTGGTTTAACGTTACACTACTATCCCTAGCCTTGCTACTGGCTCTTGGATCAACGTTATTCTACCTATACCCTGTTCACGGTTTCTGGGTCTTAGTTTCAAACCTTAGCTCCACAGAGTTCTACATGGTCTTCCTACCCATAGCATATCATGCGCTTCCCAGGATTGAAGCTCTGGGGCTCGCCCTAGCCCTACTCACAGCTACCACAGTAACCGGGGTTCTCAAGGATGTATTCAAGCTCCCCAGGCCTCCTGAGCATCAATGGATTGTTAGAGAGGAGGGCTACGGGTTTCCTAGCAGTCACTCCACCGGCTCCTCGGCCTTCTGGGGCTACCTATCCCTCTATAAGCCCCTAGCTCCACTTATAGCGTTTACAGCCGTGATGGTGGTGGCAGTCTCGGTTAGCAGGCTTATACTGGGAGTCCACTACCCTAGGGATGTTGCTGGGGGAGTTGTGGTTGGCGTAGTCGTAGCCTCCCTCTCCTATGTAGCTGTGAGGGTTCTTAGTTTTAGAGGCCTAGTTGCCCTAGCCCTAGCTATAGGTGTCCTGGGATTAGCCTTATACTCCGTAGGTTTCGGTCGGTTCGAGCCCCCCTCCGTCCTTCTAGGTGTGGTGTTGGGAGAGCTTGTAGGCTCAAGGTTTAACCTTGTATACAAGCCTGGCTGGGCTTTCGGAGTTATTGGTAGTATTGTTGCCCTAGCCCTGGGGGTTCCAGCTTTAATGGTTAAGGGTGAAGCTCCGGTAGCCTCTTTAACCCTCATGATGCTGGCAGGCTTTCTAGCAGTTCTAGCTCCAAGGGTAGCGTATAGGGTTAGGGGTGGTTTTGGTGAGAAGACTTCTGGTGGTTAACTTTAAAGCCTATGATACAGCGTTCGGAGCTAGAGCCTTAGAGCTTGCTTTAGAGGCTTCAAAGCTTTCATCCAGGCTCTCGAAGGTGAGAGTTATTCTAGCCGTCCCAGCTCTCGTAGCATCGAGGATCCTCACGGTCTACGATGACGTCTACCTGCAACACGTTGACCCGGTGGGTTTCGGAGCCTACACTGGGTTCACCCCCCTGGATGCTCTTAGGGTTGAGGGTGTTAGAGGCACTATTATAAACCATAGCGAGCACAAGGTTACATACAGGGATCTAGCGTTGATAACTAGTAGAGCTAAACTTCTAGGCTTAGAGGTTTTAGCCTGCGCTGATACACCTGAGGAGGCTGCAGCCGTTGCACTCCTAGACCCCGCTATGGTGGCTGTGGAGCCGCCTGAGCTAATAGGATCTGGGATCCCAGTGTCTAGAGCTAAGCCTGAGATTATAACACGTTCCGTGGAAGCTGTAAGGAGGATCTCTAATGTGCCAATACTAGCTGGAGCGGGTATATCAGAGGCTTTAGACGCTGTTAGAGCTGTAGAGCTTGGAGCCTCAGGCGTTCTAGTTGCAAGTGCTATAATGAAGTCTAAGAGCCCAGAGCTCTCCTTAAGGAGCTTCGCTGAAGCCCTTGAATCCACATAGACCCCCACCTAAAACCCTTAGATTCGAGGTGGCGAAGCCTCCTATTGTAAACTAAGACTATGTACGTCGGCCTCAGCGAATCAGAGTCTAAACCCCTGGATACAACTTCAACTTTATACTCTGAGGGTACCCTCAACAGGAATCTTTCAAGGGAACCTGTAACCTCTATAAGCCACACGGGGGCCATCGATATATGCTTCCCTTCAAGTGTCCACTCGCAACCCTCACAATCAACCTTGACAACATCGAACCCCTGCTGTAGGAGATACTCCCATCTAACAGCTGAACCCCTAAACCTCCAAACCCTACCACGCGCCCAGTCAACGAAGGCGCAGAGGCCGCCAGCACAAGCCTCAACAACACTAAACCCCCTAAAACCGTTAACCAAAAGATTAAACCTAAGAAGCCTAGCCATAACAGGATCGGGCTCCACAGCGACAACCCTAGAAGCACCAAGCCTTAAAGCATATAAACAGCTATCACCAACACCAGCACCAACATCTAGAAAACGAGAGCCGCCGAGGAAACCACTAAGGATACTATAAGCTCTGAAAACAAAAACCTTAAAAACAGAAGCATAACCTAAAGGAAACACAAGGAAACCCCAACGAGACCTACAACCAACAAAACCACCACCACGAAACACGATAACGCCAAGGAGGAGTGAGACAAGAAGAAGTTTAACAAAACCTGGAAGAGCAAGATAAAACCTATAGGCAACCAAAGCGATTAAACCAAACACACAAAACACCCTCCACCAGAACAGTAGAAACAAAACCTATAAGAAGAGATAGGAGCGCCACCCCAGGAGAAGAAAGGAAACCCCCGTTACACCCACACGCTAGAGCACACCAGCCAGCTAAGACCCCCACAAGGGGCGCGGGCAAACATAAACCCGCAACCCGCCCCCGGGCAGCCCACAGCCTCGGGCGATTGGGAGCGGTAGGCTGAACCCCTCGGGGGAAACCCTCGGGGCTCACACCCCCACCCCATCAACCCCGTCTTCTACGGGAGCCCTCGCCGCCCTCCCCGAGTAACCCCGGGAGAGAGCGGACGGCCGCCTCTTTTCGGGGAGGGGTTCCCGCTTAGATGCTTTCAGCGGTTACCCCCTACGGCGTGGCTACCCGGCTATGCCGCCAGGACAACCGGTACACTAGAGGCCGCCGCGCCCCGTTCCTCTCGTACTAAGGGCACGTTCCCCTCAGGCGGCCAACACCCCCCGCGGGTAGAGACCGACCTGTCTCACGACGGTTTGTTCCGTTGGGAGGCGGGGTTTAATTCCAAGCTTATAATGCGTTGATGAGAGCAGGCATTCATAGAATAATCTTACAAGCTGAGATACTATGGCACACTAGTAAACATGGAGTGCAAACGCATTAATCACCCCCGCCTCGCCAACGTCTGAACCCAGCTCACGTTCCCCTTTAACGGGCGGGCAGCCCTACCCTTAGGGGCTGCTGCACCCCTAGGATGGGAAGAGCCGACATCGATGTCGCAAACCGCGGGGTCGATGGGGGCTCTCGCCCGCGACGACGCTGTTATCCCCGGGGTAACTTTTCTGTCGTGCCCGGCCCCCACCGAGGGGGGCACGAGCGTGCGCTAGGCCTCGGTTTCCCGGCCGGACCCCTTGCGTTCAAGGGTCCGGTCAGGCGGGCTTTTGCCCTTGCACTCTACGGCGGATTTCTGACCCGCCTGAGCCCACCTTTGGGCGCCCGTGTTATCTTTTCGCGGGCGTGCCGCCCCAGCCGAACCGCCCACCCGACGCTGTCCCCCTCCACGAGGGAGGGGTTAGGCTCCCAGGCGGGAGTGGGTGGTGTTTCATTGACGCCTCCAGGCCCCCCGGAGAGGGCCCTTCACAGGCTCCCACCTACGCTACGCACCCCCACCCAGGAGCCAGCGCCGGGCTGCGGTAAAGCTCCACGGGGTCTTCTCTCCCTGCGGGGGGTTGTGGGACTGTGCACCCACTCAGGGGGTTCACGGGGCCCCGGGCCGGGACAGTGGGGACCTCGTTAACTCGTTCATGCGCGCCGGAACTTTCGGGGGTGGGGTCCCGTGTCTACTCAAGAGCGCCAATTAAGTACCCAATATCCTCCATAATGCCGACCGCGGGACACCCACCATACCCGGCAAGGCATTTGGCTACCTTAAGAGAGTCAGGGTTACTCCCGGCCTTCAGCGGCGCTTCGCCGGGTTGAACCCCGGTTTCACGGACCGCCAGTGGCCAGAGCTCACCCCCCGTACAAACCCTTTCGGGCTTGCGGGGAGCTATGTTTTTGTTAAACAGTCAGGTCCCCCTAGTCACTGCGACCTGCGGTCCCAGGGGTGACCCTAGAACCGCAGGCACCCCTTCTTGCGAACGTACGGGGCCAATTTGCCGAGTTCCCTTACGGGGGAGGGAGGGCGGACTTGTTAGAATTATAAAACCCGCCCTTCCCTCCTGGCCCGGGTTAGCCCCCAGACGCCTTGGGCTGTTCACCCAGGGGCACCTGTGTCGGTTCTCGGTACGGGCGCGGGGGATCCTTCCCAGCCCCCTTTTCATGGGCCCCGGGGGTCGGCGGAACCCGCATACGCGGGCCATTCCCCCCTTCAGCCCCTTCTCGCCATTACGGCACTCCAGGGCCTTAGGGTGGTTAGCCAGGTCGCCCCCGCATGAGGGCCCCTGGTCCGCCTACCCCGAGGCGTCGGAGGCTGGGCTTTGCGTTACCGCGAAGCGTACCCCCGCGGCACAGGAATATTAACCTGTTTCCCTTTCCCGGGATCCGAGTTACGGTCCCGGTTAGGACCGGCTAACTCCCGGCTGACGACCATTGCCGGGAAACCCTAGCCCTTTCCGGCGGCGGGGATTCTCACCCCGCTTCGCTGTTACTACCGCCGGGATCCGCACTCGGGACGGCTCCACCGGACCTCACGGCCCGGCTTCTACGCCATCCCGACGCCCGCCTACCACACCCACCTCCATGGGAGATGGGGTCCGGGGTCTCGGCGGCCGGTTTAAGCCCCGACCAATCTTCGGGGCCCCCCGCCTCGGCGGGTGAGCTGTTACGCACTCCTTAGAGGATGGCTGCTGTTAGGCCCACCTCCCCGCTGTCTTAGGCGGGGGACGCCCTTTCAGCTTGGCACTTAACCGGCACTTTGGGGCCTTAACCCCGGTCTGGGTTGTTCCCCTCTCGGCCCCCAGGCTTACCCCGGGGAGCCCCACTCCCGCCATCTAAGGTGGCTGCAGGTTCGGAGTTTGACTGGACGCCGGGGGCTTCCGCCCCCTGCACGTCCAATCAGTAGCTCTACCCCACAGCCCACCTCCGGCGGGGCTGGCCTGCGAGCCACTTCGGCGGGAACCAGCTATCACCGGGCTAGATTGGCCTTTCACCCCTAGGCGGAGGTCATGGGAACGATTTGCACGTCAGAACCCTTGCGGGCCTCCACCGGGGTTTCCCCCGGCTTCGCCCTGCCCCCGCCTAGATCGCCCGGTTTCTGGTCGCACGGTCGTGACTCCGGGCCCTATTCGGACCCCGCCCCTCGCCGCTTGAAAGCGGTTGCGGGCTTGTCGGTTTCCCTACGCCTTCGGGGTTGAACCCCTTAGGCTCGCCACGGCCGTGCACTCCCCGGCCCGTGTTTCAAGACGGAAGGTGCGACCCCGGTTAGGACCTCTCGTACTCCCCGGTCACCCGGGTTTCCTTCGAGGCCTTCATCCCTTAAGGGCCGCACCCTGTGTAGCCGCCCGGTTTCAGGCTCTTTTCACCCCCCGACCTGGGGTTCTTTTCACCTTTCCCTCACGGTACTCAGTTCGCTATCGGTCTCGGGACGTATTTAGCCTTGGAGGTCGGTTCCCCCCAACTTCCCACGGCAAAACCAAGCCGTGGTACTCTGCTCCACGACACGAGCCCCCACGGTTTCGCCTACGGGGTTTGACCTGGGGGACGCGGTAATAAAAGCATAAATTCTTTTAATTCCATATTTCAACTCCATCTTTCAATTCCATTGAATGGATTCAATAAGTTAACCGCGTCGCCCCAGTCTATCACCCTCTACGGCGGAGCGTTCCAGCTCACTTCGGCTACCGTGGGTCGGCCCGCTGAGGGTCGAGCCCTCAGTCGTGGAGCCTTAACCCCTCATCTCCCCACGGTTGTCCCGTGGGGAATTGGTTTAGGCTCTCCCCCTTTCGGTCGCCCCTACTCAGGGGATCCCATTTTGGTTTCTTCTCCTCCCCCTACTAAGATGCTTCCGTTCGGGGGGTTCCCGCCCCTTACGGGGCACCGCGGGTTATCCCCGCGGTAGGAAGTCCCATTCGGGGATCCCGGGTTCGACGGCCGCCTGCGCCTACCCCGGGCTTATCGCAGCTTGCCACGCCCTTCCTCGGCGCCCGAGCCGAGGCATCCACCGGGCGGCGACGTTGCCGTAGGCCCCAGGGGGCGAGGTCTTAGCTGGCTGGGCCCGGAACCATGTATACACCCGGCTCCAGGTGCGCCCTAGCGTGTTCTAGGCACGCAGGGTCTCCTGGGGTGGCGCTCATCCAGGGATGTGCAACCCCTGTTACGCCCTTCACCTGGGAGGCTGCCTCCCAGGTTGCATGGAGCTAGAGGAGCGACCACAAGAACACCAAGCCACACCAACCCCAAAGCCCGCAGAACAACCAGGAGGTGATCCAGCCGCAGGTTCCCCTACGGCTACCTTGTTACGACTTCTCCCCCCTCAGGAGGCCTAGGTTCGTCCCCCGCCCGGCGGCAGAGGCCTCACCCAGGCCTCCCTCGGGTGGAGCGACGGGCAGTGTGTGCAAGGAGCAGGGACGTATTCACCGCGCGATGTTGACGCGCGGTTACTAGGGATTCCACGTTCACGAGGGCGAGTTTCAGCCCTCGATCCCAACTGCGGCGGGGTTTAAGGGATTGCCTCCCCCTCTCGGGGTCGGCACCCGCTGTCCCCGCCATTGTAGCCCGCGTGCAGCCCGGGGGATTAGGGGCATGCTGACCTGCCGTGGCCCCCTCCTTCCTCCGCCTTAGCGGCGGCAGTCCCCCTAGTGTGCCCCCAGGGTCGCCCCCGGGGTAGCAACTAGGGGCAGGGGTCTCGCTCGTTGCCTGACTTAACAGGACACCTCACGGCACGAGTTCGCCCACATCATGGCTCCCATAATCTTATCACCTTCAATTCCATCTTCCAATTCCATCTTTCAATTCCATCGAATGGATTCTATTAAAAGTAACCCTTATGACGCGAGCTTTGAAAACACTACGGGAGCCATGACTGTGTCTGGCGACGGCCATGCACCTCCCCTCAGCGCGTCGGGCAAGGCCTTTAGCCTGGCCGTCATCCTGCTGTCGCCCCCGGTAAGATTCCCGGCGTTGACTCCAATTAAGCCGCAGGCTCCACCCCTTGTGTGCTCCCCCGCCAATTCAGGGGGAGGTGGAAGCTGGGCAGACAGATAAAGAGGGTAAAGATGGAACTTAGAAGCCTAAAAGAGCTATTTAAGCCTTTGCACCCAGCTTCCAGCCTCCCTTTCCTTTAAGTTTCAGCCTTCCGCCCCGGTAGGGCTTTAAGCCCTAACCAGGTTTGCGGCCGTACTCCCCAGGCGGCGGGCTTAACGGCTTCCCTGCGGCACTGGGCGGGCTCTCTCGCCCGCCCAACACCTAGCCCGCATCGTTTACAGCCGGGACTCTCCGGGGCACTGCCGCGGGAATATCCTTGGGAATTATCTTTATAAACTTATAGACATGCGAACCAGTTATGTCTATGCGATAGGCACCGTCTTTATTTAAAGATAAAGAAGTCTTTACTCCATGCCTCCTCAAGATATCCACTAAATAACGTGTAACACTTTCATTGTATAACTCAGCTGAAATTCTTATCCTGCCCCTCCATATATAAGCCCAAGCCTCAGCGTCTAATACACCTAATAGAAAACATAACTCTGCTTCACTATTCCAGGTTAGTACTTCAACAGGAGGCTTAGCATTAAGGGATTTCTCTCTTCCAGAGCATTTTAACAGTTCAGCGAACTTACTTGCTACATCACTACTCCACAGTCTGATCCACCAAACGCTATGACCATCTTTATACCTCCTTAATTTAACTTTTGGAGCCTTACCATATACCCTTTCTATTAGAGTAGCAAGAGTCATTGCCTCGTCTTCAGCTCTAGTAGCTATAGCAATACCCCTTTTCTCAAACCATCCGTCACCGAAGAAATCGTCCAAGCAGATAAACTTCTTCACATCTCATTTCTATAACACCTACAACAAATCCAAAGTATTAGGGTATATAACCTTATATGAAACCCGCGGCATGTGCCTACCCGGGTATCTAATCCGGTTCGCTCCCCCGGCTTTCGGCCCTCACCGTCGGGCGCGTTCCAGCCGAGCGCCTTCGCCACTGGTGGTCCTCCCGGGATTATAGGATTTCGCCCCTACCCCGGGAGTACCCTCGGCCTCTCCCGCCCCCTAGCCCGGCAGTAT
>Ga0081519_100235_pt1 | contig 10694 bp, 16 predicted proteins | sample ConSprmetagenome_FD_70987 | JGI IMG/M metagenome (GOLD analysis project Ga0081519, IMG submission 70987) | Hot spring microbial streamer communities from Conch Spring, Yellowstone National Park, USA - C T=80-84 v2 (version 2) | ecosystem: Environmental > Aquatic > Thermal springs > Hot (42-90C) ...
ACAACTTCAAGACGGAACTCCAGGTTACGCGAGTAGTACCAGGTAGGCATCTTGGCCGAGCCTTTCAGCATGTAGGAGCGTCCCTGCAGTAGTCTGTGGCGCGGTCTCTCGGCGCTTCCGTACACCGGCACGGTGGAGTCCAGCCGTATGGACACGACGTCGTAGGGCGGGCGGCGGTGCGTGTAGAGCAACTTCGGAGGGCCGCGGGCGAAGTACCGCTTCACAGTCTCGCCCTTGGGGGGCAGGGTTGCCATGTAGGCGATGTAGTTCAAGACGCTTCTCAGCGCCTTCTGCACCCTGTCGAAAGACGTGGTGGTGACCACGGAGTGCGGCGCCGCGGTGCGGAGGAGCGGCACCAGCATGGATGCGCCGGCATATCTGTGGCGCCGCATGAAGAACGCCGCCGACGACATGTCGCCCGAGCCAGCCTCGTCAAACATGAAGGCCCAGTACCTAGGCGCCTTACCCGCCATGAGCTCGTTTACATACGTCGACAGTATCTCCGCCAAGTCCTCGACTGTGAAGACTACTGCGGCCGTAGCCCACGCCCACTCGGCAGGCGGCTCCTTCATGCCGTGGCCGAACCTGCAGTCTATCGACGGCGGCACCTCCCACTCGGCGAAGGGCGGCTCGTCGCGGCTGGGGTCGAACGACACCCTGCCGAGCTCACCTTCGCACAGCCCAACCGCCATGCCCCACGGCACCGCCATCAAGTAGAACCCGGCGGTGGTCTTCCCCACCCCGCCCTCGCCAACAAGCAAGATGCGGGTGGAGGGCTCCCTCCCCTCCATCACGTCGGTAAGAGTGTGCTCAATCAGCGTCGAGAAGACGGGGATCGCCACTATGTTCTCCGGCCTCTTCGACAGAACGTAGAGGAACTTGTCGCTCAGCGCCAAATCTATTGCCGACTGTCTCCACATGTATTCATCTCCGCCTATCGTCTCACGCCTGTGGACGTTGAACCGCCTAACCTCCCCTAGCCACTTCTTCACAGCATATGGATTGTGGTAGACCTTACCCACGTGGCGGGTTGGGGGATAGATATATAAATTGTCTTGTAACGGCGCCGCAAAACCTTCGGCATCTGATCTCTTAAATATCTATATAATAGGTACCTGTAGCGGCCGCCGCAACGATTTATATACACTGAGTTGTTTTCAGATGTGGAAGCCACTAAAAACGACGATGTGTGGAACTTCTGCAGGATATACATATGGCAACGGAAGCTCAACGACAAAAACGCAACGAGAACCGCAGTTATAATCGTGCCAGATCCGGGCTCAGCTCTTGAACGCGGCATGAAAGTAACGCTGTTGTTGAAGAACAAAAACGGTGAAGTGTTTCAAGTGGTGGACGGCGTAGTGCGGAGGAGATGGAAGAGCCGGAACTACGTCGAGGTGCACCTACCCTGGCACGTGGCTGAGGCGCTCGCGGAGTGGGCTGGCAAAGATGTGAAAAACGCGAAGAGACTTGCGCTACACGACTACGCTGTGCAGATCAAGGGAGTGAACCTCCCCCCTTTAAGCTCGTCTACGAAGGCTATGTAACGTACAGCATATACCATAGGGAAGACACGGATGGAGTAAAGGGATTCTTGTTTAAAGTGCTCAGCGCGTCGCCAGGAATCTACTACGTGGAATTCCCCGTAGACAACATGTCGATATTTGTCCCGCTGAAATACTACAAATACAGAAGAGAGAACAGGAAGGCGGGAGGCGATGCAGGCATGTTCCACATTCCGCAGTTCGTCATCCCTGCGCTGGAGGAGTGGGGCATCTACCCAGGCTACGTATATGTGAAGGTGTGGCAGATCGGTTAAGGCGGAACGCTTAAAAACCCGCCGCAACTAAGAAACTGCTGAGACATGATGTCTGGGTTTGGGGGAAGCGCCAGGGGCCAGTGCCGGGGGGGGCCCGCTGTGATATACGAGACTGGGCCCCTTTCCTACACTGTCAAAACGCAGAGAAAAAACGGTTGGAAAGGTTTGTTTTACGGCGAATTGCAGGACGTCCAATATCTGCAGTTACGCTTCATCCACCGCTCAGCCTCTGTCTTGGTCTTTAACGACACGGCTTCGAAGCGCCCTACGATCTGTCCGTTTACGTTGTCTGCAACGTAGACTCTGTACGGGGCGGCTGGGTAGCTAAACAGCATTACGGACATGCAACACAAGTCGTACTTCGCTGAGGTCTTCTTCTTAGTTTTTGTTGCCGACATGGCACGTTTTAGCCAACACGTATTTAAGCTATTAGCTTAAATATGTATAAGTTGAGACGCATCATATGAACCGGCCGAGTCAAATCTGGAAGGATCTATTCAGAGCCGTGCTTGATCTCGACCATAAGCGTGTAAAAGAGCTGTTGAATCGCGGTGTAGATCCAAACATTAGGGGTAATTTTGGCGTCACCGCGCTTCACTGGGCTGTTGAAAAGGGAGACGATGAGATGGTAAAGATTTTGCTTGACCACGGCGCAGATCCCAACATCAGAGATCTGGCTGGAGGGACGCCGCTTCACTGGGCAGTTGTCGCGGGCTTCCCCGACATAGTAGAACTTTTGTTAGAACGCGGTGCAGACCCCAACGCCCGGGATAATGCCGGCAATACACCGCTTCACATAGCGGCAAAGGGCCACATTAGCGAAACTGCGGAAATGTTTTTCGAGCTGGCGCCTCGCTTCGGCATAGAATACCCATATGATCGACTCGACATAGTAAGGATATTGCTCGAATATGGAGCCGACCCAGCCGCAAAAAACAACTATGGACAAACCCCAATAGACATAGCCTTGAAATATCAAAACGACGAAATAGCTTGGCTTCTAGCTTCAAGGCTCCCGCCGGAAAAAAGAAAGGAACTTCTTCAGAAGAAAAGCTCATCCCCAACGCCACCCCCTGATGCCGCGCCCCCTGTCACATCAATCGCTGAATCAACCTCTTCCAATAAGCTGACCTCCGCCAGGAAGAGGAACAGGAAAAAGATGAAAACAGCCAAATAGTTCGACAATCAAAAAAAGGAGACGTTAACTACAATTTTCTTTTTAAGAATATGCCACAATCCACTTCCCTCCTTTCGACCACCGCCGCACTCTGTTGCGGCCGAGGGCGCGGAGGGCGTGGTAGAGCGCATTTGAGAGATATCTGTTGTTGGTTGCGGCATATATGCGCTTGCCATCCGACCAAATATAAAGAATGTACCCCCTGGTTCTGTCGTTGTCAGCCACAAAGCTGTACGCCTTGAACAGAACCTCCTCCAAGTCGCTGATGGTTGGAGAAGATGCCACTGCAACTGGCTCGCTGACGACCGGCTTAGCCGTTTCACGATTTTTAGACGTCCTCCTCCGGACAAACCGCGTAGACATGTAGAAGACTAAGAAACAATATTTAAGCATAATCATACCTTGTGTTTGGATCCTCTCCACGTCTCAAAAGCTCCCTTGAGACATTTGACATCCCCCTCGCCGCCCGGAGAGTCTTCCTACGCGACATGTACGGCTTCTGAAAATTACTACATGCGGCTCCGACAGCGCAGACCGCCGAAGAGGAACGCCGGGATGCGGGGAAACTGGGGCGAAGCTAACAACCAACAACGTGAAGAGACATATATAAACACAGCATACAGAAAGAATGTCGTCGCTGAAAATATTTTGAAAAAATAGACGATTGATCTGTTTAATATCTTGTCGCTACAACCGTTGCCACGTCTTCGCCATCGCCGATCTCGATGATAAACAGCGATATGGCGTTCTTCTGTTTTAGGAATTCCTCCAGATCTCTCTTATCTACTTTGTCTACTTCGTCTGTTGACGGCTTTATTTTGCCCTTCTTTTCTAGAAACGCCCTAAACTCCGGATCGACTATTTTCACGAAGCTTTCACCATCGTAGTAGTCGTCTCCGCTGTAGTCATATTCGATGTACAAAAATTTAGGCTCTCCGCCGCGGGTCAGAGCGGACAGAAGCATCTGAAAGTCCTCAACTTTGTAACGGTAGAGAGGCTCGACCAAGCCGTATATCGTTATCTCGTAGACGAAACCATCCCATCTTTTGCTGGTTTTGGAACTAGACGCCGTAATTGGCTCAGTAGCGGTCGGCTGTCCTGTCGGCGATGAGGACGACTTATCCCTTTGGGCAAACCGTGTAGACATGTGAAAAGTTGAACACCACTATATAAGCTAATGCCGCCGAAAAATCAAAGTTGGGTTAGGCTGGTTGCGCCTTTCTGCGGCGGCTCTTTCTGCGCGCCTGCTGGGCGCGGCTTGTTATGATTTGGGCTACTTCTTGATGGCCGTACTCCACGGCGAGGTCTAGCGGGGTTTTTCCGCCTTTGTTGCGTATGGTGGGGTCGGCTCCTCTTTCAAGCAGTAGTTTCGCCACGTCTGCGTGGCCTTTGGCCGCGGCCGCATGCAGAGGGGTGGATCCAGTGCTGTCCGCCGCGTTTGGATCCGCCCCGCGGTCTAGGAGCAACTTCACCAACCCTCTGTGCCCCCCAGACGCCGCTACATGTAGCGGCGTCACCTCCCACTCGTCTCCCGCGTTTGGATCTGCGCCGCGGTCAAGCAAGACCTTCGCCGCCTTGATGCACACAGACTCGCCGACGAACTCGCAACTCACCGCCGCGTAGTGAAGTGGCGTCATGCCGTGTTTGTTCTTGGCGTTTGGATCCTCCCCGCGTCTCAAAAGCTCCCTGAGACATTCGACATTTCCCTTCGCCGCCGCTCCATGGAGACTTTTGCACGACATAGAAACGCGGAGCCACCCAAATTTAAGCTTTACTAAGCGGAGCCACCCAAATTTAAGCTTTACTAAATTGGTCAAAGAAATAAACGGCTTGAGAGAAAAAGATAATAGTTAAAAGGCTAGGCGGCTAGTTTGTTTTTTCTGTGGCGTCTCTTTTTGCGTGTTGAAGCCGCTGATGGAGTGTAGCTTGTAAGGATCTGAACCACTTCGCCGTGTCCGGCTTCCTTGGCTAGGTCTAGTGGGGTCTTTCCCTTAGAATCCCTTATGGTTGGGTCTGCTCCGTGTTTCAACAAGGCTTTAACTACATCAACTGCTCCATCGCGCGCCGCGTAGTGCAACGGCGTCCGGAGGTAGGGGTTGTCTTTAACGTTTGGGTTGGCGCCGTGATTTAGAAGAAGTATTGCCACTTTGTAGTTCTCTTTCATCTTCTCTTGTGGTCTAAGTGCGCTTACTGCCTCATGTAATGGCGTTCTCACGTCAGCATCTAAAGCGTTGACATTAGCACCGCGTTCGATCAACAACTTTGCAATGTCGTAGCTTCCGGATGATGCCGCCATATGTAATGGCGACCTTCCGAATAGATCCCTGCCATCTGGATCTGCGCCTCTGTCCAGCAGAAGCTTAGCTACGTCGTAATGTCTGTGGGACGCCGCTAAGTGTAGCGGTCTCACACCAGTTGGGCCAACAAGAGATGATCCCGGGAAGTTCGGATCTGCCCCGCGGTCTAGCAACAGCTTCGCAATTTCGTAATGGCCAAAACGCGCCGCATAATGCAACGGCGTCCAGTTATATTTATCCCCAACGTTCGGATTTGCTCCGTGATCTAGCAACAGCTTCACAACATCATAGTGCCCGTCGCGTGCCGCATAGTGCAACGGCGTCATGCCTGATTTATCCCTGACGTTCGGATTTTCCCCACGTCTCAACAGCTCCCTAACACATTTAATGTCTCCTCTCGATGCCGCCGTGTAGATATCTTTCGCACATGTCATAGAGACACTAGACCAGTCAAATTTAAGCTTATGCATGCACTTCAGTCAGCTGGCGAGACGTTGTATGCCAGCTTCGCTAAGTTCATCAGCTCATTTGTCAGCCTCTTGACAGCGGCGTCGTCGAGGTATTCGCCCAGCATCAGCTCCTTCCTGAACTCGTGGAAGCCGTCGTCGCCGGTTCCGTCGTAGCCTGAAAACGTAGTCCTTACCTCGGCATACCAGCCGACGTATTCCTCTTCGTCTTCTTCGTCTTCGCCCCCGTCTAGGCGGTATACGGTGAGCTCCAAACCGACTTCTGCGCCTACAGCGACGGGCAGGTTCAGAAACGCCGAAGCTTTGTTGGCATGAAGCGACTTTACCGAAGCTAACAGATAGCCAACGATGTGTTGCACAGCTTTTTCGACGTTTTCTGGCGGAACCCTCCTCCGGCCAGTCAACGTCCGCCTGAGCATCTGTCTCAAACATTCCTTAGTTTCGCAGTACGTAAAGCCGCTTATTTTTATCACCTCGTCGTCGCTCCTTTTTACGATGGCTTCGTAATCCATCACTTCACCTGCATCCCTGATCTTTATCCTTGCCTTTGACTTCCTTTTTAGGTTCGGGGTTGGTTCAGTTTTATTTGAGTTCATAAGTAATAAGAAAACATGTATTTATATATGTTTCGTCTTTGAGACTGTAAACACAAAGTCTGCTGATCTCCTCTCTGCCTTGAAAAACGGAGTCCCCCACAGTGTCCAGATTTGAAAAACGGAAAATAATGCCACTTCTTAGCGATATCTTAACACTGTCCTAGCCTAGTAGTTCGGATATGCTAGTTTCGATATAGCTGTCACGACCATACGTCTGATGTCATCTGACGTATAGCAACGGCCCGGTATGCATATCTTATCGATTGATTTCCCGTTTAATCTCAAGTCATTATAGTGGACAACAAGACGGTTTCCATCCTCAGTTTCTACAACTATCAACTCCTCTGGCCTGTTCGTCCTAACAATCCACCTACTGCTTTTAATCGTATACTTGTATATACCAACATCAGCCAAGCGACAACATCCTGTGTTCAACGTCTTGATATTATATAGGAAGTTATACAACGCACTTGACGGGTCGACTCTAACAATCCGCTTCCGCTTCATGTCCTTCTTTTCATTGTCTTTTTTAGCCACAGTTGAGCGCTCTGTTGACAACAGAGACGACTTACCCCTTCGGGCAAACCGTGTCGACATGTAAGAAACTGAAAAGCACCATTTATAACGTTAATGGTTAACAGTATAAAGACGCAGAAGAACTATGCTTTGAAAAATGCGTCTATGAAACGGTTGAGATGTTGTAGACAGACTCCACTTAGCTCATTAACTCTTCATCTGTACGCCACAACTGTCGCCGAGTCTTCGCCATCTTCAATCTCGACGATATACAGCGATATAGCGCCGCACAGATTTAGGAACTCCTCTACGTCGCTCCAGCTCACCATGTCCACTTCATCTGTTGGTGACGTTATGCCCTTCTTCTCTAGGAATACCTTGAACTCTTGGTCGACGATTCTAACAAAGTGTTCGACTTCGTCGTAGTAGTCATATTTGATGTACAGGATTTTTGACTCTCTGCCGCGCGTCAACGCAGACAGAAGTCTCTGCATGTCTTCAATGTCGTAGCTGTAGAGGGGCTTGGCAAGACCTCTTATTGCCGTCACGTAGACAGACCCATTCCATGAACTCATTAGCAACATGAGCAGTAAGAAGATATATATCTTATAGATGTGTTGTCTCTACAATTGCCAGCACAAAAGCGCAGTGTCCTCGACAACGTTTTATCACGGCATCCGGATTTCGAGAGTTGGATCGTCGTCAGCATCGTCGTCGAAATAGTCTAACTCGTTGCCATCGTCGTTGGAGTGGCACTAGTAACTGTATATGTTGTAGGCATACTTAACCACTTTTAGCAAGTTTTTCTGCAATAAGAGACTGGCGGCGGCGGTATCGAGTCTCTTACCGAGGTTTATCCTCTTCTCAATTTTGTGCCATGTATCTGTGAAACCGTCGAAGCCGTCTAAGACGGCGATGAGCTCGGCAGTCCATTCATAGTCGTAGTACAGTGTTGCGTTGATACTTATGTCAGCGTATTTGCCTGCCTCAACTCTCATGCCTGCAACGGCGCCCTTGAGCTTATACGCGTCAGCCCACAGCAACACCTGCTTAGCCACAATTGCCACAACCTCCTTAATGTGGTCAGGAAGCGGCTTTCTCCCCCTCAAGACGCGGCGGATTATGTCTCTCACCTCGTCTCTGCCGCCGAGGGTGTAGCCACACATCGTCACGTAATCTCCGATTTTTGTCTCATACTCGACGTAATCGTCGTCTCTCTTTTACAACGATCTTGATTTTTGCGTTACCCATGGCCTTGTTTGTGTCTGCTACCTGTTCTTCGTTGTTGTGCTGAGTTTGGCGCTGGTGACTTTCCAAAGCTTTAGATAATTCAAGCGATAATCTGCGCAGGAACCCGGCGAAAACCTTTACTTCGTAGTCGTCGTCAAACGTCTTATAGTCTATTGGAGCGAAATCTTCTTTATTGCGTATCTTTGGATCGGCACCATGGTTCAGCAACAGCGATTTTATCCTACGACGCAGTCTGAAGTCGCCACAGTACTTGACGGCATGGTGTAGTGGCGTATCGCCCTCTGCATCTACAGCGTTGACAGGTACGCCGCGTCTCAAAAGCTCCTCAACCACACGGACGAGACACTTCCGCGCGGCCAAATGAAGCGGCGTCCGTCCCTTCCTGTCCGTCTTCGCTATCGTCCTTCACTCTCCCTAAATCCTCCAAAAACCTATCAACAGCTTCATAACGAGTTTTCACTTCAGTCTTCGGCGGTTCCCAACTCTTCTTCGGCGACTCCCAACATACAGATTTCGGGCATTCAGTGTTTGAGAACTTGGTTTTTTCTTTACTCATGTGTAACAAGAAAAATAGGTATATAAACGTTTTTAGCAATAGAATCAGTCCTTCATTCTAGCTTCCATCCGTGCCTTGAGGTACTCCGGATCTTTCGACAAATGCTTAAGCGCAGTGGTATATCCTACACCGACAAGCTGACACGCCTCCTTCAGCGTAAGGCCGCGTCTCACGAGGTCGATGATGCGGCGGCGTGTCTGTTCGCTCCACTTCGGAGGCCTACCGACATATTTACCCTGCGCCCTCAGACGTGCCAACGCCTCCTTGGTGCGCTCGCGGATGAACTCCCGCTCCATCTCGGCGGCCCACCCCAGTATCGAAATTATGAGCTGACGCACCTTCGGGTCGACAGACTGCAACCACTCCTCCCTGACGCTGAGGAGGAGTTTGCCCTTTGTCTCAAGTTCTCTCACCACAGCCGCCAGATCCCACAGACTGCGGGCAACCCTGTCCAACGCGTACACCACGACGCCGTCCGCAGATTCGAGCAACTGCACCACCTTCTGCCACCCCGGTCTCTGCGCCGGGGGAAGGGCGCCGGAGACGCCGACATCCTTCACCGTCTCCACCACCTGGTGGCCGCGCTCCGCGGCCCACTTGAATATGGCGAACTCCTGATTCTCCGGCTTCTCGTCGTCTCTCGACACCCGGACATATGCGACTAGCCGCATATCGAAAAGGAAGTTTTCGGTGTTAAATATCTTCCTCTGATTATAGAGTAGCTACAGAAAAGGTGGGGTTTGTATATATTTGACGCCGAGCCTGATTGTATAAAGTATGTATTTATGTAGTCTGTGTACAAAGAGGGGTGTGGGTAGCTCCGATTGGAACCGCCCCCTTTCGACACCTGCCCTATATAGAGCTATATAGAGAGTGCAGGAGAACTGAAAGCATCGACGTACCCAGAAGGAAGCGCTTGACTGCGGAAAGGTAGAGGCAACATTTATAATAGTCTGAATATATGTTTCTATGAACGCACAAGACAGAGCTACATATATCTTCTTCCTCATACTGACTATCATAGCCTTTTTCGGCTTAGTCACAACGATGTACGGCTGAGTCTCGTACGGGCTCATGTCCGCGGTTGCGGGTGTTCCTCTGGACGGGCATTGGAGGCACAGTTCTGCTTATCCGCCGCCACCTCAAGAAAAGAGGGAAGAGAGCGAGAAGAGACTCTCCCTTCAGTCACGCTATATATAGAGCTATATAGAGACGGCTAGAGAGTTAAAGGCGACGACGCCTCTCCTGAGAGCCGCGGAGTTGGGGAAGGTGGACTAGAAAAACTGTGGTTAGGTGGGGATGGACTTCCGGTTTTTCTTTTTGCGTGTCATGCCTGTGGCCGTCTTTCTGGCGATGGCTTCGGTGATTTTGGTTTTACCTATATCTCTGGCTAGGTCTAATGGGGTTCTTCCGCGGTTGTCTGTTATGGTTGGATCTGCGCCGTGGTCGAGCAGGACGTAGACCACGTCGGCGGCAGATGCCCAATGTAGCGGGGTGTAGCCGTGTCTGTCCCTGGCGTTTGGGTTAGCTCCCCTTTTCAACAAGAGCTCCGCTACGTCTGCGTGGCCGCCGGACGCCGCCATATGTAGCGGGGTGCTTCCGAAGTTGTTAACTGCGTTGGGGTCTGCACCGTGACCTAAGAGGAGCTCCACTACGCCTCTGTGCCCCTCATATGCCGCTAAATGTAGAGGTGTTTCGCCGCCATGCCTGGTCTTCACATTTACTTTTGCTCCATGGGCCAGAAGGAGTTTTACCGTATCAACTTGGCCTTCATTTGCCGCTATGTGCAGTGGCGTGTTCCCAATCTCATCTTCTGCATTTGGATCAGCGCCGCTACCCAACAGAGCTTTTGCTATGTCTATACGGCCGTAATATGTCGCGTAATGTAACGGCGTTCTGCCATATCTATCCCTGGCGTTTGGATTCACTCCGCGTCTCAACAGCTCTCTGACACATGCAACATCCCCCTCACGTATAGCCACACGGATGTCGCGACATCTGTTATGCGCCATGGA
>Ga0081519_100236_pt1 | contig 10664 bp, 13 predicted proteins | sample ConSprmetagenome_FD_70987 | JGI IMG/M metagenome (GOLD analysis project Ga0081519, IMG submission 70987) | Hot spring microbial streamer communities from Conch Spring, Yellowstone National Park, USA - C T=80-84 v2 (version 2) | ecosystem: Environmental > Aquatic > Thermal springs > Hot (42-90C) ...
ATTTGTGAAAGGATATTTGGAGAAGTTTTACAGAAGACAGCTAAAGTTATACGGAGAAACGCCTTTCCTAAACGCCTGCGGAGTGGCCCTGATGAAGCTTGGGTGTGGTGTGAGGGTGGAGGAGCCACTCAGTAGAAGTGCGGAAGTGATATGGTATTGGTGAATGAAACCTAAAGGGTAAGGAAGGTTCCGTGGTACCCGGTGGAGGGGAAACCCTCTACCGCCGAACCCTCAAAAAGGTAGGGTTTAACTAAAATAAGTCTTATGAGGGTTTTAGACTTTCTCAAGCCAGTTATAATTTGACAAAAAAATGGGACACCCTTTTCGGGTTCCGGGACATAGGGGGACATTGCGGGACTTTCTGGGACGCTTGAAAATCAAGGACTTCAGGAGGGCGGGTTTTCTGCAATTTTGCAGTCTGGGGGTGTCCCACAATTTTGGCAAACTTTTTTGACAAAAAAATGGGACACTTTTTCATGGCCTTTTGGACTGGGACAGAATTTGACAAAAAAGTGGGACACCCTACCTCTCTGGGCTTGTTGATTTTCTAAGTTTGTCCCGCATTGTTGTCAAACTTTCATAACTCTCTAATCTTCTTTCTCACGAGATCCCTCAGTGCCTCCCCGTAGTAGTTCATCAGCTCCCGCCCAAGCCCTGAGGTTAGGAACTCCACGACCAGCCCTCGCTTTAGCACTTCTTCTATAATCATCTCCACCGTTCCCTCTGCAAAATTCTTTTTGCTCCAAATCCATTTCTGGAAGGGTGGAGGTTTGGTGGGTTTGGGTGGTTTGTTTTCTGTTTCTTCTTCTTTTTCTGTTCTTTCTCTCGTGGTCTCGTCGTTGAATATATCTTCATACCTCAGTAGTAGCTGGGCTATTAGCTTCCCTTCTATTCCACAATGCCAGCCCTTCACGACCTTTACCAGCCACTCCATACTCACAACCTCATAACCGCCATTCCTCCATGTCCGTTTGGCGTATTCAAGGTCTTCTACGTGGGGGTGTGAAAGCGTATATCTGATGTTGAACTTCTTAAGTTCCTCTTGCGTTTCTCTTGTCATATCAAGCAGCAGACGGTTGGAGAGGATAACCACTTTCTCGTTTTCTCTTTCAATGAAGTATAGCCACATTTACCAATATCTCCACCGTCCGTCCTCCCCTCGGCGGTATTTGTCTGCGTATCTATATATCAATAAGGAATATTGGTAATTTATCTCGCAGGCACTTCTATACTGCTTGCATTCTGTCCCCACCTTCCACACGCACACCTGCCCCCTTCTGCAATTTTGCAGACATTTCTCCCATTCCCAAGCACCCGCCCGCCTGCACTCCTGAATAACCCAGTTCCCGCCGTTGTATCTCTGATAGACCACCCAAAGTTGAGGGGTGGGGTTGTTCCGTATAAGCGTGTTTAAGTAGTAGGCAAATGCATAAAAATGGTCTTTGGAGTATTGCTTCGTGTAATCTGGGAACAGTGGGCGTAGTATTGGGTCTAAGAACTTCGGAGTCAACTGGAAGTATCCCACTGAGCCGTGCCCATCTACGCTTTCCCTCCACCTACAGGATGTCTCCTTCTCTGCGGTGGCTACGTTGTAATGGGTGGGGTAGTCTTTGGCTATGTATCTTTCGGCGGCTTCTCTAACAGCAGGTTCAAGCTTCAAGCACCTCGGATTAGCCCAAAGCAAAGACAAGCCCGATATAGAGAAGCAAAGCAATGCTGTAAATCTTGTCATAAGGGTCTCTCCATTCAATGAACCCGACTTTTAGAACTCTTGTGATGTAGTAATAGACCAATCCCGCCGAGGCAAGGGCTACCTTTCTTCCTACCGCACTCAAAAGCGTAGGCTGGTCATAAACATAGGCAAAAGCCACAAGTAAAAACACAATTGCAAGGGCTAAATCAACGCCGTAGTGTTTGAGTATTCTTTTAAGTAGTTCTACTGTCTGCATGTGTCAATCACCTCCCAGAGAAGCTGGTTTTCTCTCTCAAGTCTAAATAGGTAATTGAGTAAAGACTGCAATTTTTCAGTAGGTGGCTGGTCTGGTTTGATTGTGGGGCGTTCTGTTTTTGGGATGTCAGGGATAGGGCATTTCACAAAAACTTCTTTCTCTATCACTTGCACTTGTGGTTTTGTAGCACAGGAGAACAGGAACAAGCTAAGGGTTAAAATGCCTACTCGCTTCATCTATCATCCTCCGGATAGCCTCGCACTCGTCTGTGTGTGGGGGAATGCTCACTTGTGGGATGGGCTCGGTGGCTTTTTTCAAGAGGGCGGTATATCTCTGCTCTATCTGTTTCTTGTTCAACTCACATTTACTTTTTAGCTCGGAATAGAGGCTTGTGTATTTGATGAGGTTCTCTTGTGTGGCTTGAAGTTCTGCTTTACACGTTGCAAGTGTTTTCACAGTCTGGAAGTGTGTTTTGCGTTCATAAAACCAAGCACCAAACAACATTGAACTTACTATTACGCTTACAAAAAACAAAACCTTAACCATATCTAATTTCTATCCTCCTCAGTTCCTCTAATGTCTTTGCGTTTCGTATTGCCTGCTTCATCTGTTCGTTCCAGTCTCGTATCGCTTGTCTTTCTTGTAGTTGTTTTGCGTATTTCCGCTTTAGCTGTTCTACCGCTTCATTGTTTCCAATAGCTTCCGCTTCTGCTATTCTGATTATGACGTAATCAGTCTGTGCGAACAGGTTTGCAACATAGTTTTTGAGTTCTATGAGTTTCTTCTGCTTTTCTTCTGCAAGTTTTTCTGCTTCTGTCTTTACTCTAATTTGTGTTCCGTCATAAACTACATCACCAGGGTTTTCTACTTCAAGTTCTACATATTCAACATTTGGAGGCACTGCTTCTCGCAAAACAGCACAGCAAAGGGTTTTGAGGTCTGGGTGGATGAAAGCGTAGATTTTCATCATGCTAACCTCCTGACTAAAATAAGCCCACCAGTTGAATTACACAACATAGTTCCTAATGAAGTCCATGGAGTAGATTTGTCTAACCATCTTGAGGTTCCGAATTTTCTACCAGTAGCCCAGCTTCCACCAACTCCTACGTTTTCTGAAAAATCAAACATTGCTACTCTGTTGTATACATTTAGGATAACTGAACAGACACCTCCTGCAAATCTATCAAAATATAAATTACTTTTCGTATATGTAAGAAAAAAAAGACCTGTAGAATTTTCACCAAAGATTGCTAAAACAGTCTTAAATGCGTCGGTATAACTTGTATTATTTACAAATAAAACATAATGCCCTAAATCCGAACTCGGTGCAGTTATCATATAGTCAAAAATCAGTATCTGATAAACTCCATACGGAACTGTCGCAATACGCAAAGGAACATTGATAGGTGGTGATGAGGTAGAAAATGTATAAATCGCCTCTTCTCCTACCGCAAGCGGATAATCAGAAGTTAGTTCATTTCCGTTTATTCTTTTAAATGTATAAACATTACTCCTTATGTAAGTGCTACTCAAATCCAAAACCCCATTTGCATTAAGAGGCACAAGTGTAAATGGTGCTGGTGTAAGACTTGCATGAAAACCGTCTACGGTATCGGCAAAGGATACTTTTAGACCCTGCCAGTTGGAGCCGTTGAAGTATTTCAGGAATTCATCTCCATCTACCCATAGCTTCCCCGGGTATGTGAAGCTTGGAGCAGTAGAGCTGGCTTCAGGTTTTACCGTGTCAATGTCCTGTTTCGTCGCAAGGACAACCGTATCGGAAATCACTGCGGTGACGTTTTGTGCGTTTGCAATGACTGTGTAGATGTCAACAACATTCTCAACTTTAGTGATGCCATCGGCGGGAATAAAGTCCGCCCTATCTCCCGCATATGCCACTGCATAAAGAATTTCTCCAAGGTCTGGATCTTGGGCATAAATACCGATTTCCCGCATGAAGAAACCTTGAGAAAGAGCGGTGTTAGTTAACACAAACCTCAACCGGACCGTCCCATCACCGACGACTCTAATTTCCTGTATCGGTAGATTTAGCTTTGGAGAAACGAGGTCGTTCAGTTGTGTTGGGTCTGTGTTTGAAAGCCAGAGCCCATCACCGATTGCTATTTTTGTGAAAGTTAGTGTAGTCCCGGTTTGGGCTTTGGCTAAAAGGTTTCTCCCTCTTCGCGTTAATATTGTGCCTCTAAAGTCCGCCATTTCTTACCTCCTAAGCTGGATATATAGCCATGTAGCTTGCGATTCTCTGGACACTGCCCGCATAAATCCCTGCTTGTTCAACTGATACTTGAGGCTCGTATATGCCTATCTCATAAGATGTTACGACTCTCTGGGCAAAGCCGGTATGGATGGTATAAGGCTCAACCGATGGGTCTATATGCAAGCCGATTTGATAGTGCTTTCCATCCTTCTGAGCAGAGGCATAATAAAGGGTTTGACTGTGTTCACGATGGAAGCCGATTGCGTCAAGCCAACTGCGAACATTTTTGTATTCGTTGATTAGCTTGGTGAATCTAATGTATGTGTCTTCGTCTTGTATGATGTTTTTAACGAGCACTTTGAACTTGTAGGGGTTGCCGTCGTAGTCAAACCACTCTTGCAAGCTTGCATCTAAACCCAGGGATTCGAAGACTTTCTTTATTGCGTAGGGTGTTCCCTTGTAGCGGTGGAGTTCAATTGTGTTCTTGATTAGATTGCGCTTGTCTTGAATTGTCTGTGCTTGTTCGTAGCCTTCAATGTGAAATTGCCAAGCAAGGAGATCAAGGAGTTTCTCATCTTCTATCTCATCAATGCGTGGGTAAATAAGAACCTTGATGATGTGCTTTTTCAGCTCTTCAAAGCCTGTGTCAAAGGTGTCTACTAAGTGCTGAAGTTCTCTTATGCTTGGAGGAGTAAGTTCTTTAATCATCCACCAAACCTCCGTAGCGAATGCTTACGTTTCGGGCGTGTGCTATTTGTTCAATAGTGAGTTCGTGCTTTGTGGGTAAGGCTAAATCTACCCTGTAAGCTCCTGCTTGTTTGACAAGCCGTATTAGTTCTTCAGGTAGGATGTCCCTTCCGATTTTGGATTTTGTCCAAGCTATAAAGTCATTGACTGCTTTCTCTACTGCGGATTGGATGAAGGAAAGCTTTGAAGCATCCTTCTTATTTACATAAAAGGTCAGATCAATGTCGTAGTAAACCACTTCGGGTGCAGAGACTAAGACCTGATCGGTCAAGGGACGCACACGCTCTGAAGACAGATAATCCCTGACAAAGGCAAGCATGCTTGCGTCTGGAATGTTGCCACCTTTCACGGTGAAGATGACTTTTACCTGACCCGGGGCTGGACTGTAGACTTCTACATCTTCTATGTCTTGGTGGGCTGATAGCGTGTGATAGATGTAGGCTTGTCTTGAACCGGCGTTGGTGAAGCGTTCAATGGATAGTCTTATTCTCTCACGAAAGCGTTCGTCATCTTCTTCGTCTGCGCCATACATACTCATGGTGATGTTTGAAACAGAGGCGATGTAAGGTAATGGGTCCATGAGGTCTTTTATCTGTCCGGGAGAAAAACCGTTCCCTATTGTTCCTGCTTCATTACACTCAGCTGGGACATCAACATATAAGCTTCCAGCTTGGATCTTTGCTTCCTGCAAAGTTGCAAAATAGAGGTCTCCTCCTGTGGATACCCTTGTCCCTGCGGGGATGACTACATCAAAGTTCAATGGTTCGGCTAAGGAAAAACGCAAGATAGTTTGTGCTTTCCGGGCGGGAAGTCTTTGAACTCCGTAGAACTCGGCAAGGGCGTCAAGATACTGTCCTTTTGCGTATGCAAGCAAATTCTGTTTTGCAGTCTCGTTTATGGCTATGGCTAAAAGGGTGTTGGCATAGGTTTGAAGGTTGATCAGTAGCCGTTCAGGGTCTGCTGGGTAGAGTGGTCGCTGTGTAATTTTTTCGTAAGCGTCAATCAGTAAGTTTTCCCAATAAGTTGCGTCTGTTTCTACAAACTTTATATCCATATGCTTTGCCCCACTAAGTTTTCTATACCTTTAATAGCTAAGAGAAGTTCTATCTTTGTCCTGTCAAGGCGTCTATCAAGTTTGATTTCTTTGACCTTTACCCTTGGTTCCCATCTTTCTATTTCATCTGCTATGTAAGCTTTGATCTTGCCAGCGGTCAATGCTGTAAGTGGTTGGTCTATAAATCTGTAGAGTTCTGAGCCAAACTCGGGGCGGTGCACATCGGAACCTTTGGGCGTTGTTAAAATCACACGGATATTTTGCAAGACGCTTTTTACAGCGTCCCGTTCAATAACAGTCATAGTTAAAAGGATGGCAGATAGGAATGAAGATTTCAAGCAAAGATTGCACAAAAAAAAGGCGGGCTAAAAGAGGAGTTTAAAAGATCCTCCAGACCTCGCAAACATCCCTGAAATAGTCACGAGCTTTAAATGTCCACTCCGGGTCTGTTAGGACATCTGCGCCTGTGATCATGAACACAATCAGCCATCGCAGTTTTTTATCGTCTATCCTTGTTAAATACTCTTTAGCCTTAGCCCAGTCCCCTCGGTTAAAGTATAGTGTGAACAGATCATGCCAAATACTGTTGAGTATGGTCCGGGGATTTTTATATCGTTTAAGCCTTTGAAGATACTCTTCTTTAGTTTTAGGATAAAAATACTCGTGCTTGAACCATTGCAGTCTTTCTTCTTCCGTTAGCCCATGGTCGTAAATCGTCTCTATGTCCGCTGGGAGGGTTTTATTTTTTTCGTCCTCTTTTGGCATATTCCTTAACCTCCTTTTGGAATTCTTCATCGCTCACCCTCTCGCTAACCATATCCCATATTATATTACCACTTGCAATTTCTGGAAGGTTAGTCTTTGTGCTCAACCAATCTTTAAGCCTTCTCCACAGATTCTGGCAATCTTCAAATAAGATGTCTTCAAGTTCTTTCACCGCTTCTTTTTCGTTAATCTTGAATGTCCGGAGGACATACCTAAGCCTTTGGACATAACGGTTATAGCCTGGAGATTCTTTCATTAATTCCTTCTGGTAGTTAGGCTTCGCCGTAGGTCTTAGCATTTTAAGAAACTGACCATAGGTGTGCCGAGCAATAAAATCGGTCACTGTCTCTAACGTGAGTCGTTCATGTTCGTGCAACCGACCATAAAATCTAAAAATGTCTTTGGTTCGTAGATGGATCAGTTCATGCCAAAGGTCAAGGAGTATGCTCTCATCCTCTTTAGCCAGATGGGCTTTATTTTTGAGGCTTTGCAAGGCGGATAGCAGTTGCCCTTCATATGTTTTATCAACAAAAACAGTCGCATTTTTGCCGTCATAGCTTATACATGCCATCACATAATCAGTATTTTCCTTAACCCTCACGTTTCTAATTTTGTAGCGTAAAAGGTCTTGGTGTTTCTCCGAGAAATCTTGCAGGAATTTCTCTACATCCTGAATGCTACGGAACTCGTATTTATCAATGAAGGCTTCAGGCTTGCGTGGTTGGGCTTGTCTTGCTCCCAAAAGCTTGACAGTTGCGGACGGAGAATCTTTGGAAAACCCAGACAGCCAGCTTTCTATGTCTTCTTTTAAGCGTCCAGCAGTCTGGATAGCAAGGCTTTCGTCGTTTGAAACCACATAAACACCGTTTTTGACAAAGATGTAGTTCGTTTCGTATTTTTGGGTCTGAGGGTTGAGGACTCTCTGGATGAAGACGTGCTCGGGCTTTTTTATCACTTCATAGCTTAGTTGTTCGTATTCTTTGAGGGAGTTGACGCCTAAATCTTTTGCGTGTTTTTCAAACTCGGCTTTAAGCCTGCCGGCTTTAGCGTCAAAAGTGCCGTCGGGATTACGCCTCCAATCGCTTCCTAAGTGTGCCTTTATGCGGGCGGTCAGTTCTTCAGGTCGTAAAGCCTTTAGTTCGGTTGTCAGTTCCTGCAAAATTGCAGTTTCCTCAATAGATCTGGGTGGGACAGCCGGCTCTACGACGACCGGGTATGGTTCTTCAATTTCTTCAATATACGAGACTATTCTGCATCTGCAGTGCGGGTGGGCTGGTGGCATCTTTGAGGGCATCTGTGGGCTTGGCAAGGTTTTTAGCTTATCTAAAGGAAAGCTTGTCAGAAAAGGCTTCACTTCAGGTAAAGACGCAGGGTCGGATTCTATAAGCTCTAAGGTTCTGATTGCTTCTCCCGTGTCAAAAATTCTTCCGTCCATTGTCCTACAGTAAGGGCAAGTTAGCCTGTCTCCCACCGCATCCCAGCGGTATTTTGTGATCCTTGCCTTCGCTATAGCCCTCAGCCTTGCGGAGTTCCGGAGGTGATTAACTGATGTATCTATGATCTGCCTTGCTTTACCTTCCGTTCTTTGTTTGAGATAACTTCCAAATTCGTTTAGAAAGTGTTTGATGCCCTCTTGCCCTTTGCCGATAGGGTTTCCTTGTTCTAAGTAATACTTAGAAAGCCACTTGATCACATCTAAGCGGAGCTTTTGGTCTCCCTGAAAGAACTTGCCAAGATAGAAATCGGTTAGGGAAAGGGCGTAGTTGATAGATCGTTCATCGGCCATGTTGAAGTCTATCCGAAGCGGAGTATCTCCGACGGCCTCTTTTTGTGTTTTTTCGTATATCCTTCTGAACTCAGAGTAAAGCATTTCTTTGTGCTCTGGTGATAGACGCACTTTCTGGTCTAATTCTTGCGTAATGAACCGTGTAAAGTCGTTAAAGCTTATGAAGTAGGGTGCAAAGCGGAAGGCTTCTGTGAGAACGGACTCTACTTTCTTTATAAAGTCAGGAAGGATCTTCTTCAGTAGTTCATCTATGAACTCGTTCCCCTCTGCATCCCAGTCATACTCAGCCATACTTAGTCCTCAGGGCTGTAGCCCAGCTCTTTTTTGGCTGTTTCAACATCAATAATGCCAGCCTGCAAGAGTTGGATTATTCTTTGAGTTTCTTTCAGTCTTGCTTCTGCTTTCTTCTGCGGTTCAAAGTCCGGGAGCGGGTTGAAGATGATGTTCACATCATCTATGTCAAAACCTCTTAGCATGAGATGCAGGCGGTAAGTGAATTCCAAGAATCGTCTGACAAGTCTTTGAATGTTTTCAAGCTGTGCACTAAAAACATGTAAAGCAACAGTTGCCCAAGTTTCAGTGTAGCCACCTGAAAATCCAAGAACTGCGGGTTGGCTCTTTGCTCCCTCAATCAACCACTTCTCCGCAAGGTCTATGATCTCCCTTATTCCTCCCGCATTGGGTGATATTTCTTTAAACTCCGCCTCCGTCCCGTCAAAGTGAAGAAATATGCCTTTAGCCATATTCTCGCTCACTTGTTGTGCGATGTTCTCAAGCCATCTGAGTGCCCTCTCCTGGTATTCCGTTTCTGTTTCATTGGGTGCTTTGGCAAGTGGTGGGAACTTCACGTCCAAGAAGCCAATCAAACCTATCTTCTGTGCCAGCCCTTTTAACTCTGTGATCATGTTTTCTACAACTTCTACAATGGAAAGGGAAGCAAGGAACGGAGGGATTGCGTAGGGTGAGTCTTCAAGGGTTAGCAAAGGCAAGTATTTGTAAGTCGCCGTGTTAAGTTTTATAGGTTCTTCATTGCCGACCCATTGGTAGGGTTCGTATTCGTCTGCCTCTTCGTTATAGACAAAATACACAGTGGAGGCCGGGACAAACACAACCTTTTTCACTCCCTGCAATTTTTCATCAACCACAACTTCAGCCGATATAGCTCCAGAGATGTTTATTTGGGCGATTAGCTGATTGATGAGGTGGTCTGCGTTCAAAAGGAAAGCAAGTTCTTTGAGTTCCTCTCTTGCCTTCTCTGCATCTTTGCCCTCAACCTGAACAGTGTGCCCGGTGTTTGCTAAGTTGATTGTTAAGGAGTGGACCTGAGAAAGGATAGGGTTTGCGATAACAGCCTTGGCTATAACGTTTAGCCATTCCCGTGGATATTTTGGATTGATGAATTTATACCGCACATCTAAGGTCTTGGGAGTTAAAACCTTCTCGGACTGGATTGAGACCCTTGTCTTTGGAAGGTCGGCTAAGTTTGCTTTTTCAGACCCGAAAAGCCGTTTAAAGAAGCGTGTTAAGTCCATAGCTCAACTCCCTTTTCTGGTTTGCAAAAAACACAGGCAAAAACTCTTTTGTCTCTTCTTGACTTGAAGCATACAGGGCTAATGCCAAACTCCAGAAGCGGTCTGCGTGGCTGTCTTGAGTTTCTCCCTCGTAGCGTATGTTCCCTGCAGGAGTTAAGGTCCTTTTCACAGAATGCAGATCTTCAATCAGATCCTTATCGGGCGGTATGCTAATGATCTTGTCTTCAAAGACTGCTTTTACTCGGCTTGCGAGTTCTTCTTTTGCTTTGGCTGTAAAGTAAACACGCAGAACCTTAAGTTCTCCCCATTTCTTAGCAAGTTCTTCCGCCAACTGCATGCCTATGCCTGTCTCGTCTATTGCAACTTTGCGGGCGTATGCGGTTAGGTGGTCTATGATTTGAAACTGTTCGGAAAAAGGAAGTTTCCTTAGGATTTCCTGCTTGCGTAGATAATACCTGCCTGCCACCTTCTCAAGAATGCTTATCACTGTCAAGTCATGCCTTCTTCCAATATCAACGCCAAGATAGACATCTCCAGTCAATTCTCTTATGTCTGCTTCTATACCCTCCACAGTGCAGGCATGGATTAACTCGTAGGGAAGGAGGACAGACTCTTC
>Ga0081519_100238_pt1 | contig 10589 bp, 15 predicted proteins | sample ConSprmetagenome_FD_70987 | JGI IMG/M metagenome (GOLD analysis project Ga0081519, IMG submission 70987) | Hot spring microbial streamer communities from Conch Spring, Yellowstone National Park, USA - C T=80-84 v2 (version 2) | ecosystem: Environmental > Aquatic > Thermal springs > Hot (42-90C) ...
CCATGTCGGTTGCGGCGTCTAAGAATGTGCTGAACCGAAAAAGGAGGGTTTCACGGGTTCAGGGCACGCACTGCCGCCTCTTCGAACTGGGCGACGTCCCTGGCGTAGTAGACGTTGCCGAGTCTCTTCAGCTCCTGCACCCATGGGTACCGCTCTTCCGCTGGCGGCACCAGTATGAGCCGCGTCCTTCTGCCGCATCTGCGGATGAACGCGTCGGTGAGCTCCTCTGGCGCGTCGGTGATGCCGTCGCTGATGATTATATGCATGCTGTTTGGCGCGTGGCGCAGGGCCTCCTCCATTACCTGCGATATGTCGGTGCCGCCGTCTGCCTTTATTTTCAGAAGCGTCTCTACGACGTCTTTGGCGTCAACCTTGTCGATCTCCGTGTCGAAGAGGTGCACCTCTGCGCTGAACTTTCTGTAGAGGGCCAGCGCCAGGCCCGCGGCGGCTGATATCTTAGGTATGCCGTTTTTCATCTTTCCCGCCATGGAGCCGGATTTGTCCACATAGATTACAAGCTTAAGCTTGGTGCCCCTCTCCCTTACGACCATCTGCTTTGTGGCGACCTTCACTGCGAAGAGCTCTGGGGATTCGTCGGCGATTGCCAGTTCATACGGCGTAGCGTCTATTATCTGCTCGTACCGCGTCATCAGCGTCACTCCAGAGATGCCGCCCCAGAGGCTCGCCGCCTGCTCCGCAGGTTCGCTGAAGATTGACATGAACCTGCGGAACATCTTAGCCGCGTCTTCCAGGAGCTTAACCTTCCGCCTGAAGCCGTCCGGGTCGCGCAAGAAGCTCCAAACCGACAGCCCCTCCAGGGAGTAGCCGCGGCCGCCGCTGAGCACCGCAACGGCTACCTCAGCCTCCTTCCTGGCCGCCATATACAGCTTCAGCTCTTCGATGACCTCGCCCAGCTCTTCGGCGACGGCTTTGCCGTAGCTCATTACCTGCTTCTCCAACGCCGCCAGAAGCCTCTGCGGCCCCCCCGCGGATGTGGCGGCCGTCTCCATCTCCTGGGGCACCCTGCCCTCAGCCAGCTGTCTCATGGCTTCGTTCAGCTCTTCAATTTTCCGCTTCGTGAACCCCAGCTTCATGAACATCCTCGCCGCGGCCGCCGCTGAGAGCTCCACGGATCCCCTTGTCAGCTGGTTCAGCGTTGCGTAGTTGGGCGACCGTATTACGGACTCCACGAAGGCCCTCCAGGCAGGCGCCAGCTTGTTCTTCTCCTTAAGCGCGGCGGCGACGTCTTCCGCGTTTTTGAAGTACATCATGTAGCTGTCTGTTGCCTGGTACCGCTTCAGCACTATTCCGGACAGCCGCGCAAGCATAGATGTCCTCTCTATACCTGTCCAGTAGAACTCTATGCCGTCTGGCTCGAAGATCTTAGCCTTGAAGGCCGACCTGGGGTCTTTCATCTCACCTTGCCGCGGAAGCCGTCGATCTTCTTGATGTACTGTTGCGCCTCCTCCACCAGCGCCTTGACGTACTCCTTCAGCCACGGCTTTTCAGCCAGCTCCTCCACGTTGTACAGCGCCACTTCGCTGAGTTTGGCTCTTGCTGATTTGTGCTCACCCAGCTCGTACAGGTGCTTCCCCTCATTCAGCTTCTTCCTCAGCTCCGCAACCTCGCCGAGCATCTCCATCACGGCGCGGTCCAGCTCCACCAGCTCCTCAGGCGTCCTGGCCACATATCTGATCAGCTTAATGGCGGCTTGGCTCGCAACTGCGTCGTTTACGGCGCCGCGCAACGCCAGGTATGCCAGGAACAGCTTAAACAGCTTCTCCAAGATCGTCCTATCGCTGACAAATATGCCCTTCCCGTCGGCGAGTTGCACCAGCGGCACGACGTGCTTCCGGTAGAGCTTTAAAACGTCTGGGGCCAGCGACATTGCATGCTCATGCAGAACCGCCACGTCTTCTGGCGACGCGATCTGCCTAATCTCCTCTGCGCCGTTTAGCCACTTGGCCTCCAGCGCCTTGACTACGAGCTCCATGTTTTTCGAGATAGGGCTCACGAACACCTTAATGGCAAACCTGTCGTACAACGCCTGCAGTTCGTCGTTTTGAGGCGTCTCGTTAGACGCGGCTATGGCTGTCCACAGCTTGGTCGGAACCGCCTCCCCGGTGAACGGGTCGTAGAGCACCCGCTCGTTCAATAGAGACAGCAAGGCATTTAGGAGGGCCGGAGACGCCTTGAATATCTCGTCCAGGAATATCAGCCAGCTGTTAACTATGTGGCTCCACTTCCGTCTCACCTCGTTGTTCTTCAGAGCAACAATGTCTATAGGCCCTATCACTTCATCGGGGTTGGTGTACCGCGTCAGCAACGTCGTGTATGCCTTAACTCCCAGCAACTTCGCAATAGTGGTCGCCAGCATGGTCTTCCCCGTCCCCGGAGGCCCAACCATAACGACGTGTTCTCTTGCTACCAGCGCCAGCATGGCGGCTTCGGCTTCTTCCTGCCTTCCTATTAGAACCCTGTTTAGGATTTCGCCGACCCTTAGGAGGTTTTTCCTTGCGTTTTCCGTTTTACTCTGGGTAAGTTCGGTTTCCATGACCTAGGAAAAACAGGGATTTTTAAACATGAACAAGTAATAAGACGCAACGGGCGGCTCTGCAGTCTCTCTCCAAGGCCAAGGCTTCCAGGACGCAGTAGTCCTCAGCTGGCACGTAGTAGACGTAGAACCCATGCACAGGCCTGTCCCAAGTCAGTCTCAGCTCTACCTTGGCGCCGTTGCACATAAGGCTCATCCTGGGCGGCGGGGGGCTCGGCAGTTGATCTGCCCGCACCGCCACCCTCCTCCTGCTCCTTATGCGTAGCTCAACCGCGTAGCCGTCTGCCGTTAAGACGCTGACCTTCTTCACCATCAGAGCTCTGTGTGGATAATTTTCACTTCAGCCCTTATCTTCAGCTCTTTCAGCAACTCCCTAACCCTATCCGCTACTTCTCTTGCAACGACTTCATCCTTCAAAGCGACAACAACTAGGTACGCGTCGCCGCTTACCGGCTCGGCGGCTTCTTCCTCATCCTCTTCAACTTCTCCCTTTACCTTTTCCAAGAGCTTTGCGATGAGGTCTTCAACCAGTTCGGTTCTGTACGGAATTAATACGCCGACGTGGTATGCAGTAGCTACCGCCATCTCCTTAAACTCCGCCTTTGCCAGGGTCTGCATCTTGTCCAGCACGCCGCAGATGGCGCCGTGGCAACGCCCCCTCTTGCTGTAGCTCACGCTGTAGTGGATCATAACTGCCAACGCGTCGGCGAAGTCCTCAAGAACCTCCATGTCGTAGACTGTGTAGTTTTCGGTGATCTTCTTCTTCACGAACTTCGCCGACTTGAAGGACAGCGCTACCATTGAGATCTGGGGGTCGGCGTTGACCCCCAGCTTGGCGGCCAGCTCCTTCAGCTTCTCCACATATGGCTTCACTTGCTCCGACGCGTCGGCGGGCACCTCGTCAGATGTCTTCACTGCAAAACACCAAATCCCATACGCCTCGTCTATTTCCGAACTCCCCCTCAACAACCATCCGCCATATCTCCCCTTCTGCAGTTGCAGACTCGAATTGCCAATCAACATAAATGCTGTGTCTTCCTGAGCCTTGAAGATTATTGCCTTACTCTGGGTAAGTTCAGTTCCCATGACCTAGGAAAAACAGGGATTTATAAACATGCTCAGCAAATAAGGCCTTCGGCAGTCTGCATACAGAGACACGCGCTGACTGCGTATATGTCTGGACAAACAGCAGGAGGGAAAAAGGGGGTTATTTGAGAATCCGCGCAATGTTCTTAATAGCTGAAGACGATGCAAACTGCCGCAACAAATTCATATCTACACCGCTTAACCACAGCGCCGCCGCCGCGGCGGCCCAGGGGTTCCTACCTTGTAAGGATTTTCTGTTTCTCCGCAACAGCTCTATTGCCATTTTTGCGACTTGTGGTGATGTGTTCGTTCTTGCTACTATTATGGCAACGTAGTGTTCTAGTTTCGGCGTATTTTTTACCAAGGTACTTAGTTCTCTAAGTATCTTTTTTGCCTTCTCGATGTTCTCGACATAGTCCTCGAATTCGTTTAATGGTCTTGGCATCTTCATGATGCGGCAGGCCATGATCAACGCCGCGGCGGCAAGGGCCTGTGGCGAGTAGCCGCTTCCCACCAGCTTAGCCGCCAGAATGATAGCGTTTTCTGTGCAACTCTGTGGGATGTTTGTCATAGCGGCTAATCTCTCCACCTCTTTCTTCAACGTAGCGTGTCTTAACGCCAGCACATCTTTGTTGTATTTCTTCAGACGCCGCCAACGCGGATCAAATACTATTTCATTTCTGAAGTCTTTATCCATGAAATACATCTTAGGCAAAATCAACATTGAACTGAAACAGCTTCTAATCGGCGCAACTGAGCCGAAGCGTTGCGTCTTTGCTGTGGGTGCTGGGCAAGTCTTCTATCTTCCAAACCTGTGATTACATAGAAGCAGTAGTGAAAAAAAACTGCTGTGTGGTTCTACCAGATACCAGTAAAGTTTTCCCCGTTCTAAGAGCCGCATTGTAGCAAGTACTTGCCATCGCTGATTCTCTTCAGGTATCCAGCATCTGCAAGTAGCAACGCCATGACGGTACGTCTCTCTCCGCAGAGCATCTTTAGCATGGACGCGTTCCCCTTTGTCTTCAGCATCAGTATGTGCATGTGCTCCAGCACCTACTGTACCGCATCGCTTTCCTCTCTAGTAGCGTGCTTCAACACGGCGTCTACGTAGGGGGCGGGGCGCCACGCCAGCACCCTGTAGTCCTGCAGGTAGAGCGCAGGAGGCCTCGCTGGCACTACGACGCGTTCCTTCACGCCGTCTGGTCTCACCCCGATTATTTCTGTCTTGGACATCGCCTCCCTCACCAGCACCCACCTCCTCACGGCGCCGTATTTCTTGGCCAGCTGTTCCTCAGCTTTCCTCACCTCGTCTAGGTTTATGATGGGGATCTTTACCCACAGCTCTCTGTAGCTGGCGGCAGGCCGCACGGCGATATGGGTCAGAGGCCTCACCCAGAGGTACTTGCCGTCGCGCGGAGACGTCTCCCTCGTCTTCAGCGCCTCCTCCGCCTCCCTCAGCTTCATCCGCAGTTCCTCCCTCTCCCTTACATAAGACGCCACGTCGAACCTCCGCAACGTCTCCTCAAGCCTTTCGGCGTGGGCTACCAGCGCATCGACCGCGGCCGCAAGAAAAAGTGCCTTCTTCTTTGTCTTTTTCAGCTCTAAATACAGCACAAATGCGAGCATTAACGCGGCGGCGGTTGCAACAATGTCTATCATTTACAGCAGTTTATCTTGGAGAGGTAGCTGTACAGAACAGACTGAGATACAGACTGGTGTTCGGCGAGGCCGTTCACCCCGTCTGCCAGCAACCTCACCCATTCTCTAACGTATGCGCTTACTATCCTGGCGTGTTGCACGACCAGCTTCCTGTCTGTTTCCGTATATTGGCACTTGTGCCGCTTGGCGTACTGCAGGATTATGTTGGCTGGCTTGTCGAGAGATATCCAGTTGCGGCGGCTCGGGTCTATGCTGTCCAGCACAATGCGGCGCATTGCTTCACATACCGCACACTTAGGTATAGACGTCTTGAGCTCCTCCTTTGCCTGCCTCCCCATTGCCACAATCACGTCAAACCAAAAACACGGCCCCACTTCTATATCCCCCCTGGCGGCCGCCATAAAAAACTCCCTAACCTGCTCCGGATCCAGCTCTGCCAAGACGTGCACGATCACGGCTTCAACAACTGTTGCGGTATAGGCGGCAATCTGAGCTCTCTCCTTGCACCCATCCACACCTCAAATGCTGAATGCAGGAGGTGCGGATCAGCCTTGACCTCCCCCTTAGCTATTCTTATCAGTAGCTCCTTCATGGTCACCACTTCAGTCTCTTTGCGGCGGTTCTGCAGTCCAAGCCCATGCGCTGTTCCGCGGTGTTCAGTATCAGTTGCACCACCTCTGCTGTGCAGTCCTCGCCAAAGAGGTACGCAGTGAACTTTGAGGCGAAGTCGTATATGTCGCTGGACTGAGATACCAGCTCCGCCAGCTTCTGCCTGTCTTTGCTGGGCCACTTCTCCAGCCCTGGCAGGCCTGGCGCAACTCCGCTCTTGGCTACCTTGACTAAGTCCTCCCTCCTCTCCGCGTCTTTAAGCGCATTCAGCAACTCGTTCCTCTCAAGCACAAACCTAACCGCGGCCGCCGTTGCGACATCGTCCACCACTGGCGCCAGCCAGCCCAAACCCTTGGCCTTCAGCAGGGCCTTGATGTCTGCCTCTTCGGAGGGAGGCGCTTCTGGCCTCTCTGCCGTTCGTTGCTGTTGCATCAGTTGCTGAAGGGTCTCCTTGATCCTAGCTACTGCCATCGAGGGGGGCTTCGCCTGTATCGGGGCGGGTTGCGGCGGCGGCGGAGGGGGCGGCGCCGCTGTCTCGCCTACAGCAACTGGCTTATCTGCCGTTGTCTCAGACTGCTGTTGCGCGCGGCACAGATAATGCGGCAGTACGTGGCGCTGACACAGCGTCTGCTCATCGGCCAACCTCAGGAGGGCCTCCTTGGGAAGCGGAACTCTGAACACAGATGCGACGTTGTTCGCCACCTCTGCACAGAGACCGCCGTCGGTGCAACGGATGATGTGGACGTCGTATAAGCCGTCTCTGACGTAGTAGTTCGCATCTGGCACGCATAAAGCGCCGCCTTCCCCCACAAAGGCAAACACCACGTATGGGAACCTCCCCGTGGTCTTCAAGACGTATTCCAATTCGCTTTGCTGGCTTATCCTCCTGGACTCCACAGGTGATCCGCAGAGCTTCTCCACAGACTCTCTAGACATAAACACAACTTCCCCAGCCAAGCCGTAGGCCTTAAGGAGCCTGGTGGCCTCCGCTACCTTTATTTCCAAGGGGATTTGGATTTTGGGCTGTTCAACTTGGTTCATGATTCAACAAATTCAGCTGGTATTTAAACATATACGCCTACAGGGATAACACAAAGGCGCCTTTTCAAAATGCAAAAATCTGCAAAAAAATGCAAAAAGACGCAATCCGCAGAATGCTACCTGTTGCCAACTCCGCCAGACAATGCGGTACCTTCCAACCTCTAAAAAGAAAAAAAGAGATTATTGAGACCGTCTCCTCCTCCGATCCCTATTGCGTATAATCAAAAGTGTAAGATCTACTACTGCAACAAACATTTCGCCCCTTATTATCCTTTCCTCTTCCATGTCTTTAAAGTTGGGCTTTGTTTATATTCTTTTGGTATTTGCAGGGATTCCTCTACAGGGATTTCCTCACAGGGATAATTATCCCTGTAGGGTAATCCCTGTGGCGTTCCGGTTCAATTTTTGTTTCATCCTTGTACGGCGTAGATGTTTTTAAAGACATGTCTAAAACTTCACATGGGTCATGTGGTCAGTCCCAAGGGGTGGGCCTACTTCGTTGTGAACGAAGTGGATCCCAGCTCGAAAGATGGATGGAGAGTTGTTAGGCTGTTGCCAGTCTTGTCTCTGCCGCCTGCCAGGCTGGCTGACGTCGGGGGGCAGTGCGTTGTGGAAGGTGAAGTGGGTGTTGCGGAAGTCCTCCTGGGGTGGGCAAAAAGCGAGCCTCCTCTTCCATGGTTTGAGCTGTCGCTGGGCCAGAAGAGGTACTGGGTTAAGATGGCGCCCGCTTACGGCGCCTCCGCGCCGCTGTCTGCCCCGGCGCACCGGCTGTACATCCTCTGCGCAGACAGGAAGTGCGACTTGTCTCCGCTCTTCGCCTTGGCTGACCCCCTCAAGCATCCCCAGTACGCCGCCCCAATCATACGGGCTCACATGCATGCAGAGGCCGACGGCAGGTGGATGCCCATATGCGACGTGTTGGACTGCTCCAAGACCGTCTTCGCAACGCCCAGCTATGACAACACAGTGGGGAAAGGCGCGCTGGACTTCCTCAGCGACCCCGAGAAGCTGTATGTGCTGGTGAAGCTCACCTACGACCGCTCCAAGGAGACCAGGAGGGCGGGCTACCGCCTGGGGCTCTGGTCGCTCAACCCAGACGAGATGCCGAAGCACTTCGGCGAAACGGGCACCTTCACCACAGTAGCCACGGCGGCGCTGGGATACATAATCCACATGGTGCCGAAGATAGACAAATACCTCCGACTACAGCCAATAACAACTCTCTGACTCCCCTTTAGAGAACTGCATCTATATCTGATAGATTGGAATGTTCAACAACGCAGGCCAGTGAAGAAGATGAACGCAACAGACAGCAATTTAACACTTTACGATATTGAAATGTTCAAATACCGAAATAACTTAATAGCGTTTTGTAAAACTAGACGCGGTCATAACCTTTATTCTTTTAGTTAACAGATAGTTTTTCGTGAATTGTTTAGCAGGCCTGATAGTATTGATGAAAAAACAGGTTACCTTAATGATAGTAGTTCAATGAGCTTAGGGCATCCGATCAGTTTGGCAGAGTCCAGCGGCGTGTAGCCTTTTGCGTCGGGGATTGTGGGATCTGCGCCGTGTTCAATTAACATTTTGACAATTTCGTAACATTGCTTCCACTGTTCCCACTTTGCGCATTCGCGTATTAGCACTCTTAGTGGCGTTTCGCCATATGTGTTCCTCATGTTTACGTTGCGATAAACTGGAAGGATTAGTTTAACTATGTCTTTATTCAGGCTCTTCGCGGCATAGTGGAGCACACTGTTTCTGTTTTTGTCGCAGACGTTTGGGTCGGCGCCGCGTTCTAACAACTGCTTTACAACTTCTACGCATCCTGCCCCTGCCGCCAGGTGGAGCGGCGTGCGGCCGCTGTTATCAGCTGTGTTGATGTCGGCGCCATGCTGGAGCAGGAGCAACGCCGCATCGCAGTGAGAGTATTCGAGAGCCAGGTGGAAAGGAGTCCTGCCGTCGTTGTCGCGAATGTTGATGTTGGTATGCGGTATCAGCATTTTCGTTGCTTCGACTGAACCTCTCAGCGTTGCGATGTGGAGCGGCGTCAGTCCGCCTGCACTGCGGGCATGGGGGTCGGCGCCGTGTTCAAGAAGGATTGGAATAGCTTCTGGACAGTACTCTGCGGCGTCGTGAAGCGCCGTTGAATTTTCATCGTTTTTGGCGTTTGGATCGGCTCCGCGGCTGAGAAGGCGCCTGACCTTAGCAAGGCGGCATTCGATGACAGCGAAATGCAGATCTGTATCCCCATAACGCTTCATGACTCTTTTGGCCGCCTGAATATTCCTATCTCTTATTGCTTTTAAGAATTCATCGATATCTCTATCAATTCCCATAGATTAAAACACGTGATTGTTTCAAGAGGAATCATTAAGAATATGGCTCTGCTTAACAACAACAGCATCAGGGATTACCTCACAGGGATAATTATCCCTGTGAGGTAATCCCTGTCGGCGACAAGCTTAAAAAGGTAGACATTTCTAGATGCGGCTCATAGCTACAGACGCAACAGCGCCAGCCAGCCCCAGTGGCCCCCGCTCCAGGCGGGGATCCTCTTACTTCAAAAGACTTGTGCAATCAAAGCTCTTTCTATGGACTTGTGCAGAATAAACATCTCATGTATTAACATTAAATGATGCCGTCCCTTGCTTCCTGCGCAACACAGCTCTCTGCAGTGATGCTCCATTTAGGTTCTGCCATAGGAAGCTTCCTAAAATACGAAAAAAGGGCATGTTTACTGAGCTGATTCCTGTTGGAGGAGTTGGGGGGCTCTTTGTTTTAATTTCTTAAATATGGCTGTCGCATATGCATCGTTTTTAAGCAGTTCTTCCTGTCTTTCGATGAATTTCGTCGCGCTGAGGAAAGACTCTCTGTTGATTACTATTTTGTCTTCTTTAACAGCGAAGAATGATAGCTTCTGTAGCGTTTTTATGTCTTCATTCAGCTCCGCCTCCGAGGGATATATTACGATGTTGTCTTCCTCAAGCAGTTCTTTGAAAATTACGTCTCTGAGCAACTTAATGGGTACATATACCTCATGCTGATCAGTGATTTTTGCGGCTTCTCTCAGCAAATATACAACTTCGAATACCATGCATGCCTTATGCGGTGCATTTAAAAACTTAATGCAGAAAAGAGAGATGCGCACCTCAGATCTGGCGCATATGCCGTCTCCGCGGCTAGGCGGAGTTGCATGTTGAGCCAGATTCGGCGTCTTGCTTTAAAATCCTGGCATTTCTGTATGCATGCCCAGGGGTGCTACCCAAACCGTCCTCTCCCGGAAGGAGGAGGTGCACAGGCTTCTGCAGTTCGAAGGATGCGTCTCTGTGGAGAGGGCCAGGAGGGCGCTGGGGGTCTCCAGGACGCAGATGAGATACATCCTCGAAAAGATGCAGGCAGAGGGCCGGGCCGTGCCCGTAGCGGTGGGCAGAGTTGCGCTTTGGTGCCGCGATGGCGAGGTAGCGGTGCAAACTCTTGAGGAGCTGGCCGCCGAGGTGAGGCGTCTCCTCTGCGGCTTCAGGTTCACCACGTCAAGCAGACTGTTGAGACTGATAAGCAGGGACAGAAAAGCCAGCAAAACCTTCTCTAAATACGTTCTGCTTTCTCCCAAGGCCCCCGCCACCATGTCTTTCCTAAC
>Ga0081519_100239_pt1 | contig 10574 bp, 10 predicted proteins | sample ConSprmetagenome_FD_70987 | JGI IMG/M metagenome (GOLD analysis project Ga0081519, IMG submission 70987) | Hot spring microbial streamer communities from Conch Spring, Yellowstone National Park, USA - C T=80-84 v2 (version 2) | ecosystem: Environmental > Aquatic > Thermal springs > Hot (42-90C) ...
GGAAGAGTGGGTGCAGAAAAGCGCCGCGGTTATCTGCTTCGTGAAGTGCGTAAAGGGGTGTAGCGGCAACAGGGAGGAGTGCGTGAGGCAGTGCCGCAAGGCGGTGGACGCCGCCGTCGCCAGGAACCTGGCGAAGGATATTCTGAGGGGGGCGGCGGACATGGTTATAGAGAGCGGCTTAGTGATAAAGATGCCGGAGGCCGTCGCCATGCTTGTCTCAAGCCTCTTGAATCTGTACCTAGGCTCAGACTGTGCAACGAAGATCTCCCTGTTTCACGTAGTCGGCATGGCGGTTGTGAGGCTACGCGATTTAGTCGCGCCGGATTTGATACTGCTGCTGGCGCCGCTGATCTCCGCGGCGCACAACTGCGTAGGGGAGGAAGCCGACGACCTTCTGGAAGAAGTCAAAGCCGTCTTCGGAGAACAGGAGGTGTCGAAAATTTCAGCCGCGCTAGACAGCGGCGAAGTTGTGGTAGGACGCGTAATAATAAGGTTCCCGCCGGTGAAGTGACGCGCCACCTAGAGAGGTTTTGAGCAGATGTGCACGCCCCGGCCTCGGCAACCACCTCCGACGCCTGGCTCGCAAGACCAGCATTTAAGGGGCGCCGCCGGCGGCGCCGGCCATCGCCGTGTTTCAGATTCGCTTTTCTCCACGCGCAGATTTAGGCTGTTACTTTTAGGTTCTGTGCGGCGTTGGCTGTATGGACTGGGGAGGGTGCTTCAAGAGGTTCGACCCGGAGAGGCCCGGGCCGGCCGGGCTTGGGGGGCGTCTTGAGGAGCGCGGGGCGCGGAGGTGTCTAGTGTGTTTGGAGACCTGCAGAGGGGAGGACTGCGGCGAGCTGTGCACCGGCGCTTTGGATTCGGCCGCCGCCATCGCCCGCAGGCTGGTTCACGAGGCTGTAGACACGGCGTCTAAAACCGGCCTCACCATACCTGAGGCAGTTGCCGTGAATTTCTACATGTTGCTAGATGAGCCTGACGACTGTGTTGCCAAGGTCTTCTCAATGAGGGTCTTGAGCCTGGTGGCTGTGGAGCTGGGGCACCTCCTGGGGATGAAGAAGATGCTCCTCCTCATGGCCCCCGCCATAGCCAAGGCGCATGAGTGCATAGGAGACGGCGCGCTCAGCGTGCTGGACGCGGTTGCGCCGGCTATCGGGCGGAAGATGGCTGAGAGGATCGCCGCGGCGCTGGATGAGGGCGTTGTGAAGATAAGGCGCGTCACGCTCACGTTCCCCCCAGCCAAACCGACGTGAACTCGGCTTTTGTTGACCAGATCCCCAGTCTCTATAATCAAGTTGCACATGTTTAAAAGAGCGTGTTTTGCCATCCCTATGATGCATAAGGTTTACGAACGGCTCAGCGTAGCGGTAGGCCTGCCGTGGTTCATAACATATAGCGGCGGTAAGGATTCCACCGCCGTGCTGGACCTCGCGTATAGGTTCGGCCAGGAGAACCGCGTGGAATTTGCGGTGCTCCACAACGAGGAGCTTCTCAAGCCGCCGCCTGTGTTCAGCTGGGTTTACTACGTGCTTTCGGAGGTTGCCAGGAGGGGGATCCGCGTCCTCGTCACAGTCCCCCGCGACGACTACTTGACCGTGGTCTTCGAAAAGAGGTACTCGCCGCCTGGCCCCGCCTTCATGTGGTGCACTGCACGAATTAAGGAGAGGCCCACGGCCAGGCTGGCCAGGATGCTGTCTTGGCAGAGGTATGCCCTCCTCACCGGGGTGCGCATGGCCGAGTCGCCGCACCGCGCACTGCACATCAAGGCCAGGTGCAAGATAGGCGACTCCTGCGGCGAGGCGTACTTCATCCAGAAAATGACCGACAGCGTGATACACCTCGCGCCGATTGTAGACTGGAGCGATCATGAGGTAATTGCGTATTTGAAAAGCCGCAGACAGCCGTGGAATGGCCAAGACTACTCGTACCTCCTCGAAAAAGTCTACAGCGGCGAGGCCAAGATAAGGACCGGCTGCACCCTGTGCACCGTGGTTGAGCGCGACGTCATGCTGGAGATGTACGCCAAATGCAACGGCGATCCAAGGTACCTCAAAGCGGCAGAAATCAAAACAAGACTAAGGGCGATAGGCTTCGACTGGGGCATGCGGCTGTACAAGTCGAAGAAGCTCAACGACGAAGGCCTCAGGCGCGTGAGGGAGCTGTTGATAGAACTCTTCGACTTGTTTCCCGAATTTTTGGCTGGCTACGCAGTTTTCAAGCCCGAAGTGATCGAGAAACATTTGCCAGAGGTGGCGCATCATCTGCCGCGGATCAGGTTGAGCCTCCCCAGCAACGTCGACGTGGTGCAACTCTGAGAGTCGGCGGATTATAGAACATGGCTCAAGCAAACCCGCCTTGTCCCGCGCTCTATCTGGCAGGCGCAGATAGGGCGCTACAGGTGGCCGTGCAGAGCGGAATACGCCCTCTAAACTGGCTTTTATCTGCGGGGAGGTACTGGAGCGGCGGCGGGTTCAAACACAGCGAAGACTTCCGCCTGGCCCGCTCTCTAGGCGGGCTGGTGTTTCTGGACTCTGGCGCCCAGCAGTTCTATGCCAAATTCAGAAACCAATATCCCTACACCCCCGCGCAGTACTTAGAGTTCGCCATCAGCACCGTGAAGGCTGACTTCATCGCCACGCTGGATCTGCCGCTGGACATACTCGCGCCGCGCGGCATGTCGGTAGCAGAAGGCATCAAGAAGACGGTTGAGCTGGGGGTGGAGGTCGTAGCCCACGCCGAAAAGCTCGGCGTGTTGAACAGAGTGGTGCCGGTCCTGCAGGGCTTTGACAGCCCGGTACAGTGGCTTGAGTCGCTGGATCTGTACAAAGAACACGGCGTGGCGCCCCAGAGGTTCCGCCTCTGGGGCGTTGGCAGCATCTGCATGATGCGGAGCCCAAAGGCGGTGGAGAGGGTGCTGTCGGCAGTGAGGAAGGCGCTCGGAGATGTGGGGATCCACGTCTTCGGCATCTCTATGAACGCGCTGAGGAGGGTCTTCCGCCTTATAGACAGCTACGATACGTCTGCGTGGGTCTACTGGGCAAAGATAGACGGCGCTGTCCTTGTATGGAGCAGGCGGAGGAGGGCGTTCATACACCTCCAAGCCAGAGACGGCAAAAGATACAATACAGAAGATCTGCTGGAGGTGAACCTGAGACAGCTGATAGAGATGCACCTAGACCTCTGCAGGATGCTAGGCGGAGCTGGAAAAAAGAGGACGGCGTTGGCGAGACCGCATAGAAAGCAAAGCTAAGTCTATAACTGCCTCGAAATATTGGCCGTTTATTATCCTTTCCTCCATGACAGCAGAGCTAGTTGCAGTATTTATAACTTTTTGCAGGGAAATACCCACAGGGAACTCTTCCCTGTTGGGAGTTCCCTGCGACCATTTCCCTGCAGCCGCTTGCTTAATCCAAAGCTCTACGGCGTCTAAGCATGAAAAAGAGGGTTTATTAGAGAGGCTCCAGCAGTCCGGATGCTATGAGTTCGCTCAGAGTCAGTTTGTGCCTCTTCAGACTCTCTTCTACTTCGTCTCCCAGCCTCCTGGCTCTGGTTTCTCCTTTGTCTAGGCGCAGTAAAACCACCTCCTGCGGCCTCTTTGCGTAGTCTAGAACCGTTTCCGAGTTCGTAACAACTAAAGCGTAGACGTCGTTGCTCCTCAGCTCATCTATCAGAAACTGTTGCGCCTCCGGATCCAGGCCGCATTCGAAGTTGTCAATTACAATCATCGAAGGTTGCATCATCAGTGCAGTTTCGACGATTAGCGTCTTCAACACGCCGCTTGGCATCGTGGCTTGAGTCATCGCGATGCCGTCTTCCGTGGTGAGCTGCAACAGCAGTACGCCTCCGTCGACTACAAACCGGAGGTCGCTGACGGGCATCACGTACCTAAGCGCCTCGATGAGCGAATCGGGAATCGCGCCGCCGGTCAAGTTGTAGAGAAGCGGCACGAAGTTGGACGCGTCAGGCAACAGCTTCGCCTCCTTGCTGGCCGGCCGGAGGCTCCTAACCCCCTTCCAGTCTACATCTCTGATGATGATCATGCTGTCGAGAAATCTACGCACTGCATCTTCGGCCTCGCCGGAGTTGCAACTAGTCATTAAGGTCTTCTTGCCTCCGCTCAGTTCATAGGCTGTTCTGCACCCCCCGTCCCAGATCTCAATGCCGATAGTTGCGCTGTTAATGTTAGAGTGCCGTAGAAGATCAAACGCCTCCGTAAGTGCCGTCTTCCCGGAGCCGCTCGGCCCAGTGACAAAGGTCAACCTGGTCGGGAACTCGATCACAACATTGCGGAGAGATTTGAAGCCCCTAACCCAGAACTTTTTCAGCTCCATGTACCTCAAAAAACGGGGTAAATATAAACATTGCCGCATCAGACGGCCGCCGGATGCTATGGAGTCAACGGAGGTAGCGTCTTATGAATTGCGCAACGAAGTCTAAACTGCTCGGTCTTCAGCTTGACGCTACCTGTTGTTCACATGTCCACCAACGCCAACCTTTGACGAGGAGCTTGTGCTGTCTTTCGAATACGTGCCAGCCGTAGAAATTAACTGGTGATGCGAATTTACGGCTGAACTCCCGCCACGGCTTGCAGTGTACCACGCCTTTCACGGCACGCATTTCATCTGTCAATAAAAATTTTCATAGCTTAGCCGTATTCATACCAGTAGGCGCCGCGGAGGCCGTGCTCCCGCAACAGCTCCTCGAAGAGGCGGCCGGCCTCCCTATCTACGGCGGGGCCTATCTCAGCCTCTACGCCTGCCGCCTTCAGCCTGGCTAGGTTCGGCCCGCGGGCGTGCAACAGCTCGCCGTAAACCACAGACGGCTTCAGCTCCGCAAGGGCGCGGAACAGCCTCTCTAAGTCTTGCCTCCAGCCTGGCCTCGTTATTATCGGCGCAACGACCACGCCGACTTCTATGCCCAGCTCCTTGGCCTTCTTCAGCATGGCTAGGCGGGCGCCGGGGGGAGGCGCCCGCGGCTCCGTCGCCTCTGCAAAGGCGCTGTCCAGCGTCGGGATGGAGGACATCAGCACGACCTGCCCCCTGTGCTTTGCGTAGAGGTCGAAGTCCTGCGTTGGTAGCGTGGATCGCGTAAGTACGGTGAACCTTACGCCGTGGGGGAGGGCCGCCTCTAGTATCCGACGCGGCCATTTATTCGGCCAGTACAGCTCCGGCAGGTAGGGGTCGTGGGTGGAGGACATGAGGATGCGCTGTCTGCTCCACCTCCGCCAGGGGGTGCGCATGATCTGCTCCTCAAGGTCTTTGGGGACGTGGAGGTATTGTCCCCACTCCCCCAGTTCCGTTCCGTAGAGGGGGCTCAGGGGGTTCCTCGCGTGGAGGTGCCATATTCTGTCAGCATAGCAGAAGAGGCAACCGTGGCTACAGCCGACAATAAAGTTGACGGTCCACCCGTCGGAGAGGTCTTTGCCGGCGCCGGCGGCACTTAAGGCAGACCTCCGGACGAGCATAAGACAAAGAGGGGCACAACGTTTTTTGAACCGCATGCCGACAGCAACAGCAATACGGCATCTACAGAGGCTACCAAGTCTTTAAAAGAGTTAAGAGACGTTAGGCGGCCCTCCCGACATGGAAACGTCTGCGGCAAGACTTCTGGCGGCGTAAAACGCGAAACTGCCTCACCAGGAGGGCCTCCTCTTCTTGCTCAAAACACCGACAGCACCATTAAGTGCTGTAGCAAACACAAACTGCGTCGTATTAATTCATTTTTCAATGTCGTGTACAAAACTGGTATGGAGTCGACCTGGGCCAGCTAGGGCTGTGGCCGCCCCCGCCTGCGCGTGTAGTAGGCCCCGGCGGGCGTGGGGGAGTTTTTCCCCCACCCGTACCGGGTTCGGGCCGTGCGTCCGCGTCCCGGGCCGCGGCGCCCTCGGCGGGCATGTCCTGCCCGGGGGGCCTGTCCGCCGAGAGAGCCCGAGGGGCGGGGGGCATATAGTCTATGAAACTATTGAAGCCCCTGGAGACCCGGGTCGACTCATTCCCTTTTCTTTCCTTCTTTGGTTTGGAACTTCTCTGTTGCCGACAGGGGGTTTGAGACGCGTTTAAAACTGTGTTATGCGGGGCGGTTGCCGCATAAGTAAGGCGTTGCAGGGACTGTCTCACAGGGAATTCTAAGCAGGGAAAATTTCCCTGCTGGGTTTTCCCTGCGGCTTTTCAGTTCAATATGATGTCCGTAGAAACTTTGTGTCATGAGCTACATGCGCATGTGGGCCCTGGCTGTCGTGTTGCTTGTGGCAACCATAGCCATGGTCGTATACACGAAGCTCGCCGCGCTTCCCCCACCTCCACAAGACCTGCCGATGCCGCCTTGGGCCATTTCCTTCGGCGCTCCGACAGCCCCCATCACCCTAATCGAGCTCTACGACCTACACTGCCGGTACTGCGCGCTGGCGCATGAGCAGCTAGACCCCCTATACAGGCGGCTTCTGGCTGAGGGCGCGTTGAGGCTGGTCTTCGTGGATTTAATAGTGCATCCAGACGCCTTAGCCGCCCACCAGCGTCTGCACTGCGCCTATAAACAGCTGGGGGACGGGGCCTACGACCTCCTGGTAGAGCTCTACAGGGCTTACCTAAAGGAGGGGGCGGAGGGCCAGCTAGAAATACTGCGGCGGTACGAGTGCGTCGACGCGCCCTCTAAAGACGACTTCGACAGCGGGGCGAAGGCCTTGCTAGCCGCCTTAGCCCAGAGGGGGGTTCCCATTAGGCAGGTGGGCACGCCTACCTTTGTTGTTGTAAAAAACGGGTCTGTTGAAGTGGTGGTGGGGGCAGACGTGGCTAAGGTGGCTTCGCTCCTCAGCCGGTAGCCAGGCGCCAGAGGAGCAGATACGCGTTGTTTACGACGGCCACAACGTGTATACACGTAGTGAAGTACAGTAGGTATCTGATCCACGCATATTTCTTCATCTTCTTGACAAGATACAGAACGGCAAGTATTTTAACAAAGGCAAACGGCCACACCAGCTCGGGGATCTGGTTGACGAAGACCAGCACGACCTCGTACGCATCGAAATAGGCCACGCCGATGTAGGTCAGCGCGGCGTCTAACATAATCAGCATTATCAGTACCAACCTCATAGAGGCCTAAAGTTGGCGTGAGTTGTTGAACCGGAAAGCCGCAGGGAAAACCCCACAGGGAAGAATTCCCTGTGGGAAATTCCCTGTGCATGCCGCGCGGTTTGCCGAAGGGGCGGCACGTCTACGCGACTTCGGACGCATCCCGGAGGATAAATGTGTAGCTTTGAGACAGAAGTACGAAGAGGAGCTGAAGAAGCTGGAGGAAGCCAGCGTTTAAGACTGTAATACAACCCAGAAACATTTTTAATCTCGTTTGAACATAAAGTTATGAACGAAAAACAGGTTGCAATATTGGGGCTGGCGGTTGTGTCTGCGTCGCTCATGGGCGCCTACTTGACGATGCCTCTAGATCGATTCTTATCGTTGTTGGTTGCGGCAACTGCGTTTTTCGCTGGGCTAACTTTTCCCTGGGCTCTACTGTATGTTATGCTGAAGTTGGAAGAAGAGGAGCGAAAGGAGCGCCCCTCTTCAAGACCGCAGAGTTGCGTATCTCCAAATTAACACCTTGACAGCCGGCTTCAACTTCTCAATCATATACCTTTTCTTCTTGTAGTTCCAAATAAGCCGGTAGCACCTTTATGTCGCCTTGATGCGCCTCTGTCTTCTTAAAGCGTGCAGAGCCACCGCATCCATGGCACCGTTCCATGCGGCATAGTTTGTTTTTTCTGCGCGTAGGCAGTCCTTAAAAACTAGGTTTTTTGAACTAGACATGGAGTGTTTAGAACTGTTTACGCACTCCGCCTGGGAGCCGCCGCGGACTGACGTGGTGGACGGCCAAAGCGCTGTGGAGAGGTTTCTGGAGGACTTGGGGAGGCTTGAGGACTTCTGCGAATCCCCCAGCCCAATTAGACACCCCGAGTATGAGCGATTCAGACGCTTTGTGTGTAGCGGCGACGTAGACGCGGTGGAGGATTCGCCGTGGAGCCAAGCAATCGCCTTCGCCACGTACTACTTGATCTTCCACAGGCGCAACCTAGAGGTTGCGCAAAAAGCGCTGGAGTTGCTTAAGTTCCGTAGCCTGGACGAAGAGGGGAGGGCCATGCTGAAGATACTGCAAGTGGCGTACGAGATTGCGTCCAACCCTCTGTGCAACAACCCGGAGACGCTCAGGCAGTACGCACAGAGAGTGCAGGATGTGCCGGAGCCGAGCGAGCGTGTCTGGCTTCTGAAGATGTTGACCTTAATGCACTTAACTGACGTAGACGTCGAGGAGTTTAAGGAGGAGGTAAAACATGCGTTTATAGAGTATGGGTGGTTCTGCAAGGGGGAAATTAGGTGCGTCAGAAGGTTTGTCCCGAGGCCCTTCCACCACTTCGCCTTCTACATATTGCGCAGGGCAAAGCCGCTGTGCCCACAGAGCCGGCCGGGCCGGCGCACTGTGTTTGAGGAGTGTCTAGACGAGCGGAGGAACTACAGAAGAGCCGTTGAGGCGGCGCTGGTGCCCGCCGCAACAGCCGCGCTTGCGTTGCTCTTCCACAAACACGCTCTGCCGCTTGCCGTCTTGGCGGCGTTCTACATCGCGTGGGCGCTTCTCAGGCTCATAAGCGGAGAGATATGCATCCAGAGGGTTTGGAACAAGACACATCTGGCAATATTTGTGGGCAACCTCGCGTTGTTTATAGTTGGCATCGTCCTCGCGGTGGTTACCGGCGACTCGGATCTGCTTCTGTTTACCGCCTCAAACGGCATCGCCGTCACTGCCTTGATCGGATTCGCCGTGCACGCGGTGCTTGCGCCGTCTGATCCGCCCGACGTCTACTTCCCGAGAACCGGGGCGCGGGATGAGCACAGAGAGTACAGACGCTTCTTCGAAGACCTAATAGACCAGGAGAATTTATGCGAAGGGTGGCTACCGTATGAACACTACAACAAGCTCCGAGCGTTAATCTGTAAGGGCGACCTTGAGGCCGCAGAGCAGGTATCGGAGAACTGGCCGCTCTTACTTTCGGCATACTACTTGATCTTTCATAAGCGCAACTTAGAGACGGCGCAGAAGGTGTTGAACTTAGTGAAGAGCCGCAACCTAGACGAGAAGGAGAGGGCGGCGCTGGAAGTTCTAGAGGTTGCATATGAGGTGGCAATAAGCCCGCCGTGCGGCAACACAAAGGCGCTTCTGGAAAAGATAAGCGGCGTACAGACCTACGGGTGGGCGTCTCTGCTGAAGGCGCTAGTGGTGGCGCACTTAACCTGCGACCCGGAGTACAAAAACGACGTAAAGCGGGCGATAATACAGACAGTTGAGTGTCACTGTGACAACCTCGCCATATGCCACTTCGCATACCGCATGCTAGACCGCGTAAAGCTGCTTTGCAACTGTCCTGTTTAAACCGCTTTTTGAGCCGTCATGCAACCGGATAAAATTCGTTTTTATTGGCCGCCTAAGTTCTTACATGGATTGTAAAAAGTTGGCGACGATAACAAAGCGATGGGGCTATAACGCTACATACCAATACCTCATAGATGTATACGGCTACTCGAAGAAGGAAGTCGAAGAATGCGTAAGAGGAATAGGGATTGACCTTGGCCTTTGGTCTTTGCTGAACGCCTCTCAGCCTGGAGAGGCACTGCAACGTAGCGACTACCTCGTATAGGCAGAGGATGGAGAGCTAAACCTCTAATTCCTCCTCTTTTTCCTAATTTTCTCCTTCGCAGTCCCGACTCATGAACCCGACGAGAGCAGGAAACAACGCTGGGCGCAAGCCATCTTCGGAAGGTGCGGCAAAAACGGGTTGTGGCAGTTTTGAACACAGATATAGGCCAAGGCGGGAGTTTATTTCAGCTCAGTCATACACGTTCCCAACCTCCTGTAATTCCAAATATACCGCCAAATAAGCCGGCAACACCTTCACGTCGCCTCGACGCGCCTCTACTTTCTCAAAGAGGACGGATCCGCCGAGGTCTTTCTCAAATCTAAACTTGAGATGCCCCTTCCTAAACGCCACTGCCTTATCCACAACGGCCTCGACATCTTTATTCAAGTCTTGAGGCGTAAGCAGAAGAGCTATGAGGCCTGTCTTGCCGTTGAGAGAGCCGGGGAGCCTGATGAGGCGATGTATGTCCTGCGTCACGACTTCGTCTATCTCTATTCTGAGAGCTCTGGGATCTTCCACGCCTTGTCTAACCCGTAGCATGTTGCCCCCCACTTCCTCTTCGTAGAGTACTATCCGTCTTTTCCCCAGCCTTACCTCGAAGCGGGAGGGGTCGAAGCCCGTGGCTTTTAGGTAGTTGACAAGTTCTCTACGTTCTTTCGCCCCCAGGGTCTGCGCCTCTTCCTCTGCCACGTGGACGTGGAAGCCCCGGTTGCCGGAGAACACCACACGTCGGGGCCTCAGCCCGAGCTCCCTCTCCAACACGTCGATGAGCTTGTTGACCTCCTCCTTGGCGTCCTCCAAGCACCTAAGCGACACCAGCTTGCTCTCTCTACAGGCCTCGGTGTCTAGGTGGTCGCCGTCTATGTCAAATATGAGGTCTGCGCCCAGCCAGCCC